>Ga0302181_10002450_pt1 | contig 13125 bp, 11 predicted proteins | sample I_Palsa_E3_3_FD_198786 | JGI IMG/M metagenome (GOLD analysis project Ga0302181, IMG submission 198786) | Peat permafrost microbial communities from Stordalen Mire near Abisko, Sweden - I_Palsa_E3_3 | ecosystem: Environmental > Terrestrial > Soil > Palsa > Peat permafrost | place: Sweden... | reverse complement strand
TGGTAGGCCGAGATCGCTCGCAGACCGTAGGGGGACAGGAACTCGCTCTCGTCGAACAGCTTGGTGAAGATCCTCTCGAGGCGCTCCACTCCCACCACGCCGAGCAGGAGTGTCCGGTGGCCCGGCTCGCCCTTCAACAGTCCGGCCTCGGCCAACTTCTCCGGGTTCTCGAGACCCTGGCGGCGCAGCAGGCGGGGGAACCGCTTGGCGATCGTCATGCCGCCGAGCATCTCCTCGTCGACCACGGCGGCCGCCAGGGTGGGGATGATCCCGACCATGGAACGGACCTTCACCTCCACCCTGGACCCGTCCGGGGTGACCAGCCGGTCGTAGAAGAGGCCGTCGGTGTCGTCCCACAGGCCCTGGGTGTCGATGGCTTCGCTGATGGCGGCGAAGTGCTCGACGAACTTGAGCACCAGATCGAGCGCCGGCCGCTGGCCGCTGCGGTTCAGTATGGACGCCATGGCGGTCATGGCCAGGGCGTACGCAGCCATCCACCCCGTGGCGTCGGACTGTTCCAGCGTGCCGCCGACCGGGAGATGCGAGCGGTCGATCGGCCCGATGTTGTCCAGTCCGAGGAAGCCGCCCTCGAAGAGGTTGTTGCCCTCCCGGTCCTCGAGGTTGACCCACCAGGTGAAGTTCACCAGGAGCTTGTCGAAGACCCGGCTGAGAAAGTCGATGTCACGGCCGCCGTCGATGGCGAACACCTCGAGCGCGGCCCAGGCCTGCACCGGAGGGTTGACGTCCCCGAAGTCCCACTCGTAGGCGGGCAGGGCCCCGTCGGGATGTTGGAACCACTCCCGGCACAAGAGGATCAGCTGGTACTTGGCGAAGGCGGGGTCCAGGTGGGCGAGGGCGACGCAGTGAAACGCCAGGTCCCAGGCGGCGAACCACGGATACTCCCATTTGTCCGGCATCGACATGATGTCGAAGGCGTCGAAGTTCTGCCACCGCGAGTTGCGGCCCGACAGGCGCGACGCCGGCGGCGGCGGCTGGGTGGGGTCTCCCGCCAGCCAGCGAGATACGTCGTAGTAGTACAGCTGCTTGCTCCACAGCATCCCGCTGAACGCCTGGCGCATCACCACCGCCTCGTCGGCCGAGGCCGCCTCGGGCGTCAGCTCCCTATAGAACTCGTTGGCCTCGGCTCGCCGGGCGGCGACGACCTCGTCGAAGGAGCTCCCCAGTGCGGTCGATGCCTCGGGACCGGTGCTCCGGGGACGCAGGCGCAGGCGGAGCTCGACGGTGGCGCCGGGCTCCACCGCCACCTGGTACCAAAAGGCGCACTTGGTGCCCCGGCCCTGGGGGTTGACCGTAGCCGCGCCCGCCACGACATGATCGTTGATCCCGTCTTTTGGGTAGGCCGGGCTGGAGGACACACCGTAGAGCCGGCCGTGGTTGGTCTCGTTCTCGCAGAACAGCAGCGTCGGTTCGGCGCCCCCGGTCCCGGGACCGCCCAACAGCTCGAGGTCACCGAGGAACGGATGCTCGACGGCGACCGCCGCGGCGCCGGACGCGGCCAGGCCCGGCTTGGGGGCGTTGAACTCCCACGACCAGGTGTTGCGGAACCAGGCCGTCGGCAGGACATGAAGGGTGTCGGCCTCCGGCCCGGCGTTGGTGATATGCACCGACATCAAGAGGTCGAGGGGGTCGGCCTTGGCGTAGTGGACCTCGACGATCCAGTAGCGGTCCTCGTCGAAGGCGCCCGTGTCGAGCAGCTCGTACTCGGGGTCCAACTTGGTCCGCCGGCCGTTCTCCTCTCGGAGATCCTCGTAGGGGAAGGCGCCCTGCGGGTAGTGGTAGCGCCAGCGATTCCAGGCATGGCTGGGGAGGGCATCGAGGTACCACCAGTACTCCTTGACGTCCTCCCCATGGTTGGCCTCCGCCCCCGTGAGCCCGAATGCCCGCTCCTTGAGGATCGGATCACGGCCGTTCCACAGCGCCAGACCCAGACACAGACGCTGCTCGACATCGCAGAACCCCGCCAGGCCGTCCTCACCCCAGCGGTAGGCCTGGGACCGGGCGCGATCGTGGGGCAGGTAGTCCCAGGCCTCGCCGTCGGCGGAGTAGTCCTCACGGACCGTGCCCCACTGTCGCTCACTGACATAAGGACCCCATAGGTACCAGTCACTGGCTTGGCGAAGGCCGTTCTCGAGACCACCGAAACCCTTGACCCGCTCGGACTCGACACCCATCGTGCATCCGCCTTTCGCCTGGAAAAGTCACCGGTGGTGGTTGTCTCGATCTTTGCAAACTTCTCCGGCGGTGTCAGATAGCCCGGCGGTGTGTCGGGGCGGCGCGCGTTGGTTTCATGCCCAGTTCACGTCCGGTTCACGTCCGGTTCACGTCGGGGGGCGTAGGCGGCGGTCTGATGCCGAGTGCAGGCCGCGGTCTCACGCCGCGCGCAGGCCGCGGTCCACGACGGTGGCGTCGAGCGAGGTGCCGCCCTCCGCGTTCGTTCACGCCTCGAGCCGGACGGACCGGCCGGGATCGCCGGGCCTACCGAGACCGCCGGACCGGCCGGGATCGCCGAGATCGCCATTCGACCCGGTCGGGGGTTCTGGGTCGGGCTGGTACTCGGCGTCGTCGAAGGCGAGGGCGAGCTCGGTCCGCTGTTCCTCCTCGTCGTCCGAGGGCACCACGATGCCCCAGCGCGCCATTCCCTGTTCCATCCGGCGGATCACCGTCTCGATCACCTCGACCCGCCCGTTGCGCTTGCTCTCCGACGAGATGACGTCCCAGGGGGCCAACGGCCCGTCGGTGAGCCGGAGCATGTCGGAGACGGCCTCGTCGTACTGCGGCCGCTTCTCCCGGTTGCGCCAGTCCTCCTGGGTCAACTTCCACGATTTGAGGGGGTCGTCACGCCGCCGTTCGAACCTCCGCAACTGCTCCTCGTGGGACATGTGCAGCCAGAACTTGATCACGACCATTCCCTCTTCGGCCAGTGAGTGCTCGAAGTCGTTGATCTCGTCGTAGGCGCGTCGCCACTGCACCTCGGTTGCCAGGTTCTCCACTCGCTCGACCAGCACCCGCCCGTACCAGCTGCGGTCGAAGATGGTCATCCCGCCCCATCCGGGCAGGGGCGGCCAGAAGCGCCAGAGGAAGTGGTGCCGCAACTCCTCTGTGGTGGGGGCGGCGAAGGGTGCGATGTGGACGTGGCGCGGATCGAGCGACTCGACCAGACGTTTGATCGCCCCTCCCTTGCCGGCGGCGTCCCATCCCTCGAACACGATGCACACCGGAGGGCCCAGGCTGCCCCCGGAGAGCTGGCCGCCGTTGATCAAGCGAAGGTGGAGCACCCGCAGCTGGGCCTTGTGCAGCCGCTTGGCCTCCTCGTCCTTCGACATCCGCGCCGACAGGTCGGCGTCCTCCAACCGGGCATGGGTGCGGCGGGTGGTCACGACGACTATTGAAGCCGATGCGGAGCTAGCGCGTCGGTGATCACGCTGACTGACCCCCGGTCCCCACCGGGCGTTGGGCCTGGGGGTCCAGCTCGCGGCCCAGCTGAAGACCCGCTCGGCGCCCCGCTCGGCGCCCCGCCTGGCCGCCGGCCTGGCCGACGGCGTCGACGACGTGGCGGACCATGGACCCCTCGCCGGCGATGACCAGCAGCTCCTGGTTGGAGAGATGCGACACCTTCCCCACCTTGACCCCGGACGGGTCGAAGATGCCGATGCGGGCACCCACGTAGCGGGCGGAGTCGAAGGCCAAGGTGGCCACCTCCCGGCCCTCGCCGCACAGCGCCTCGAGCTCCTGGACGCCCAACCACGCCTCGTCGTTGTAGGACAGGACCAGCAGCTCGGCGTCCACGCTGCGCACCACCTGGCGCAGCGCGTCGGGCATGGTCCGCTTCGAGTTGAACACGCTCCGGGTGGAGGGGTCGCGCGCGTCGAGCCGCTTGCGCGCCACGCCGTAGGGGACCGGGGCATCCCATGCGACCAGGGTCTCCCACACGTGGTAGTTCGTGAAGTAGCGGTGCTGGTTGTAGGGAGGATCGAGGTAGGCGAGGTCGAACGGGCCGAGCGCCGGCGCCACGGCGAGCGCGTCGCCGAGCACCGCCCGCCCCCCTCCGGGCAAGAGCTCGGGCACCCGCAGCTCCAGCGGGTTGGCCGATCGGGGCGCCCACTGCTTGACGTACGCCATCTGCACCCCGGTGGTCGAGTCCACCCGGTCAGCCGCTTCGATCAGGCTGGTCAACAGGATGGGGTAGAGGGGTGACCCCGCATGGTCACGTTCAATGACGTCGCGGGCGGCATCTATCCGGGCGGCGTTGAACGGTTGGAAGAAACGCGCCTCCACGCTGAAGGTGTCGTGCACGTAGCCCGGGCGCCCGGGGAGCCTGTTCAGGTGGGCGATGGCTGCGGTCAGCGCCGTCATGTCGGTCGCGGCAGCATCGGCCTCTATGTAGCACTGGGCGAAGACATGGGAGTACCGGGCCGTGTCGACGGCGGTGACGGCGACCCCCTGGGACTTGAAGGCCTGGGCGACGCGGGTCGTCCCGGTGAACAGATCGAGCGCGGTGCGGGCCCCGCTGGCGGCGCAGATCTGGGAGAGGACGGGGACCAGCCGCCGCTTGGATCCCAGATACTTGATCACGGCCCCACCCTACGATGGCCGCCTGGCCAATCCGGGGAATGACGAGGTGCAGGTTGCTGGGGCGGCCCCGGCCGCGGCGCCGGATGGTGGGGCGAGGGCAGGTGGAAACGGCGCTAGGCGTCAGTCGGCGCCGTGGTGCACGTACATCGTCTGGATACCGACCCGACCGGGACCGCGCAGCTCGGCCAGGTAGAGGTCGTGGCTGAAGGCGCCGGTCCGGACCTTCTGATGCGAGGTCTCGAGGTTCACCGACGAGTCCTTGTAGAGGAATGCCCCGGGCTCGACCAGGATCGTCTCGGCGGCGCCGAGTGTCCGTTGAAACACGTTCCCGCAGCCGTGAAGAAGCAGGAGGCCGGTCTCGGCATTGGTGACGAAGCGGTCCATGAACATCCCGTCTCCACCGTGGAGCACGTTGGCCAAACCCTTCAGGCGCACGAACGAGTAGTCGAGGGAATGGGTGCCGGCGAGGAAGGCGTGACCGCGCACATCGATCTCCATGCCCGGGTCAAGCGGGAGGACGACCAGCTCGCCTGCGGCATCGCGGGAGACGGCTATGCGGCCGGGGCCGGTCGCCACGTTGAGGATCCGGGGCATCCCGCCGACCATGCGCTTCATGCCGCCGCCGGAATCCATCACCGAGATCGCCAGGCTCGGCTCCTTCCAGAGGACGACGTGGTGCTCGAAGAACACGGCGTTCCCCTCGGCCAACGCCAGCTCCGCCACGGGGACGATCCCGCCGTCGACCTGACACGTCGAGTTGGAGAAGCCGAAGCGGGTGAGATCCCGGAGCTGGGGTACCTCGGTCCACCCGCCGTCGGTGACCTTGTACTGCTCGTCGAGCGGCGCACCACAGGTGTCGCACGTGGCCTTTCCCGAGTCGTTCTGGGCCCTGCACCACTGGCATTCGATCTTGTCCATGGTCCAGTCCGTCTCAGTGGCCCGGGGCAGGCCCGGTCTCGACCAGCTCTCGCACCGGGGCTACGCGACCGCAGTGCCGCAGGAGTCGCAGAACTTGGCTCCGGGCCGGAGCTCGGCTTGGCAGCTGGCGCACTGTGCCTGCATCTTGGAGCCGCAGGAGTCGCAGAACTTGGCTCCTTCCCGGACCTGCGCCTGGCAGCTTGGGCAGGCGACCGTGGCCGGTGCCGGTGCCGCAGGCTGGGCGTCTGCGATCGGGGCCTCCGGCGGGGGTCCGGTGGGGGCAGTTGTCGGGGGTGCTGCCGATGGCGCCGCCGGGTACCCGCCGCCGGCCACCTGAGCACCGGCGAAGTTCGGGGCCTCTGGCGCGCCATACGGGGCCTGACCGGGGGCGGCCGCCACCTGGCCCGCCATCCCCATGCCCATGCCGACGATCATCGGATTGGACGAGCCGCCGCCTTCGGCCATGCCCTGCCCCATCCCTTGGAGGGCCTCGGCCTGGGCCGCCTGGAGGAACCCGCCGGCCAGCTTTGAGTAGGCGTAGTCGTTGGCCAGCTTCTTCAACTTCGTGCTGTCCTCCTCGGACAGGTTGACGTCGAGGTTTCCGAACCGGCAGATGGAGACGCCGTAGTCGGCGAGCTGGAGGTTGGCGGCGGGCATCGTTGCCGCCTCAATGTCCGGGCTGTGCTGGGACAGGCCCAGGATGGGCCAGGCGCCCGACGCCAGCTGCGTGATGACCGAGGTGCGGGTGACCTTGAGCAGTTGTTGGGCGACCCAGTCGGTGACGGCGGCGTTGTCGGCGACATCCACGGTTCCCACCAGGTTCAAGATGAGCTTCGTCGGGTCGTCCACTCTGAGCGCGTACTCACCGAATGCCCGCATGGTGACGATCAGGCCGGACATGGGGTCCTGGATGTCGTCCAGCCGCCCGCCGAAGCGCATGCTTGGGTACTCGCGCGTCCCGACGAAGTAGAGCTCTGCTTTGAAGGCGTTGCCAGCCGAGGCCCAGTCGATGAACATACCGAGGAAGGGCAGCTCTGAGGCATCGAGGGTGTGCTGGCCCGGTGGCAGGACGCCCATCACCTTGCCCTGACTCATGAAGACAGCCTGTGCATCGGGTTCGACGATGGCCCGGGCGAACTTCCGGATGTTGTCGTCCGGCCACTTGTAGACGATCTGGCCCTTCGAGGTGTCAGGCGCGGCGATGAATTCTCGTCGTGACTCGTGCAGCAGTCCCATTGGAATGCCCCTTCCTGCCGTCGGTAGGCTAATGGTAGATGCGTTTCAACCCCGGGGTCGCCCAATGGGAGCTGCGGTGAGCACCGTGACGGCGAGGTGAGCACCGGTGACGGCGAGGTGATCGCCGGTGACGGCGAGCAGTTCCCGGTGACCGAGCAGGAGCGGAACGCCGCCTTGGCCGCCCTTGTGCGGGCCACCGGGGTCGGCCAGTTGAGCCTGGAGGAGTTCGATCGACGAACCGACCTGGTGCTGACGACGCCATCGCGCACCGAATTCGCCGCCGCCACGGGTGGCCTGAAGGAGATTCAGCCGGGGCGAGCCAAGAGACACTGGTTCGTCCCGTTCGGAAACCGGCTCGTGCAGGGGCGATTCTTTCTGGCCGAGCGGACCAGGGCATTCATGCTGATGGGCGAGATCCACCTGGACCTTCGAGGAGCGGTATTCCTCGTGCCGGAGCCGAGCCTGAGGGTGACGGCCCTCGTCGGCAACGTGCGGGTGCTCGTGCCGAGCGGGGTCCAGGTGACGGTCGACCAACGGTCCCTCTTCGGCGGCCGCACCATCACCACCTACGGCCCACCGGCGACGGCGTCCCGCCCGCGGCTTCGGATCTCGACGCTCGACGTCCTCGGGAGCATCAAGGTCACCAACGACGAGGCAGCGTGGAGCCCGGCGCTCATGGCACGGGGATGACGGGGAAACTGTGGCACGCTTGACCGGGACCACTGGAGTGGGCGTAGCCCACGATGCGCTATGGCGCCGAACGCCTTGGGGGAGCTTGTGACTGTGACTGACGTCGGACAGCGGGTGGAGTGCCAGTGGTGCCACGCTCATAACCTCCCCGACGCTCGAAGCTGTGACCGCTGTGGAGCGCCGCTGGATCAGCGGGACCGGGTGAGCGACGCCGGGTGGCGCCAGGCGCCCCGCCTCAGGGACCTGACCCAGATCCACTTCGGGTCGAGCACGGTACAGGTCGACGGCGACATGGTCCCGGTCGCCGAGCTGGCGCTCGACGCCGCCGACTCGGTTTTCTTCGAGCATCACGCCATGCTCTGGAAGGACGAGACCGTCCCGATGTCGGTCATGGACACCCCGGGTGGGGCGAAGAGGCTTCTCGGGGATTTGCCGTTCGTTCTGAGCGTTGCCCACGGGCCCGGGCACATTGCACTCTCGCGGGACGCTGCCGGCGAGCTCGTGGTGCTGCCCATCGATGGCACGGCGGCCGTCGAACTGCGCGGCCACGCCCTGTTGGTGGCCTCGGGCTCGATGTCGTACTCGTTCTCCAAGGTGCCGGGTCTCAAGACCGCGCTGTTGTCCGGGACCGGGCTGTACATGGACCGGTTCGAGGCGACGGGTGAACCCGGGGTGATCGTGGTGCACGGTTTCGGCAACGTCTTTGAACGCACGCTGGCCGAGGGCGAGAGGATTCACGTCGAGCCGGGCGGGTTCTTGTACAAGGACGCCTCGGTTTCCATCGACATGGTGTCGGTCGACCTGGCCACCGTCGACGGTGACAGCAAGGCGAGCCAAGGGATGAAAGCGGCCAAGGACATGGCCGGGCGAGGGTTCCGAGGGCTGAAGGCGGCTCGGGCTCTGATGAAGGAGGGGGTTAGCGGTGCGGCCGCCCAGGTACTCGGTGGAGGCGGTGCCGCCGTGCTGGGTGACGCGCTGTCGTCCAGCCGAGCCGCCACCTTCATGGCCCTGACCGGTCCGGGGCGGGTCGGTATCCAGTCGATGTACCAAGACCGCGCGACGGGCTGAAGGCGCCGGCGCAACCGAGCGAGGACCCGACAACGATGACCGACACCATGACGTATGCCTGTCCCTACTGCCGCCAGCCCTCGACCGGGGAGGGCGCGAGTTGCCCGAACTGTGGCGCGCCGGTCGACATCACCTTGCGGACGACCGCCGGCGGCTGGACCGAGCTGCCACCCATAGCTGACATGGCCAGGATCCAGGTCGGCCACTCACAGGTGGAAGTGAGTGGCCGGTCGGTCCCAGCGGCGGAGTGGACGCTGGCCGCCGGGGAAGGGGTCTACTTTCCGCACCACGTCCTGTTGTGGCAGGAACCGTCGGTCGAGCTGGCGCCGATGTCGATGCACGGTGCGTGGAAGCGAATGCGGGCCGGCCTGCCCCTCGTCATGCTCACCGCCAAGGGCCCGGGCCGGATCGCCTTCTCGCACGACACCCCGGGTGAGGTCATCGCCCTGCCCCTCGAGGCCGGCATGTCCATCAACGTCTGCGAAGGGCGGCTGCTGATGGCGAGCGAGGGGGTCGCGTACGGCTGGCAGGACTCAAACGTCTGGTACTCGACATCGGGCGGGACCGACGCCGCGGATACCGGTGCCGGCCTGAGCGTGTTCAAGGTTGGGCTCCAGGCCGTCGGCATGGCCGACGACCGGCGCGACGACCGCCGCAACGAGACCGAGTGGCATTACCCGCTCGGGCGCTACGTCGACACCTTCACGGCGGGGGAGCGGCCGGGAGTGGTGATGATCGGCGCCGGCGGCGCAGCGTTCATCAGGGACCTCGCTGAGGGCGAGTCCCTCTTGGTCAAACCGCCGGCGCTGCTGTTCAAGGACCCGACGGTCAACATGCAGCTCCACGTCGAGTACCCGAAGGCCGGCATGAAGCTGTGGCGTTCATGGGGCAACCGCTACCTGTGGTTGCGGCTCTTCGGCCCGGGCCGAGTGGGGGTCGAGTCGTGCTACGTGGCCGAGGAGGATCCGGGCACCGACTTCCACGACACGTCGGGAGCGACGCAGCAGCTCTGGCACTGACGGACGCCCGCCAGGGCCTCGCCGCCAACCGGACCGGAGGAGCCGTCCACTCGGATCGTTCGAGGTCGCGGTACCGTCACCGGATGGCCTCAGAGCTTGGCGGGGGTAGCGGGGCCGGGAAAGCGTCCGGTGCCCAGGAGATGGCTGCGGCCCCCGGGTCCGCTCGAGGGGACGGCATGGATCGCCGCACGTTCCTCCAGCGCGCCGGCACCACGTCGGCGGCGCTGGGGGCCACGGTGCTCCTTGGCGCCGCCGCAGCATGTTCGAGCCCATCGGGCCACTCGCAGTCGTCGTCCGGGAGCACGACGACGAGCAGCTCCGTGCCTCCCCCGAAGTGGAGTGCTCTCGCCGGGATGCTCAGCGGGACCCTTGTCCTACCCGGCGAAGCCGCCTACCCGGCCAGTGCGCTGCTCTACAACGAGCTGTTTGCGCCGCAGCCGGCGGCCGTGGCCTACTGCGCCACGGCGGCCGACGTGCAACGGTGCGTGGTCTTCGCGCGCACCCACGGCATCGACGTGGCGGCCCGATCGGGCGGTCACAGCTATGGGGGGTACTCGTCGTGCCCGGGCCTGGTCATCGACGTGTCGTCCCTCAATGCCGTCTCGGTGGAGTCGGGTATGCGCCGGGCCAGCGTGGGGGCGGGCGCGCAGTTGATCGACATCTACAGCCAGCTGGGTGCCAACGGCGTGCTCCTTCCCGGTGGGTCATGTCCGACGGTGGGCATCGCCGGCCTGGCGCTCGGCGGAGGCATCGGCGTGTTCGGGCGAGCCTACGGACTGACCTGCGACAACATCGCGTCGCTCCATGTCGTGACGGCCGACGGATCACTGCGCACATGTTCGCCCAGCAGCCATAGCGACCTCTACTGGGCCAGCCGGGGCGGGGGTGGCGGGAACTTCGGCGTGGTGACGTCCTTCATCTTCGATGTCCACCCCATCCCGGACGTGGCGTTGTTCACGCTCGAGTGGGCGTGGGGTGAGGCTGCGACCGTCCTCGACTCGTGGTTGCGGTGGATACCGGCGACACCCGATGAGCTGTGGTCCAACTGCCAGCTCGCCTCCAACGGGAGTTCCGGTGGGGGGACTCTCAAGGTCACGGGCGTGTTCGCCGGTTCGGTTGCGGCCTGCACGAGTGCGCTTGCCCCGCTGCTCACCGCCGTTGGAGTGGCGCCGACGTACCGGTTCGTGGGGCCAGAGGAGTACATGAGTGCCACGTTGATAGAGGCGGGTTGCGAGGGGTTGACGGTGGAGCAGTGCCACCTCCCGACGCGCAACCGCGGTGGGGTGCTCGGCCGCTCGGCGTTCCGCGCCAAGTCGTCGTTCGTCAACGCGGCACTTCCGGCCACGGCGACGGGGGCGATGATCGACGCCGTCAACGCATTGGCCTCCGATGTGCCGGGGGTGGGCGGTGGCATCGTCTTCGACAGCTACGGAGGGGCGATCAACCAGGTGGCGGCCGCCGACACGGCCTTCGTGCATCGCGACGCCATCGCCTGCGCCCAGTACTCCGTCAGTTATGGCAGCGCCAGCCCGTCACCGTCCGTCGTCGCGGCAGCCCAGGCCTGGTTGGAAGAGGTGCAGAGCAGCTTCGCCCCCATCGCCCGCGGCTCCTATCAGAACTACATCGATCCGACGCTGCCCGACTGGGCCCGGGCCTACTACGGATCGAATCTTCCTCGGCTCATGGAGGTGAAGAGGGCGTACGACCCCGCCGATCTCTTCCACTTCGCCCAGTCGGTTCCCCTACCCGCATGACGGTGCGTCTGCGGCATTCGATGATCGATCTCGGTCTCAAGGTCATGAGCAGGACCCACCGCGCCGTCCTGCGACTCAGTGGGCGAAGGTTTGTGCACTCCGTCTTCGGGATGCCGGTGGTCGAGCTGCGCACGATCGGTCGTATGACCGGTCGGATGCGCTCGACCACGCTCACCACGCCCGTCCACGACGAAGACCGCGTGGTGCTGGTGGCATCCAAGGGGGGCGGCGACCGTGATCCCGAGTGGTACCGCAACCTGACGGTCACCCCCGACATCGACGTCGTGATCAACGGTGAGACCCGACGGCTCCGTGCCCGCACCGCCTCGGCGGCCGAAAAAGCGGCGCTCTGGCCACGGATCGTCGCTTCCTACGAGGGCTACGGCCGGTATCAAGGCAAGACCGAGCGCGACATTCCGGTCGTGATCTGCGAAAACCGCCCTCTGTGAGGCCTCCGATGAGCGTCGTGCGGCGTCAGGTCTTCTTCCAGGTCAAGCACTACAATGCCTCAAATGACCTTGGAGCCAGCCGGCAACGGCGGGAGCGACGCCTTCGATCTCTCGATGGCTGTCTCCTCGTTGAAATCCAACGGCACCGACTCACGCATCATGCTCAAGCTGCTCGTCGCGCAGCTCTCCGAGGTGTTGGGCGATCGGATCCGGGTGGAACGCGCCGGCGGCCGGCTGCGGAAGTCCGAGGAGATCAAGTCCGTGCAGATCGTCCTCGGGGACGACACCCTGCGGGCCGATGTCGACGGCGCCACGGTACGGTGCAGTATCGGTCACGCCTCGGGCGGCATCCGCATACGCAGTGAGCAGGTGGGAATGGATGCCTGGCTCACCCGCCTTCTCACCATTCTGAACCGCGAAGCGGCCCACAGCGAGCAGACCCGGCTCGCCCTAGAGAACATCGTGATCGGAGAGTCGTCGTGACGCAGCCTCAGGATCTACCCAAAGATGCCGCCCACCGCCTGGAGGAGCTCGAACACGGCCTCTTCACGTCCGACCTCTCGGTGAACGAGTTCCTCCTCGTGAAGGAGGCCGGGTTCCACCCGCTCGGCTTCGTGATGGGCTCTTCGATCTACCATATCGGCCTCCAGACACGGAAGTGGGGAGAGAGCCAGGAGCTCTCCAAGCTGACCGAGGCCATGTACACCGCCCGCGAACTGGCCATGAACCGCATGGAGGAGGAGGCGGACGAGCTCGGCGCCGACGGGGTGGTGGGCGTGCGGCTCGATGTGAACTACTACGAGTGGGGTAACGATTCGGCGGAATTCATCGCCTTCGGGACGGCGGTCAAGGCCGAGGACGGCACCTCCTACCGCAACGCGCTGGGGAAGCCGTTCACCTCTGACCTCTCCGGGCAGGACTTCTGGACGCTCATGCAGACCGGGCACGTGCCCCAGGGTCTGGTCATGGGGACGTGCGTCTACCACATCGCCCATCGCAAGCTCACCCAGGCCCTGGGCTCCGTCGGGCAGAACGTGGAGCTGCCGAACTTCACCCAGGCGCTCTACGAGGCGCGGGAGTTGGCGATGACCCGCATGCAGGACGAGGCGGGTCAACTCAACGCCAGTGGAATCGTGGGCGTGCGTCTCGAAGAGAAGTCACACCAGTGGGGATCCCACACGATCGAGTTCCTGGCGCTGGGCACCGCCGTCACCAAGACGACCGGCGAGGTCACGCTGCCACAACCGATCACCATCATCTCGCTCGACAACTGATGAGCATCACCGGCGACGCCGATCTTCCCGAGGCCGCCCTTCGCCGCCTCGGTTCACCGGCGTTCTCCTCAGGGCTGTCCGTGCCGGACTTCGCCGCCTGCCTCAAGCTCGGCCTCCAGCCCCT
>Ga0302181_10002448_pt1 | contig 13128 bp, 14 predicted proteins | sample I_Palsa_E3_3_FD_198786 | JGI IMG/M metagenome (GOLD analysis project Ga0302181, IMG submission 198786) | Peat permafrost microbial communities from Stordalen Mire near Abisko, Sweden - I_Palsa_E3_3 | ecosystem: Environmental > Terrestrial > Soil > Palsa > Peat permafrost | place: Sweden... | reverse complement strand
CCCCGAAGAGAACCGTTGACCACTGAGCTACGGGCGCGCGCAGGTGGTATCTAAGCACGCTAAGCAGGCGGCCTAGCGCCCCAGCGTGCGCACGAACTGACGGGCGTGCCCCGGAATCCCGCCGAGGAGCTTGCGCACGTCCTCCAGGCCGGCCCGCAACTCGGGGTCGCCGACCTCGACCGGGAGCATCGAATCCTGGAGCGTCGCGAGCGCACCGTCCGCCCTGGCGACGCCGTCCACGGCGCTGTCGAGGAAGCCCTTCACGCCGTGCGAGGGAGCGCCTGAGGGCGCCGGCCCGAACTGCTGATCCGGGAGCTCGTGGCGTGCTGCGAACTCGTTGTAGGTGCGCTGCGCGCGGCCGTAGGCCGCCTGCACGGGCTTGAACAGCTCCTGCTCGAGCCTATCCGCGCTCTGCTCGTCGAGCTGCTCGTAGGCCTCGCCGAGGGCCGCAAGCGCGAAGGCGATCTCATCGATCGCCTGTGCGACTGCGTCGAGTAGCTGCTGCCTGGCCTGCGCGTTGGTGTAGGTCATAACGTCTAGGTTATTCGGAGAAGGTAGAGTCCCCGCCACTTGAACTGAATATGGCGTGGGGGGGTCAGCGAATGGGGCGCCACGGAACCTTCGACGACACATATTCCTGACGCCACATCGGCCAAGCACAGCGGTTACGAACACTGGACTGGTCATGTGATCGTGTGTGGTCTGGAGGGCGTCGGCCTGCGCACCGTTGAGCAGCTGCGCGTGGCGGAAGTGCCCGTGGTGGTGCTCGACGACGACCCCTCCGCCCGGATGGCGGCGCTCGTAGAGAGCTGGGGCTGCCCGCACATGCGCAGCGACGGCGATCCTGCCGCGCAGCTGCGCGCGGCCGGCCTGGCCGGGGCGCGGGCGGTGGTATGTACGCAGGCGAGCGACCTGCGCAACGTGGAGATGGCGCTGATGGTGCGCGACATGCGCGAGGACATCTCAGTCGTTGTCCACCTCGACAACCCGACGGTCGGCCGTGCCGTGGAAGCCGCCACCGGCCCCGGCAGCGCGCTGGACGTCGCCGGTCTGTTCGCGCCGTCGGTTGTGGACGCCTGTATGGGGCGCACGAGCTACGACGTGATGCTGGGCGAGGAGCTGTTCGTCGCCGCCGAGGTGGCGGTGACGGAGACCGGAACGCTGCGTACCCTGTTCGGCGATCTCGCCCCGGTCGGCATCATCACCGTCGAGGGTGAGCTCGTGGTCTGTCCGGGTCGCGATCACGAGGTGCAAGAGGGCGACCGTGTGACAGTGCTCGGCAAGCCCGAGGATCTCGGCGGCGCCGGGGTGGCCGCGACCAAGACCTCGGTACGCCCCCAGGGCATCGGCCGGCCGACACGGCGACTGATCCGTCGTGTCTCTCGCACGCTCGCAGAGGAGGCCGATCGCGCACTGATCGTCACGCTCATGCTGGGCGTACTGCTGCTGATCATCTCTACCGTTGTCCTCGCGCTCGGATACCGGCAGCCAACGCCCCCCCACCACCTGTCGATCGAGGACGCCGTGTACTTCACCGTGGAGACGGTCGCGACGGTCGGCTTCGGCGACTTCTCCTTTGCGACCCAACCGGCCTGGCTCGAGGGCTTCGGCATATTTCTGATCGTCGCGGGGACGACGCTCGTGACGACATTGTTCGCGCTGCTCACGAACGTCCTCGTCAGCCGTCGTATCGAGCAGTCGCTCGGCCAGGGGAGCATCCGCGGGATGGAGGACCACGTGGTCCTCGTCGGCCTCGGAGCGGTCGGGCTGCGCGTGCTCGAAGGTCTGCGCTCGCTCGGCCGGGAGGTGGTGGTGATCGAGTACGACGAGCGCAACCGCTACGTCCAGCACGCCCGCTCGCTCGGCGTGCCGATCATGCACGGCGACGCGACCCTCGGCCAGACGCTGCGCTCGGTGAACATCGCCGAAGCGGGCGCCGTCGCGATCCTGACGAGCGACGACCTCGTCAACCTCGAGACCGGCCTCGCGGTGCGCGACTCGCTCGGCGAGCGCTGGACGGAGGTACCGGTCGTGCTGCGCGTGTTCGACCGCGCGCTCGGGCACCGCCTGGAGAAGACCTTCAAGTTCCACCACGTCTGGTCGACCTCGGCGCTGGCGGCGCCCTGGTTCGTCGGGGCGGTGCTCGGGCTGGAGGTACTCGCGACCTTCTACGTGCGCAACCAGCCGTTCCTCGTTGCGCGCCTCACGGTCCGTCAAAACGGCGGCCTCGTCGGGCTGGCGATGCGCGAGCTCTCAGCCCGGATCCGCGTGGTGGCGATCGTGCGGGCCGACTCGGGCGGCGCACTGGAGCACCCCCCGCGCCGCGACACGCGCTTTGCCGCCGGGGATCAGGCCTACCTCGTCGGCCCCTACGAGGAGCTCTTACGCGTCCTCGGCCGCGAGCGCGAGACCGAGGATTCGCCTACCTCTAAAGGTCCAGCCGTCACGTGAGGCTTGCCGGTCGTCAGAATCTCCACACCGACACTCCGTCCTCAATCTCGCTCGAGCCGCGTCAGCTCATCGGACTCCTTACCGGAGTCCTCGCCGGCATGCACCTTTAGCTCGACCCCAGGCGGCAGCTCGACCTCGATCTCGGCCTCGTGGTCAACGTGGACCACACACTCGGCCGGACGGCAGGAGAGCACGTGGCCACCACGTAAGCGGTCCTCAGAGAGGAAGTGCAGGTGCCGGCCGGGCAGGTTGAGCCGGCTGTTGTGAGCCGGAAAGCAGAAGCCGACGACCACGCCGAGGACGTCGCTTTCCTCGAAGATGCGCTGGTCCGCAAGCACATCCGCAAGCGGCGGGTAGGGGCGGCGCTGGGCGCCCACCGAGCGTAGCCGGACGTGCTCGAAGCGACCTTCGATCCGCACCGCCGTGCATGTGGGCGACGGCGGCGCCAGCTGCTTCAACAACGCATCGACGTCCTGCACGACGCCCACGTACAGCTCGGTGCCGGGCTGAAAGGAAGTCACGACCGCGAATGGACTACGCCGCGACGGCTCGGCCGGATGTACGGACCCGTCCTCGGCCGCACGGTAGACGATCCCGTCGACCAAAACGAGCTCGCCGTCGAGCGCATTGAAGGTGCCGAGCCCCAGGTCGCCGCGTCCCGCGAGCTCGACGACGGTCACATCGCCGTCGTAGGCACCATGCAGCAGCGCCTCGATCGTCGAGATCTGGAACAGCGCGTGCGGCTCGCCGCCTACAGGAAGCTCCGCGCGGCGCACGGCCTGTACGTGCAGCGCATGAAGCAGATGAGAGTCGAGCATCGACGGGTAAGCCTATGACGCAGGGGCTTCCTTTGTCGCGATAGGAGGGACGAGCCCAATAAATCGACTTGCCAGACTTAGGATCCGACCGGTACTTGGGCGACAATGAGCAACGCTTTCTAAACCGCAAATCCCCAATGCACTAAGCGAGCGCTCCGGAACACCGAGCAGGATCTCTCCGTCAGCTCCCGGGGGTCGGATAGCCTAAACCGTTGATGGCCGATACGACTGACAGAGCTGCGGACGCTCAGGAGCGCTGGACGGCTGTCGATCGCTATATAACCAACCTGCTCGTGCCCGAGGACGCTGCACTGGAAGCTGCGCTGCGGGATAGCGTGGCCGCGGGATTGCCACCGATAGCGGTGACGCCGAACCAGGGCAAGCTGCTGGCGCTGCTCGCACGCGTGCAGGGCGCGTGCAGGATCCTGGAGATGGGGACGCTCGGGGGCTACAGCACGATCTGGCTGGCGCGGGCGCTGCCGGCGGGCGGGCGCCTGGTCACGCTCGAGGCCGAGGCAGAGTACGCAGAGCTAGCCCGCGCGAACATTGCCCGCGCCGGGCTCGCGGCGCTCGTCGAGCTGCGGGTCGGGCTGGCGCTGCAGACGTTGCCGCAACTCGTCGCCGAGGGGGCGGGGCCGTTCGATCTGATCTTCGTCGACGCCGACAAGAAGAACAACCCGGGCTACTTCGAATGGTCTCTAAAGCTGTCTCGCCCCGGCACGTTGATTATCGTCGACAACGTCGTCCGAGATGGCCGGATCATCGACGCCGACGCCTACGGTCCGGCGACCGGCGATGAGAACATCAAGGGCATACGGCGCTTCTTCGAGCTGGTCGCCGGGGAGCACGGGGTCGATGCAACCGCGATTCAGATGGTCGGCAGCAAGGGCTACGACGGCTTCGCGCTGATGATTGTCGGCTGATGGAGCTAGGGGGACTCGAACCCCCGACCTCCTGGGTGCGATCCAGGCGCTCTCCCAACTGAGCTATAGCCCCGCGCGCTCGCGCCGTGGGGACGGCGCGATTGCTCAGAAGTGTAGTCGTCGGGCGCGCATTGCGAGGCGCAGTATCGTTTGGCGGCGCTATGGGATTGCTCGACGACGCCATCCGCGAACACATGGAGCTCAAGCGCCTGCGCGGCGCCGATCCGTCGGTGCTCGCGCGGCAAGAGCAGGACGCGCTGGGGCCGGTGGTGCCGGAGGGCGAGAACGAGGAGCAGACGTTCGAGGACGGCGACGGCGGTCGCGGGGAGATCGCCGCGCAGGACGGAGCGCTCGGCCCGGGCGACGACGGAGATGAGGCAATCCTCCCCGGGGATGGCACGCTCGGCGACGGCAATGCCGCTGGCGCTCCCCCCGCCAGGGGCCCGGACTTCGCAACCGTCGGCCAGGAGACCGCGGAGCTGGACATGCGGACCGTGCTCGACGAACAGCACGAAACCGCGGATCGCGCGGGCCAGATCGATTCTGCGGGACTGGGCGCAGGGCCGGGGGAGAACCTGGAGCCGGTCGAGGACGTGCTGGAGGAGACCCCGGAGTTCCTACGCGATACGCCCGAGCAGGAGCGCCTGTGGTTCGAGCAGCAGGAGCCGCGAGACTTCGACTTCGATGGGTAGATTCGTCCGTTGGTCTGGGTGTCTGCTCGAACCCGTGGGCTGGCTTCTCTAAACTCGCGTTTGCTCGGGGCCTTAGCTCAGCTGGGAGAGCGCCTGCTTTGCAAGCAGGAGGTCACCGGTTCGATCCCGGTAGGCTCCATTCACGAAGTGCCTGCATATGGGCTGGTTATGTGGACGAAGGATCGCCGGGCATTGGCGGTGGTCAATAGGGTGGTGTCGTGGTTGGCCACTATCAGAGCTTCTTCAGCGCAAGCGCAGGCGCGTCCGCTGCGATCTTGGGGTTGCTCGTCGTCGCCGTGTCGGTCGTCAACGCGGATGACGAGAACCCCACAACTCGGGAGTTGCGAACTGTGTTGGCCGGGAGCGCGTTTGTCGTCCTGGTGGATATCTTCTTCGTCTCGATCGTGGCGCTGACCGGGGGTGCAGTCGTCTTCGGGCTATCAAGCATCGCGATGGCGGCCGTCGGTCTGCTGACCACCAGGCTGCTGATACCGAGGGCGAAGCGGGCTGGAAACTTTGCCTCCAAGTCTCGAAACAGAAACCTGAATATTGCCTTCGCGTCAACCTCGGTTGTGGGTTACTCGGTGCAGCTTGGCCTCGGCGTGGCACTCCTCACGGACACCCACAGTGCCGCACTGCAACGTGCTTTGGTCCTCGTCATTGTGGTTTTTTATGGCAGCGCTCTTGGCCGGGCATGGGAGGTCACCGGGATAACCCGGCGGGGATAAGAAGAAACCCGCCGGCTCAAGGGCGACCGTGCCGGCTCCTACAGCATCCGCGTCAATCAGCAGTGGCGCCTCTGCTTCAGCTGGACAGCGGCGGGACCCGAGCTCCAGTGCCATTCGGCACGTGGGATCTCTGTGCTGGCCCCCGATCGCTGTTCGGCGAGATGCTGGCGGATGATCAATTAGCCTCCGGCGTAGGCCGAGCACACGTGCAGGGTGCTCAGCCGATTGGCGCCAGCGAGTTGCCCGGCGCGATGCTCGAGCAGTTCTGCGGTGCCGGCAGCCCGGCGAAACGTGCGGCGAGCCAGGAGTTGGCCTCCGGCAGCCACACAGTCGCACTCGGCACGTGACTGAGATGTTCGTATTCCTCGTACTGCACGGAGACGCCGCGGCTGCAGTACTCGCGCGCGAGGCTGCGCACATCGCCCGCGATCATCACGCCGTCGCCGGGACCGATGCCTTCCTTGTTGCCCGAGGTTCCTTCGAGTTCGCCGCCGTTGCCCTGGCCGATGAACATCGGCATGCTGGGCGTGCCACGACTGCCCATGATCAGTTGGTTCGACACTTCGACGTAGACGGGCACGCTGTCGGGTGTCGGGTATTCGGGCTTGGCAAGCTGCGCCCAGGTGAGCCCCGGGTACTCGCCGAGGACTTCGCCGATCGATGCGCGCTGGAGCTTGTTGTAGAGCTGTAGCCCGTATTCGTTCAGGTACGGCGTCAGGTTGACGTGGAAGGCTCGTGAGATTCCGATCACCCCCATCGGAATCACGCCAGCCCAGAGGGCGCTGCCTTCGACGTAGTGCAGGTTATGCGCGGGATCGACAAGCACGCCGCCCATCGCCGCGCCGACGATGCGCGAGCTGATGTCGGGCGCGTACGTGGCAGCCAGCTCAGCCGCCCAGCCGGTCGCGATCGCGCCGCCGGAGTAGCCGATCAGGCCGATCTTCTTGGCGCCCGCCAGGTCCGTCGCCGGCGAGCGCAGCGCCGCTCGCAGCGAGTCGAGCGTGTTCATCCCGTACTCCGGGCCCGCCGAGAAGTCGGCCGTCTCGCCCTCGGTGTCGGGCACCACGACCGTCTCGCCCGCCAGCAGCGCCGGCGCGATCAACCCCGACTCCGCAGTCGGGATCGAGCCGCCGAACGTGACGCCACCGGAGATCGCATAGGACGGATCGGCTTCGGGGCTCAGCGAGTCGTAGAAGGACTGATATGAGACCACCGTCGGTGATCCCAGTCGCAGCGGCGGCTCGAGCACCGACGTCACGTTGACCGTCGGCGCGCCGGTCTCTCCGGTGGAGCGGTACAGCAGCTGCACCGCCGTCACCGGCAGCGGCACGCCCGCGACGTGATAAGAGAGCATGCGCGTCTTCAGCACAGTGCCTGGGACGATGTTCACCAAAGGCGTGGAGCCTTCGTAGGAGTAGAAGGGATCCTGTTCAGGTGGCGCCGCCGCGCCCGCTGCCGGCGCCATCAGCGCGATGAAGATCACGAGCAGGCCGATCGCGAGAAAACCCGCTCCCAATTTCATCCCCGGCCCGATCACAAGACGCATCAGATCCACCTCTACCCAGTTGACCCGCCCGCTAATCGCAGCTGCGGCTGCCAAGCATCAGAAGGACATCTTCTCCACGCAGACGCTCCAGCGCTACGGTACGCCCCGTGCGAGTAGCGACCTGGAATGTGAACTCGGTCAAGCAGCGGATGCCGCGGCTGCTGTCCTGGCTCGAGCAGCGCCAGCCGGACGTCGTCTGCCTGCAGGAGACGAAGCTCGTCGACGACGCATTCCACCAACTGCTCGGTGAAGAGCTCGCCAACCGTGGTTACTCCGTTGCCCTCCATGGCGAGGCGCAGTGGAACGGAGTGGCGATCCTCTCCCGGGTAGGTCTCGAGGAAATCGTCCTCGGAATCCCCGGTGGGCCGGGCTTCCCACATCCGGAGGCGCGTGCGGTGTCCGCGACCTGCGGCGGCGTCCGCATCCACTCCGTATACGTACCGAACGGCCGCGAGCCAGATTCCGAGCACTACCGCTACAAGCTGGCCTGGCTGGCCGCTCTGCGAGAGGTGGTTCGTGATGGGCCGCGGGAGGCGATCGTTTGCGGCGACATGAACATCGCGCCGACCGACGCGGACGTGTTCGACCCGGACGCCTACATCGGCCAGACCCACGTCACGCCGCCGGAGCGAGCGGCGCTCGCCGAGCTGGAGGCGCTTGGTCTGCGCGACGTTGTCCGTGACCGCTGGCCGACCGAGCGTGTGTTCACCTACTGGGACTATCGGGCCGGCATGTTCCACCAAGACCTCGGCATGCGGATCGACCTGGTGCTGGCCAGCGCCCCCGTCGCCGGCAGGGTTCGGGCGGCCTGGGTCGACCGGCTGGCCCGCAAGGGCAAGGGGCCGAGTGATCACGCTCCGGTGATCGTCGATCTGGACGAGGCCCCGGATGGGGACATCGGACCGGTCGTGCCGCCACCGTCCGCGCCGGCTCTCGAGCGGGGCTCGCGCAAGCTGCCCCAGTCACCGTGACCGCGCCTCTTGGGGCAGTTTTAGCCCCAGCCGACCGTGACGCTGATAGCGTGGGCGAATGATCATCTCGACGATGAATGACCTGCCGGGCTATGAGATCGAAGAGGTGCTGGGCGAGGCCTTTGGGCTGACCGTGCGCTCCCGCAACCTCGGCTCGCAGATCGGCGCGTCATTGAAGTCGCTGGTGGGCGGAGAGTTGAAGGGGATGACCAAGATGCTCGCCGAAGGCCGCATACACGCCCAGGAAAGGCTCGTGGAGACGGCCGAGGCCAAAGGCGCCACCGCGATCCTCGCGTTCCGCTTCGACACCTCCGAGCTGGGAACCACCTGGACTGAGATCTGCGCCTACGGCACGGCAGTCAGAGCGCGCAAGCTCTGACCGCCGCCCTGACCAACAACCAAGTCACCGTAGCTTTTTGACGAAAAATCGTACCCGTGCCAGATCAAACCGTGGCCAGCTCTCGGACCTGCGTGATGCGGATGCTGTTGCCCGAGGGGTCGCGGAAGCCCGAGTCGATTCCATAGGGACGATCCTCGGGTGGTTCGGTGAACTCGACGCCGCGGCCCTTCAACTCCTCGTATGAGGCCTGGCAGTCGTCGGTCGTGAGAAACACGGTCCCCGCGAAGCCCTTTGCCATCAACGAGCGAACCTGATCGGCGGTCTCGACGTCCATCACGGGCGGGCCGGGAATTCCCATCAGCACGATCGACACATCGGGCTGCCCGGCGGGGCCAACGGTCAGCCAGCGGAAGTTGCCCAGCTCGGGCATCGTCACGTCTATGCGGACCTCCATCCCCAGCTTCTGGGTGTAGAACTCGAGCGCCTCGTCCTGGTCGTTGACCCACATGTGCGCATTGGCGATTTTGATCATCAGGCTCTCCTTGTTGTCGACGGATTTACACCGGCGATGCTAGATCTCGCTGATGCCGTTGTCTTCTCGAAACGTGCGGTGTTCGGGGCGCCCGTAGACACGCGTCACGCACGCCGGAACCTGTGCCTGGCTGCTCGCCGGCGGAAACGCCAGACGGTAGGCGGCCGGTGAGTGACCGTACGTCCGGGTGAAGCTGGTGGTGAACGAGCCGACGCTCTGCAATCCGACCGAGAAGCAGATCTCGGCAACCGAGTGGTCTGTGTTCCGCAGCAGCGCCGCGGCACGCTCCAGGCGCCTGGTCAGCAGATAAGCGTGTGGCGACTCGCCGAAGGTGCGACGGAACTCGCGGCTGAAGTGGGCTCGGGAGAGGCCGGCGGCGCGAGCCAGGTCGTCCACGCCGAGCGGCTCGAAGTAGCGGGCGTCGGCGAGATCCCTGGCGCGCAGCAGGTGACGAGCCGGCGGAGCGAAGACGATGGCCATCGACGCATTATCGAACAGGTGGCTGCCGAGCCCATGGACCCACATCCGATTTGCCCCACGCGGCGTATGATGAATAGAGGACTTTCGGATGACCGTACTAGGCCTAGTGCTCCTGCTCGTAGGCACCACGTTCGTGGTCGCCGAGGCGCATGCGCCCAGCGGGGTTCTCGGTATCGCCGGGGGCGTTGCGCTGGTTGCCGGTGGGATCATCGCGATCACCGCGCTAGGAGGCGGTGCCGTGCTCGCGGTCCCCGTTGGAGTTGCGTTGGGAGCGGCGGCCTGCGGATGGGTGCTGATGGTGAGCCGCTCCGCGGCCCGCTCGCGCGGAACACGGATTCAGGCCGGCGCGGAGGCGCTGTGCGGACGCGTCGGCGTGGTTCGTCGCTGGAGCGAGTCCGCGGGCCAGGTGTTCATCGACGGCGCGCTGTGGCGCGCACGGCACGAATGGCTGGAAGACGACGAGGAGGCATTCCACGAGGGCGAGCCGGTCGTGGTCGAACGCGTGAACGGACTGACGCTGTCGGTGCGCCGCGCGGAGGAGTGGGAGCTGATCGGATGATCGAGGCCGTCCTACTCGTCCTCGCCTTTCTCGCGGCCGCCGCGGTCGTCTATGCGGCTGCGTCTGTGCGCGTGCTCCGCGAGTATGAGCGGGGAGTCGTATTTCGGCTCGGCCGCGTGACGAGCCAGCGCGGGCCGGGCATGATCTTCCTGCGGCCCGGGATCGATCGCATGGTGCGCGTGAGCCTGCGGACGGTCACGCTGGAAATTCCTGCGCAGGAGCTGATCACCCGCGACAACGTGCCCGCGCGCGTCACCGCGGTGGCCTACTACCGGATCATCGACTCCAGGAAATCGGTGGTCGAGATCGAGAACGTAGAGGCCGCCACCTCACAGATCGCCCAGACGACCCTGCGGTCGGTGCTGGGCAAGGCCGAGCTGGACGCCCTGCTCTCAGAGCGCGAGCGGCTGAACGAGCACCTCCAGCACATCATCGACGATCAGACCGAGCCGTGGGGGGTGAAGGTCACCGCGGTCGAGATCAAGGACGTGGAGATCCCGGAGCGGATGCAGCACGCGATGGCTCGCCAGGCCGAGGCCGAGCGTGAGCGTCGCGCGAAGATCATCAACGCCGAGGGCGAATTCCAGGCGGCCGCTCGGTTGAACGATGCGGCCGACGTGATCAGCCGCAACCCGGTGACGATTCAGCTGCGCTACCTGCAAACGCTGATCGAGGTCAGCGGCAACCAGAGCTCCACTATCGTCTTCCCGTTGCCAATCGACGTGCTCCAGCCGTTGATGTCCGCGACCCAGAACCGACGAGCCGCTGTCCCCGACGGGCCAGAGAGCGAGCGCTTGGATGCCGCCCTGCAAGCCGCGCGAGAGGCACTCGACACGAGCTCGCGCGACCCGGCATTGGATGAATCCGCGCCGCAGGTTTCGATCCCGCGCGTAGCCGACCCGGCGAAGCAGCCGCTCGAGAACGGTCTCACCGCGCCTGAGAGCTAGGGCGGCGGCGCCTCGCTGCCGACGGATTGACCCGAGCTTCAGGCCGGCGGGCGCTACGGCAGACCGACTCGCACCGTTCGCGCATCGGCCTGCGTCCAGACCGTCGCCGCCACCACCGCCGAGACGACCAGCACCGAGGGCCACGCGCCGATCGCCAGTGCGAGCAGGTGTGAGGCGACGAACGCGCCGAAGCCGACGCAGGCGAGCTTCACCGCGGTCCTCGTTCCATGCCGCTGCAGCCAGACCCGGATACACCAGAGGCCGCCGATCGTGAGCACGACACCTCCCAGCGGGCGGGAGCCGGTGCCGACCGCGACCGCGTAGCCGACGATCAATGTGCCGGCGGCGACCGGGGCTGTGGGCCTTTCACGCACTGAGGCGCAGCGTAGCGCTCTCTCCTCTGCTCGGCGCCTGTCACAGTTGACGGCCACGGGGAAAACCGCAGAACGGGGGAAGGGATGGGATTTATCGCTCCGGCGCCGCCGCCGGTCGAGCTGGAGGAGTGGAAGCGGCTGAGCCACCTGGAGCGAATCAAGCCGCTCGCCCAGGACTGGGGGATCAATGGCTTCGGCACTCCTTACTTCGTCTACCTGTTGTACATCGTCAAGCTCTTGATCTACGCGGGCGGCGGGCTGTTGGTGATCTCCGCGACGACTCGAGGGCTCGGCGGGCTCGGGAATCTGGGCAGCTGGTGGACGGAGGAGATCGTCTTCGAGAAGGCCGTCGTCTGGACGATGCTGTGGGAGGTGCTCGGCCTGGGCGCGGGGTCGATGCCGCTGACGCTGCGCTTCTCGCCGATGTTCGGCGGCTTTCTCTACTGGTTGCGCCCCGGGACGACGCGCCTGCCGCCATGGCCTGACCGAGTGCCGCTGACGCTGGGGACGCGCCGCACGGGAATCGATGTTGTGCTGTACGCGGGGCTGCTCGCGGCCGCGGTGTACTTGCTGGTCTCGAACACCAGCCCGGCCGCCGGTACCGCGGCCGGACGACTGGACCCGGTCGCGGTGGGTGTTTTGCTTGCGGTTGGCATCTTGCTTGGGTTGCGCGACAAGGTGCCGTTCCTCGCCGCCCGCGCGGAGGTCTACGGGAACCTGATGATCCTGTTCCTGTTTCCCCTCTCCAACATGATCGTAGGCGCGCAGATCGTGTTCGTCTGCATCTGGTGGGGGGCGGCGTCGTCGAAGCTGAACCGGCACTTTCCGTTCGTCGTCACGGTGATGATCAGCAACACGCCGTGGAACCGCTCGCGCTCGTTCAAGCGCCGGCTCTGGCGCAAGCACCCCGAGGATCTGCTGCCCTCCTCGCTCGGCGCGCTGGACGCGCACGTGGGCACGCTGATGGAGTTCACGCTGCCGTTACTGCTGCTTGTGTCACCGAGCGGCACCCTCCTGACGATCGCCGTCGTGGGGATGGTGCTCTTTCATGTGCACATCTTCTCGACGTTTCCTTTAGGTGTGCCTTTGGAGTGGAACGTGTTCATGATCTTTGGGATCCTCTTTCTGTTCGGCCACTGGGGCGGGGTGCCGCTGTCGACGCTGAGCGATCCGTTGTTGATCGCGATCCTGGCTGTCACCTGCGTGGGGATCCCGGTGCTCGGGAATTTCCGCCCCGATCTGGTCTCGTTCCTGCCGTCGATGCGTTACTACGCGGGCAACTGGGCGACCAGCCAATGGCTGTTTCTGAAGGAGTCAGGCGCCGAGGCAAAGCTCGACACCTCGATCGTGAAGGCGGCGCCGATCGCCGTCGAGCAGCTGCTGAAATTCTACGACCGCGATACGACCGAGCTATTGATGTACAAGGGTCTCGCGTTCCGCTCGATGCACGCCCACGGCCGCGCCCTGAACGGACTGCTGCCACGTACTGTCGAGGACACCGCGTCCTACGACGTGCGCGAGGGCGAGGTGGTCGCGGGGGTGGTGCTCGGATACAACTTCGGCGATGGCCACTTCCATAACGAGCAGCTGCTGGGAGCCGTGCAGGAGCGGTGCAATTACGCTCCGGGCGAGCTGCGCGTAGTGATGATCGAGTCCCAACCCGCACACTCCCAACGCCAGCACTACCGCATCCACGACGCCGCGGAAGGGCTGATCGAGGAGGGTTACGTCAAGGTGGCGGACATGGTGGAGCGCCAGCCATGGCTC
>Ga0302181_10002445_pt1 | contig 13142 bp, 10 predicted proteins | sample I_Palsa_E3_3_FD_198786 | JGI IMG/M metagenome (GOLD analysis project Ga0302181, IMG submission 198786) | Peat permafrost microbial communities from Stordalen Mire near Abisko, Sweden - I_Palsa_E3_3 | ecosystem: Environmental > Terrestrial > Soil > Palsa > Peat permafrost | place: Sweden... | reverse complement strand
TCGCCGATCAGGACGGGATTGTTCTTGGTCCGCCGGGACAGAACCTGGATCACGCGACGGATCTCATCGTCGCGCCCGATCACCGGATCGAGCTTGCCCTGCGCAGCGGCCTCGGTGAGGTCGCGCCCGTACTTCTCCAGGGCCTGGAACTTCTCCTCGGGGTTCTGGTCGGTCACGCGATGAGAGCCGCGCACCTCGCCGAGCGCCTTGAGCAGCTCGTCGTGAGTGGCGCCGCTGGATCGCAGGGCGTCCCCGGCCTTGCCCGGATGGGCCGAGAGCGCCAGCATCAGATGCTCGGTCGAGACGTACTCGTCCTTGAGGTTGCGCATCTCGTTTTCCGCCGCGCGGAGGATCTGGGCCAGCTCGCCTGAGCCGCCGGCGGGCTCCTCACGGCCAGCCGTGGTCAGCGTTGGCAGGGCGTCAAGCGCAACGCCGAGGAGCTGGCGCACCGCGCCCGGCTCGACCCCGAGCTTGCGCAGGACCGGAGCCACGACCCCGGCATCCTGTTCGAGCAGCACCGCGAGCAGGTGCTCGGGTGTGGTCTGTGGGTTGCGGCGCTCATCGGCGAGCCGCTGAGCGGCTGCGAGCGCCTCTTGGGACTTAATCGTAAAGCGGTCTGGTTGCAATTGAGCTCCTCTAAAATCTCAGTCGATGTGACTAAGATTATCGCACAATATGCTTGCGTGCGCAAGCGTGCCGGGCCGTTCATGGCGCTCAATTTTCCCCCGGTGATGGGCGCTGTGTGAAGCCCCGACGGTAAGTCGCCGGCGGTCCGAGCCAAGGTCAGCCGCTGATCGTCAGCCGCCGGGTGGCGCTGCGCTTTTCGATGTTGCCGCCGGCATCGAGAATCACGCCCTGCACGCTCGCGACAATCTGCTGGTGGGCCGCCAGCGCCGCCCGCAGGGTCCCGCGGTCCCGGCTGGAGAACTTCAGCGCGATTGTCTTGTGGCCCGGGGAACGCAGGAGGTAGACGTTCGACTGCACCTCCAGCGGGCGCGCGTGGCCGACCGCCACCTGGGCGAAGGACGCCATCAGGCAGCGCCCGGTACACGAGACGGTGGCGAGCAGCTCGCGGTGGCCGATCGGGCTCTGGCGCGCCGGCAGCGACAGCGCCACATTGACGATCTTCGGCTCCATCCCGGTGGCGAGCTGGGCAAAGTTCGACACGTTGACGCTTCCCCACCCGGAGGCCTCGTCGTAGCCGACTGCGGCCGTGCAGCAGCCGAGTGGCTGGCCATCGCCACCGGCCAGGTAGGCACCGAGGTCGTCATTGCCCTGGGTCACATCGTCGAACACCGTGCTGGCCCGGCTCGAGGAGCCGAGCGAGTAGAGCAGCGAGTTGGCCAGGCCGACGTCCTGGCGCCCGTGCAGGCGCAGGTCCTGATCGACCAAAGCGATCCCTCCGGCGAGCAGCGGCGTCGCCGCACTCGTCCCGCCCACCGGAAGCCAGGGATTGGCGTTGCCGCTGTTGATGCAGTCCCCCGGGGCCGAACAGAAGATGGTGTATCCGGGAGCCACGTCCGCCAGCATCGACACATCGGGCACAGCCCGGCGGTTCGGCAGGACCACTGCCTTCTGGTAGGTCGGCCGTCGGAACAGGAGGCTCAGCCCCCCGCCGCCGGCGCCGACCTGAACGGGCGCGTCGTTCCACACCGTCTGGCCGAGGATCTGGTTGCCGGGATTGAGCGCAATGTTCGTGCCCCCGACGCCCGTCACCCACCAGGACGAGGCCGGGTAGCTGACCGCCAGCGCGGGCAGGGGCCCACTCGGCTCATCACAAGCCGACGAGCCGGAGTCGCCGCTGGAGGCGAGGACCGAGATCCCGCTGGCCGCCGCGAGCGCGAGCGTGCCCTCCGCGGCATTGATGCCGGGCACTCCGACCGCCTCATAGAGCGCCGGTTCGCACACTCCGAGCGAGGCCGAGATGACCTGCGGCTTGTCGCGTCCGTTTTGCAGCGGGGCGGTCAGCGACCTGAGCACGTCGGCCGATCCGGAGGCGGATTCGTACACGTCGATCGCCTTCAGCTTCGGGGCCGCCGCGTCGAGCACCTCGAGGTCAAGCGTCGATTCTCCCCCCGGAGCCAACGCGGTGGAAATGCCCACGCCGAAGGCATTGATCGCCGGCACGGGCAGGCCGAAGCAGCGCGCGAACGCGCGGACGTCCGCGGTGCGGAAACCGTCGATCTCGATCAAGGCCACCCGTTCGCCCTGACCGTCGAGTCCAGCCTGACGGAGGGGGGCGTAGTTGAACGCGTTGAGGTACTGGTTCGGGGTGAAGCCGACTGTCGCCACCGCCGCCGGGCAGCCGCTCGGCGTTCCGGTGCGCGGCATATACCCCGAGGCCGTTTGGGGACCTGGGGCGGCGGTCGTGCTGGCGCTGCGCCAATTGGCGCCCAGCAGCGGCCGGGCGGGCGCCGCCAGCGGCTGGGCGGGCGCGGCCAGCGGCTGAGTGTCGAGCCCGACCACGCCGGTGACCAGCCCGCTGATCGGGGCGGGCACCCTCGCGGCAGCGGTGGGGGCGATGAATCGCGTGCTGTGCGCGGCGCGGAACCGGGCCAGCCGAGTGCCGAACAGCCGCTGGGCGAGGCCGACGGTCATCGTCGCGTCGGCGAACAGGCCGGTGGCGTCAATCTTCACATCGGTGGCCCCGTGGCTGCGGAGATAGGCGGTCACCTGCCTGCGCGCGCTCGGCCGGGCGCCGAACTGGCGGGCCAGAGCGGCAATCGATTCGTACTGTCCGTACTGCGGCGAGCCGATCGTGGTCACCGCCAGCGCGTGGCGCTGGAGCCCCGCCTCGTCGGCCTTGAGCGGAAGCACGAGCGCGATCGTTTGCGACACTGGCGCCGCGCCCTCGCGCCGGCCATGCACAAGCGCCCCGGCGGCGCTCAGCTGCGCGGTGGGCGTCGCGGCGACCGGCGCGGGGGGCGGCTGCGGCCCGGCGCCCAGCGCGCTGGGAGCGGCGAGAGCGGTGCCCCCCAGCGCCAGCGCTCCGAGCCCGCATGCGAGCAGCGCAAGACGGCGGGCCGTCCGTCCCTCGTCCCTGCGTCCCATGCCTGCCACCTCTTTTTTGGCGGTCATCAGTGACCGAATACCTAGAAACAACGAGCACGGATCGTTGCACATGCGGGCAACCAAGCCCCACGGCTCGCGCCGGCCACGATCCCTCAGGTGACGCGCCGGCCCGCGATCCCGAGCCCACGCACCTCCGCCCGGCGGACGAGCGCGCCACCGCGTGCATACGGGACAATCTCGGCGCGCAGCTCGCTGCGCAGCGCCTCGAGTCGCTGGACCTCGGCCTTCAGCTCACCGGCGCGCTTCTCCAGGGACGCCACCTTGCGCGACATCGACTCGAGCTGCTCCTCGAGTTCAAACACGCGCTCGACGCCGGCCAGGTTCATCCCCAGCTCGGCCGTCATCGCCTGGATGCGCCGCAGACGCTCGACGTCCTGGTGGGAGTACAGGCGCGTCCCCTTCGGGGAGCGCTTGGGTTCGATCAGGCCCCGCGACTCGTACATCCGCAGCGTCTGCGGGTGCATCGCCGCCAGCTCGGCCGCGACCGAGATCATGAACACGCCGCGATCGGTCGAGACCTCAACCCGAGTGCTGGAGATGCGCATGCGCTGAGAGGCCATCAGGCCGCGTCCTGCGCCGTGCCGGCCGTCCCGGCGGGGGCGAACAGCTTCGCCCGTGGATCGCCGTTCATGACCTCCGAGAGCTTGTCGACCGCCTCGGTCTGCTCGGGCGACAGCGAGGCCGGGACGTCGATCACGAACCGGTAGCGAATGTCGCCGCGACCCTTGCCACCGAGCCGAGGCGGGCCTTCGCCTCGGAGCCGCTGCACGGTGCCGTGCTTGGTACCCGGGGCAACGCGCAGCCGTTTGGTACCGCTGAGCGTCGGAACCTCGATCACGGCGCCGCGGATCGCCTCGGGGATCGTGAGCGGGACCTCGACTTCCAGGTTGTCGCCGACCCGCTTGAACACCGGCGAGTCAGCGACGCGGGTGATCACAAACAGATCGCCAGGCTCACCGGCATCGCCGCCGGCGCTCGGTGGGCGGGTGCCCGGCTCGCCCTTCCCAGCCAGCCGGATCCGGCTGCCCTCACGAACCCCGGCGGGAATATTCACGCGTAGCCGCCGAACGCTCCGCTGAGCGCCCGTCCCGTCGCAGGTGGGACACGGATCCTCAATCACGGTGCCCGAACCGTGGCAGTTCGAGCACGGCTGAGAGATCGAGAAGATGCCCTCGTTCTGAGACTCGACCCCGCGGCCGTTGCAGACCGGACACACCTTCGGTGCCGTTCCGGGCTTTGCCCCTGAGCCATGGCAGGTCGGACACGGCTGCGACGTCGGGACCGCCAGCGGAACCTGGGCGCCGTTGACGGCCTGGTCGAAGCTGAGCGAGACCTCGGTCTCGAGGTCCCGTCCGCGAGCCGGACGCGCCCGCCCGCCCCGCACACCGCCGCTGGTTCGGCCACCCGACCCGCCTCCGGACGCACCTCCGAACAGGTTCGAGAGGATGTCGCCGACGCCGCCGAACGCGCCCGGATCGAAGCCACCGGGCGCGCTGAAGCCACCGAACGGGCCGGTGCCGCGGTCATAGGCCTTGCGCTTGTCGGGATCAGACAGCACGTCGTGGGCCTGCGAGACCTGCTTGAAGCGCTCCTCGGCCTGCTTGTCGCCGGCGTTGCGGTCAGGGTGGTACTTGCGCGCCAGCTTGCGGTAGGCCTTCTTGATCTCGTCCTCGGAGGCGTTCTTGCCCACCCCGAGCACCTTGTAGTAGTCAGATCGGTCAGCCATCGCCTGGACCCGCTATCCCGCCACGAGCACGCGGGCCGGACGCAGCACGCTGTCGCCGAGTCGGTATCCGCGCTGATAAACCTCGGCGACCGTGCCGGGCGTGGCCCCGGCCACGATCTGCTGGGCGACCGCCTCGTGATGCTGGGGATCGAACGGCTCACCCACGGGTGAGAACGGCTCGATGCCGACCCGCGCCAGCGCGGCGATCACGTCAGCATGCACCAGCTTGATCCCGGACACCAGCGTGTCGACGCCGTCCACAGCCCCGGTCGCTGGTCCGCCCGCCTGGGAATCCGCCGCCGCCACCGCCCGGTCGAGATTGTCGACGGCCGGCAGCAGCGCCAGGGCAAGCTTGGCCACCCCACGATCCTGCGCCGCCGCGGACTCGCGCGCCGCCCGCTTGCGGTAGTTCTCAAAGTCAGCCTTCGTCCGCCGGGCCAGTTCCAGATACGCGTCAGCCTGCTCAGCCTTCGCTACCAGCGCTTCGAGATCAAACTCAAGCTCGGGCTCAGGCTCAGGCTCAGGCTCAGGCTGACCATCCCGGCCAGCGCCATCAACCTCAGGCTGGTATCGGTGAGGCGAGTCAGCGGCTTCGGGCTCCCGCTCCTCGCTAAGCACAGACGTGGTTGCGGGCTCCTGCGCCTCGTTACCGACAGAGTCCGGGGTCGGACCCGTGGCCGAGGCCATTCGCGAAGCGGCCTCGGCCGCGGGTGCAGCCCCGGGCTTACCCGCGGGACCGCGCGAAGCGGCCTCGGCCGCGGGTGCGGCCCCGGGCGCATACCGCCCGGGACCGCCTGCCGCATAAACCGGAAAGCCGTAATTGCGTTTTGCCGTCATCGATTTATCGTCCCTCGTCCACTACCTCGGCGTCCACGACATCCTCCTCGGCGTCCTCGCTGCCCGCACCGTTGGTCGAAGAACCGGCTCCATCGGCGCTCGCCTGCTCCTGGGCGCGCTGGTACATGGCCTCAGAGACCTTGTGGAAGGACGACTGCAGTGCCTCGGTCTTGGCGTTGATGTCAGCGACATCCTCGGAGGTGAGCACGTCGCGCACCGCCTTGATCGCCGCCTCGATCTCCTCCTTGGAGGAGGCATCCACCGTGTCGCCGAGATCCTTCAGCTGGCGCTCGGCCTGATAGGCCGCGTTCTCGCCGTTGTTTCGGGCCTCCGCCAGCTCGCGCAGGCGACGATCCTCGTCAGCGTGTGTCTCAGCGTCGGAGACCATCCGCTTGATCTCGTCGTCGGACAGGCCTGAGCCCGCCTTGATCTCGATCTTCTGCTCCTTGCCGGTGCCGAGGTCCTTGGCCGACACACTGAGGATGCCGTTGGCATCGATGTCGAACGCCACCTCGATCTGCGGGATGCCGCGCGGTGCCGGCGGGATCCCCGTGAGCTGGAACTTGCCCAGCGACTTGTTGTACGTGGCCATCTCACGCTCGCCCTGGAGCACGTGGATCTCGACGCTCGGCTGGTTGTCCTCCGCAGTCGAGAAGATCTCCGACTTGCGGGTCGGGATCGTCGTGTTGCGCTCGATCAGCTTGGTCATCACGCCGCCCTTGGTCTCGATCCCCAGCGTCAGCGGGGTGACATCGAGCAACAGCACGTCCTTGACGTCGCCGGCGAGCACGCCGGCCTGGATCGCGGCGCCGACCGCGACGACCTCATCGGGGTTGACGCCCCGGTGGGGCTCCTTTCCGGTCAGGTCCTTGACCTTCTCCTGGACCGCAGGCATGCGGGTCATGCCGCCGACCATCACGACGTGGTCGATGTTGGCGGCGCCCTTGTCCTTGGCGTCGTCCAGCGCCTGCCGGACCGGGGCCACGGTGCGGTCAAGCAACGCCGAGGTCAGCTCGTTGAGCTTCGCGCGGGTCAGGCGCATGTCGAGGTGCTTGGGGCCGCTCGCGTCAGCGGTGATGAACGGCAGGTTGATCTGGGTCTCCTGCGTGGTTGAGAGCTCGATCTTGGCCTTCTCAGCGGCCTCGTAGAGGCGCTGTAGGGCCATTGGGTCGGCGCTCAGGTCGATCGCCTGAGACTTCTTGAACTCCGACACGAGCCAGTCGACGACCGCCTTGTCGAAGTTGTCGCCGCCGAGGTGGTTGTCACCGGCGGTCGCCTTGACCTCGAACACGCCGTCGCCGATCTCGAGCACCGACACGTCGAAGGTGCCGCCACCGAGGTCGAAGACGAGGATCGTCTGATCGGCCTCCTTGTCGAGTCCGTAGGCGAGCGAAGCCGCGGTCGGCTCGTTGATGATCCGCTTAACATCGAGGCCGGCGATCTTGCCGGCATCCTTGGTCGCCTGGCGCTGGTCATCGTTGAAGTACGCGGGCACGGTGATCACCGCGCTGTCGACCGGCTCGCCGAGATACGCCTCGGCATCGGTCTTGAGCTTCTGCAGGATCATCGCGCTGATCTCCGGCGGCGAGTGCTGCTTGCCGCCGGCCTCGACGCGTGCGTCGCCACCGGGGCCAGCGACCACCTTGTACGGCACGATGGACTCCTCCTCGCGCACTTCCGCCTCTTTGCGGCCCATGAAGCGCTTGATCGAGAAGACCGTGTTCTGAGGGTTGGTGACGGCCTGGCGCTTGGCGACCGTACCGACCAGTCGCTCACCGCTCGACGTGAACGCCACGACAGACGGAGTGGTCCGCCCACCCTCGGCGTTCTCGATGACCGTCGGCTCGCCGCCCTCGAGCACTGCCATGCACGAGTTGGTTGTGCCGAGGTCGATTCCGATTGTCTTTCCCATATGCGTTCTGCTCCTATGAAGTCGTAAAAATCTTAGTGCGATCGTAGCAGATCTGTAGCGATCCCCGCTCAGAATGAGTCGGCGCTGGGGCACATCCGGCGCAGGGCGCAACCGGGGCAGTCGGGCCTGCGGGCGTCACACGTGCGGCGGCCGTGACGGAGCAGGTTCAGATGCAGTTCCAGCTCCTCGCCCCGGGGAGTGATCGCCAACATCGCGTCGTGGAGCTCGACGAACGGGGCGCCGGGGCGCAACAACCCCAGCCGCGTGCCGACCCGCGAGACGTGTGTGTCGACGGGAACATCGCGCATCCCGAGCGCGAACAGCAGCACGCACGCCGCCGTCTTGCGGCCCACCCCCGGTAGCCCGGTCAGGTAGGTCTGCGCGTCGGGCACGCTGCACTCGCGCAGCCACTGCAGCGACAGCTCGCCGTCGGGCGCAGTATCGGTGATCGCGCGCAGGATCGCCCTGATCCGCGCCGACTTGACCTTCGAGATTCCGCCCGGCCGGATTGCCGCCTCGATCTCGTCCACAGGCGCGTCTCGCACCGCCTCCCAGGTCGCGAAGCGCTCGCGCAGCGCCAGATAGGCGACGTCACGATTGCGGTCGTTGGTCGACTGCGAGAGCACCGTGAGCACAAGCTCGGCGAGCGGATGCCCGTGGGGCGGGGCGATCGGGACTCCATAGACAAGCCGCAGCCGGTCACGGACAGCGCGGACCCGGGATGCTCGAGGCGTTCTCCAGGCTCGATAGCCCGCATCCGGCTTCATGGCCGGCTAATCGAGCGCCCCCCAGCGCTCGCAGGCGCGCGCGGCCGCGACCACGGCGTCGCCGAGCGCGGCCGCCACAGCCGAGGGGTAGAAGCCGCTCAGAGCCAGCTTCGCCAGCAGAATGCCGGTCAGGACATCACCGGCCCCGATCGTGCTGAGAACCCTCGCCTTCGCGCCCGCGACATCGGCGCGCATCGGGCCGCGTAGGATCGCTCCGTCGGGGCCGAGCGTCAGCACGACGATCTTCGCCCCGGCCTTGATCAGCGCGAGCGCCGCGCGTTCCGGATCCGCTTCGCCGGTCATCAGCTCGGCCTCCGCAGCGGTCGCGCGAAACAGCAGTGCACCCGGTACGCACGCGTTCACGCTGGCCGCGGCATCAGCGCGTGATGACCAGCGATGGAGACGGAGATTGGGATCGCAGATCACTGGTCGCTCCAGTTCGAGCGCCAGCTGCCTCGCTCGCATCGTGACCGCGCGTTCCTCAGCGCCGACCAGGGTGTTCGAGCCGATGAACAGCGCCGCCGAGTCACGGACGGCCTCGTCGACCTGATCGCCCAGCGCATTCACCACCGTCCCGATCGTCCCGCCGTAGATCTGATAGCTCGGTTCGCCGTCGGCGGCCACCTGCACCAATGCGATCGGCGTCGGCGCACCGGGGATCAGCGGGAACAACTGCACGTCGACACCCTCCCGCTCGAGCCGCTCGCGCAACCAGCGACCCCATGCGTCGTCGCCGGCCCCGCCGGCCAGCGCGACGCGGGCGCCGGCCCGGGCCGCCACCACCGCCACGTTGGCGACCGCGCCGCCGAAATGGGGAGCGAAAGTGTCCGCCTGAGCCAGAGACGCGATCGGTGCTTCGCAGATCAGATCGACCAGCGCTTCGCCGAGACACAGGGTGCGCGAAGGCCGGGCTGATTGCGGCTGCCGGGTGTCGCTCATGAGCCAAGACGTTATCCTCGGCCGCCGGTGCGCGTCGACGAGCACACGATCGAAGTCGGCGGCGCCTCCGTCTTCTACCGCGCCGCCCCTTCCAACGGCGGTTGCGCGTTGTTCCTCCACAGCGTTCCCACGAGCTCAGACGACTGGACTCCGTTCCTGGAGCGCGGCGGGGGGATCGCCCCAGATCTGATCGGCTTCGGGCGCTCCGCCAAGGCGCACAACCTCGACTACTCGTTTGATGCCTACGCCAATTTCGTCGACCAATTCCTCACCACGCTGCAAGTCGACCGCGTGAAGCTGGTCGGACACGGCTGGGGAGCGGCGATCGGCCTGGTGTTCGCCCAGCGTCACCCCGAGCGCATCGAGCGTCTGGTCGTCTGCAACGCGATCCCATTGCTCGAGTCGTTCCGCTGGCCGTCGCTCGTGCGCTGGTTGCGCCGGCCGGTGATCGGCGAGCTCCTGATGGGCTCGACCAACCAACGCCTGCTGGCCAAGACGCTGCGGCGGGGCTGCGTGCGTGAGGACGCATGGTCCGATGAACGGATCGCCGCGGTGTGGGAGCAGTTCGATCAGGGGACTCAGCGTGCCACCCTGCGCCTGCAGCGTTCGGTCGACGAACGCGGCCTGGCCGACGCCGGCGGGGCGCTGGCCGAGCTCGACCGGCCGGCGTTGGTGGTCTGGGGCACGCGCGATCCGTGGCTGGACCCGGCCTTCGCAGATGCGTATGTGGCCCGGCTGCCCAGCGCCTCGCTCGAGCTCGTCGCCGACGCGGGGCACTGGCCGTGGCTCGATCAGCCCGCCATGATCGAGCTCGTGGCGCAGTTCCTCGACACACCGCACGAGCTCGGCGGATCCTCCGCAGGCCCGCTGCGATGAGCTCACTGCTCACCCCGCCTCGGTTCAGCGGCCGCCCGACGGGCGAGCCGTCGACCCCGCCGCGATCAACCGACGCCGGTCCGCACGATCTGGCCAAGCGCATCGCGCCGACCCTGATCGCGGCGATTCTCGCGGCCGTGTACGTGATCGTCTCCCCGCCGAGCCTCGACCTCGCCGCGCAGCTTTTCCGCGCTCAGCTGTTCAGGGCCGAGGGGTTCGGGCTGTGGAACAACTGGTGGTACTCGGGCAGTGACATTCTCAGCTACAGCGTCCTGTTCCCGGCGCTGTCGGCCGCACTGACTCCGCAGCTCGCAGCCGCGATCGCGGCGACCGGAACCGCCGCCCTGTTCGAGCCGCTCGCGCGCCGTCACTTCGGTCCCGACGCATGGCTCGGAGCCGTCGTGTTTGGGGCCGCGACCTCGGTCAACCTGTACACGGGCAGGCTGGCCTACGCGTTCGGCGCGCTGCCGGCGATGGGGGCCGTCCTGGCGCTCGACCGCGGCCGGTTCAAGCTCGCCTGCGTGCTGGCGGCGCTGGCGGCGCTGTTCAGTCCGGTCGCCGCGCTGTTCACCGCCGTGGTGGCCGGAGCCTATGCACTGGGTGCCTACGCCACCGAGCGCCGGATCCGGCCGGCGCTCGGTCCACTCGCCGTCGCGCTGGCCGCGGTCGCGCCGGTCTGTTTGCTGGCGATCGCGTTTCCCGAGGGCGGCTCCGAACCATTTGCGTTCAGCACCCTGTGGCCAATCTGCCTGCTGGCCATCATCGCGCTGGTGGCGGCGCCGAAGGAGGCGTTGAGGTTGCGCGCCGGAGTGGTGCTGTACGCGCTGGTGACGATCACGGCCTTTCTCGTGCCGACACCCGCCGGTAGCAACACCGTTCGCCTGGGCGCGTTTCTCGCCGCGCCGCTGGCGGCGCTGCTGTGGTGGCGACGCAAGATCGTGCTGCTGACCCTCGCCGCGGTGCCGCTGCTCTACCTCGAATGGCAGGCACCGTTACGAGATGTGTCCAGCGCGAGTGGCGCCCCTTCCGCAACGGCGGCCTACTACCGGCCGCTGCTGCGCTTCCTGGCCCGGGAATCGGCCCCGCCCGCGCCGCCATTCCGGACCGAGATTCCGTTCACGCGCTTTCACTGGGAGGCCGACGTGGTCGCGACACGCTTTCCGATCGCGCGAGGCTGGGAGCGGCAGCTCGACATCAACGACAACCCGATCTTCTATCGCGGCCGGATCACGGCCGCGAGCTACGAGGCGTGGCTGCACCAGAACGCGATCCGCTTCGTCGCCGCCTCCGACGCGCCGCTTGACGTCTCCGCGCGGGCGGAGATGGCCGTGATCTCGCGCCGGCCGTCGTACCTCCACCTCGTCATGCGCAGCGCGCACTGGCGCGTCTACGCCGTGGCCGATGCGACACCACTGGTCCAGGGCGTCGCGACGCTTGCCACGATGGGGCCAGACTGGTTCACGCTGCACGTCAACCGTCCCGGCAAGGCCCTCGTGCACGTGCGCTTCACTCCGTATTGGGCGCTGACGCAGGGATCGGGTTGCGTGTCACCGGCGGGTGCCTTGACCGAGCTGACGCTCACCCGGGCCGGCACCGCGAGGCTCGGGACTCGCTTCTCGCTCACCCGGATCGGAACCCGCTCGCCGCGCTGCAGCTGAGCGTTGACGGAGACCGGACGCGCGACGTCGATAGGATTCACGGTTTAGCCATGCGGCGTCGACTTCGTCTTATCGAAGCGCGGGTTCTTCCTCGCGGCTGGGCCGACGTGGTCCGTCAGGTGCTGCTGTTCCTGGGCGCGTACGTGCTCTACCAGGTGGTCCGCGGGCTGATCGATACCGGTAACGCGTACAAGCCGTTCGGTGATGCCACGAAGATCATCGATCTCGAGCGGGTCTTGCACGTGTTCATCGAGCCGAGCGTCCAGGCCTGGGCGTCGAACGCTCACTGGCTGATGGACGTCGCCGACTGGACCTACCTGAACGCGCATTACTTCGTCACCCTCGGGGCGCTGGTATTCATCTACGTGCGCCGCAACGACTCCTTCTACTACGTCCGGAACACGTTCCTGATCGCGATGGCGATCGCGCTGATCGGGTATGCCCTGTACCCGACCGCGCCGCCGCGGCTGATGCCCGAGTGGGGCTTCACCGACTCGATCTCGCAGTTCCTGGGCACCTTTCACGTCGACAACGGGCCTGAGAAGGCGTTCCTCAACTTCTATGCCGCGGTTCCGTCGATGCACGTGTGCTTCGCGGTGCTGACCAGCTTCCCGATGGCCCGCCTGGTTCGCCACTGGCCGGCCAAGGTGGCCTGGCGGTGCTACCCGCTGTGGATCACCTTCGTCGTCATCGCCACCGGCAACCACTACCTCACCGACGTGGTCCTCGGCGCCGCCACCGCAGGCGCCTCGATGCTGCTCGCCGGCAAACTGCTCGCGCGAGCCAAGCCTGACGCCTGGGCGTTCGGCCAAGTGACCGCGTAGCGATGCCAGAACAGACGAAACCGGCACCAGCGCCGAGCGGGCGTCAGCGGCCGGGTCGCACCCGCGCACGGCGGGAAGGGCCCAGGACGCAGGAGCTGATGCGAGAGCGGCTGATCGAGTCGCGCCTGACGCCGAACGCCATCTCGCTGACCGGGTTCGCGCTCAACCTCGCGGCGGCCGCGCTGGTCGTCGACCGACAGTTCTTTCTCGCCGGCCTGGCCTTCATCATCGGATCGGTGATGGACACCCTCGACGGACGCTACTCGCGGATGTCGGGCAAGGGCACGCCCTTCGGCGCGTTTCTGGACTCGACGCTGGACCGCCTCGAGGAGGGGATCGTGCTGATCGCCGTCGCCGCCTATTTCGCCTCGCGGCACGACCAGGTGGCGGTCGCCGCCGTCGTTGCCGCCGTGCTGGGCTCGCTGATGGTGTCCTACACCCGCGCCCGTGCCGAGGCGCTCGGCCTCTCGTGCAAGGTCGGATTGGCGACCCGTCCGGTCCGGGTGGTGATCCTGGCGATCGGGCTCGTGT
>Ga0302181_10002437_pt1 | contig 13165 bp, 11 predicted proteins | sample I_Palsa_E3_3_FD_198786 | JGI IMG/M metagenome (GOLD analysis project Ga0302181, IMG submission 198786) | Peat permafrost microbial communities from Stordalen Mire near Abisko, Sweden - I_Palsa_E3_3 | ecosystem: Environmental > Terrestrial > Soil > Palsa > Peat permafrost | place: Sweden... | reverse complement strand
CGATGGGCATGCCGCCGGCGTCGAACTCGTTGCTGAGGCCAACTGGGCGCGAAACGCAGACGGATGATCGGCGCTATCGCTTTGGACGAGATGCGGCAGTCGTCGCGGGCGCAGAGGTCAATTGCACCACGCAGCGGCGCAACGCGGCCAGACCATTCATCCCCCGCGCAGATCTACTGGATGCCTGCGCTGTTTGGAGCGGAGATGTCGCATGAGCGCGGCATGATCGGCTTGCCACGCTGCTGGGGAGACAGGATGAGCTACGGAGAAGATGACGCAGGTTTCGCCCTCGATCGAGACAATTGCTCTTTTCGTCGCTCCTTGAGTCCTGACTGAGGTGTATCCCGGAAGCTGCTTGATTGCATGTTCTGCGGGCCCGCCGACGGTGAGGACCACGCTCGGTTGCAGGATGGCGAGTTCGGCGCGAAGTAGAAGCGGTGGACAGTTCTGCCGCATCGTGCTGGTCGGGCTGCCGCGGCGGCCGTCGACCGGCGCGCATTTGACCGCTTGTAGGCGTGCGATGCGATTGATCGGAGCGACGAGCTCGGAGGGCTCCGAACGATCCCGGATCGCGACACCGTCGAAATCGTCAAGGAGCATTGCTGCGGTTCGGATGGATCGATATGCGAACGGCGACCGGTGTGCCTGTTTCCGGCTCGCTTCGAAGCTCCCGATCTGTGAGGGATGATCCTCAGTCCCGGCCGAGCTGCAAACGATCGAGTACTCAGTGAGCAGCCCGGACGCGTTATGCAAATTGATCGCGATGACCACGACGCCGCCTCGCTCATACGCGGGTCCGATCCACGGCAGCGTGATCCGGCCGTCGTTCACTTTGGAGCCGCGACGAGGTTTCGTCGCGCCCGCCCAACACTCGGCGCCGTGAGGACAGCACCGCCACAGTGGCTCGGGCTTCGACTCCGACATGAGGCCGAGACGCTCGTACAGGCTTCCTATCCGCGTGAGCAGCCGAAGAGCAACTCCGCAAGGGTAGTCCTCGGGGTCGACCACGTTCTTTTCTTCGAAGACTCGAACCAGTTCGCCCTGTCGCATGTTCGTCCCTCGCCGTGCACCATGCCGTCGGCTGAGCGATACAGAGCCGGAGGCTGGAAGACTCCCAGCAGACCTTACCTGTCACGAGCGGGGAGCGCCCAGGGAGCACCACCGACTGTGTCGAAAATGTCCGGCCCCCGGCCTGGCCCATGCCCAAGGTGGATGAGCTGACCGACTCCAGCGAGCTTGTCGGTTCCGCGCTGAACGAGATGCGCGACCAGCTCGAAGCCCGAACTGAGCGCCTTGCCACTGCGCTTCGGTCCAGGACCAAAGGCTTGTTGAACTCAGCTCACGATCGATGATGTCACGGACGATAGGCTGCGGTCCAACCTGCTCAGGCGCCTTGACGATTTCGCCAACTTCCTCCTCAGGCATCGATACGACTTGGTCGGCTTCGGGGAGCCGGATCTTTGGGACCCATACGAGTGCTCATCGCGGACGCGCATGAAGCTGAGCGAAGCGCGCCAGTAGACGCCTGATCGCGATCTTCTTCGCACGGGTGAGCCGTGAGCCGCAACCGCCGCGCGCGACCTGATTCGCAGCGCGACTGTCCATTTCGATAGCTGCTGCTCGTCCAAAGGAGCAGCGGGGCGCCGGACGAGATTTGGGCTCCTCGAGATCGTGGATCGGATCGACCGGTGCAAGCTAGGTACCTCCAGCATGGCGGCGATAGGATTGACGCGCGTCGAAGCGCTCACAACGCGCAGCACCGTGATGACACTTGACGACTTGGAGCAGTGGCTCACCGCGGTCGTCTCGACCGAATCTAACACCGTCGAGAAGCTCATCGAGCATATCTTCCTCGCTGAACTCCTCCAAGAGTGCTGGTTTTGCCGGCGGCAGCTCGTTGAGGTGCTCAGGTCGGAGGTCGACGCCGCAGGTTACGACCTAATTCTCGAATCCGGCGGCGTGATACGCCACGTTCAGGTCAAGGCGAGCCGCCGAGGCGCGAGGACTAGCAAACAGACCGTCAACGCCAGGCTCGAGCAGCGAAGCGGCGGATGCATCATCTGGATCTTCTATTCCGTGAACCCGGCCACCTCCCGCGCGGAGCTGAGCTACCGCTGGCGAGAAGCTACGAGCTTACCGGCGACACGAGGGAGGCATTCGCGGGGCGGGGGACCGAGAGAGAACACCCGCGTTATACGCAAGGGCGACTTCGAGGAGGTACCTACTATCTCGGCGCTTGTCGATCGTTTGTTCGGCGACGGAGCGGGTCGGAGCTGAGAACTCGGTCATCGAACCCAGAGCTCTTGTCTTCGTCCAGAGCGGTAGCGTGGTCGGTCCCCGTTGGCCTCGGATTGCACACAAGCGCTTGCTTCGCGAGAAGATGATGGCGTGACTAGAAAGCCCCCGCGCGCATTGCCTGTAGACCCCAAGCGCCGCCGCGGGATCCGCTACCTCGGTGTTTACGTGGTCTGGTGGGATGACGGCAACTGGGAGTGGATCAAATGTGTGAACTGCGGCGCGGAGCTCACCACCCCAGATAGCCGGGAGCGGGGCTGCGGACCGACGTCCGCGCAGGTCATCACCGAGGCGGCGAAGGCGGCAACGTTGCGCGAGGAGAGGTCAACGCCCGGGCGTATCTAGAGGAGAAGAAGCGCCCTGGGAGGAGACGCCGCGTCGCGCTGCCGACGACCAGCGCCTACGGGTCCATCAAGGCCGACAGCCAGCCGGGCAACCGGCGCACGAAGTCAAAGCCAAAGGGCATTACGAATGAGCAGGCGAAGGAGCTGGGCCGCTTGCAAAGGGCTGCCGGGGAGCCTTACAGCGGCAGCGGGATGACCGAACGCGAGGCGCGCGCGGAGATCCGAAGGCTGAAGCGATGAGGCGCCGATCCCCATATGGAGGGCGTGTTGTCAACGGGGTAGCGATGATCCTCTCCTTCAATGCGGGGTTTGTGCAGCTGTTGTGATGAATGTGGTTGCGGCTGGTGGGGCGGTCCGGGCGTCCCGGGGTTCGCGACGTTCGGTCAGCCTCATATGCGGGGGCTGGGTACCCCAAGACCTTGTTTTCGTCGCACGTCCGCTATCTAAGTCTAAGGTCGAGCGCTGTCGCCCGGGGGGCGATTGCTCAGGGTTCGGGCGCGGAGTTGGTTGTGCGCGAGGCCGGTAGGGCCCGGGCCGCCTCACCAGCCGCAACGGGTTGTCGGTCGGATTTCAGTCGGCGAGGGCTATCTCCCAGCAGTAGCCGGCGAGTTCGCGAGCGATCGCGACCACGACGATGCCGTTGGGCTTTTTGCGGGTGTCTTTGAGTGCTCGCCAGCGGGCGTTGAGTCGGCGTTGCGCGCGCCAGGCGATGTTGATGATCTGGGGCGGCTGGTCGCGCTGGCGATACTCGAGCGTTTGGCCGATCCCGGGTTGGCGTCGGTAGTGGTAGGAGGCCTCGATCAGCAGCCGTCTGGCGTGGGTCGAGCCGGCCTTGGTGATCGCACCCTGGCGGCGACGTTCGCCGGTGGTGCGCTCTGAGGGAACGATCCCGAGGTAGGCCGACAGGCCGTCGGGATGATCGAAGCGAGCGAAGTTGCCGACATCGGCGCACAGCCCGAGTGCTGAGAGCGTGTCGATCCCGCACAGACACCGCAGCCTCGCGATCACCACCTTCCATGGCGAGTCTTTGGCGAGCTGTTCGAGCTCGGCTTCGATGTGGTCGCGTCTGGCGAGCAGCACGTCGTGTGCGTGGAGGTAGTCGCCGATCGTCAGCTGCGAGGCACGGTCAGCGAACCGCAGACCAGCGAGCCATGCACGGTGCTTGTGGATCCACGCCCGCCCGGGCCCCTCGTAGTAGATCTCGCGGCGCAACACGAACTTCCCCAGCCGGTGACGGGCGCGCATCAGATCACCCCGGATGTCTTCGCGGCAGCGCACCAGATCACGCAGCTGCTCGTGCTCGACCGACGGGACCGTCACCAGCGACAGCTCGCCGGCAGCCAGCAGCCGCGCGAGCCGGATCGTGTCACGCTTATCGGTCTTGACGCGATCCCCCGGACGCCGATCGGTCCGTCCCGGCGCGCACACCGCGATCTCGATCCCCTCAGCCCGCGCGCGACGCGCCAGCCCATAGCCAGTCGGGCCCGCTTCATACACCGCACGCGCGGGTCGCGGCACACCGCGAAGCCAGGGCAGCAGCTCGTGCGGACGCCCCACCACACGCCTGGTCACCAGCTCGCCCGTCCCCTGATCAAAGATCGCGACCGTCGACTCGTGCGCGTGCACGTCAAGACCGACCAAACGGATACCGTCAGCCATCACGGCACTCCTCTCGTAGATTGTGGGCCCCGCGCCGAGGGCGCAATCCTCAGCGCGAAGACTTACCCCGCAGCCTGCGCGGGGAGTGCCGACCCCTTCGACAGACGACTGGCCGGTCCTCCATAGGGTCTAAGGACCGAGACTCCTGCGACGCTCTGGCTCCATGCCGGTCGTCCAATGGAGAAGCCTGGGCGCTGCCGCACCCGGAGCCGAGGTGAGCCGGCGTTCTCTCGCTGATTCTGGCCCTGCCCTCCCGAACTTGAGTATCGCGCGGCGCGCAAGACGCGCACGCGAATCGGCGCCGTTCAGTTGGCCTTGGGACCGCGCAAACCCCGAAAGCCCACGGCGAGCAGTCGCCCAGCTCGCTGCGCAAGTTTGCCGGAGTAGCGGCCTGGCGTCGGCGCTGGCCGGGTGCGTGTGTATCGGGTAGGGTTTCGGCGGAGCAGCGCGTCGGCTTGAACGATTGGGGATGTCGGTTTGCGGTATCGGCCTCGGCGCTTGGTTCATCGTGAGCACAGGCTCGGGTTAGACGGCTGGGTTCGATGGGCCATGTGGGCCCTGGTGGTCACGGTTGGGCTGGCGTGCGGTGCGCTCGTGGCGTTCGCCGTGCCTGGTGAGGTGGCGGCCGCACCGTCCGGCCCGGCTCCCTCGTTACCGGAGAATTGCATGGTGGCGACCGGCACGGCTACGTGCTCGTTCGGGTTTGCCGGCTCGCCGCAGGCGTTCGTCGTGCCGGCGGGCATCTCGTCGATCACGGTTGCTGCCGACGGTGCGCAGGGAGGCGCAGCCTCGTCCGGCGTGACTGGGGTTCCGGGCGCCGCGGGCGGGGACGGTGGGGTCCAGACCGGAACACTGACGGTCAACGGCGGCGACACGCTCGAGGTGTACGTCGGCGGGCAGGGTGGCGATGACGGGAATGAGGTCGGCGGGTACAACGGCGGCGGCGGCGGCACCCGTACCGCCATCGATGGCACGGTTGCCGGCGGGGGTGGCGGCGGGTCGGATGTCCGCACCTCGCCGTTCACGCTGACCAACCGAGTCGTGGTCGCCGGTGGTGGCGGCGGTGGCGGCGGCAGCGGCGGGAATGCGGCCGTGTTCGGCGGGGAGGGGTCGAACGTAGGCGGTCCGCCCGGCGGTGCCGGCGGGGCAGGAGCGGCCAGTGCGGCCGGCGGCAACGCCAGCGTGCCCCCCGATTGGATGTCCTCAGGCGGTGCCGGCGGCGGCTCGGGTGGGACGAGCGCGGGCAGCCCCGGCGGTGCGGGCACCGCTGGCAGCCTGAATGGCGACGCCGGCAACGTGGGCACTTCGGGCGGGATCGGGTCGCTCGCTCAGGGCGGGAGCGGGGGCACGGGTGCCCTCGAGTACATGGGGGACGACGGTCCGGGCGGGGACGGGGGTGGCGGCGGCGGTGGCTACTACGGCGGTGGGGGTGGTGGCGGCGGGGTCAGTGACGATACTGTGACAAACGGTACGGGTGGTGGAGGTGGCGGCGGCGGTTCGAGCTACGTGCTGCCCGGTGCCGCCAGCCCGACGAGCACGTCGGGGGTGCAGACCGGCAACGGTGAGGTGGCGATCTCCTTCGCCGTGACGGCGCCGCAGATCACCAGCGCCGCAAGCTCAACGTTTCGACCCGACCAGGCGGACCGGGTCACCGTGACGGCAACGGGGGCCCCGACGTCGGTCCTCTCGGAGACCGGCGCGCTGCCGGCCGGCGTGACCTTCACCGCCAACGGCGATGGCAGCGCGACGATCTCCGGCACCCCGACCGCCGGCGAAACTGGGAACTACCAACTGAGCGTCACCGCCGCCAATGGCGTCGCCCCCGACGCGACCCAGAGCTTCGTGCTGACGGTGGGGCTGACGAATACTGGCCCACCCTCGATCACCGGCACCGCCGGAGCGGGCGACACGCTCCGGTGCACTCCGGGCAGCTGGACCGGGAGTCCCACCTTTTCGTACCAGTGGAACCGCGACGGCACTCCGATCCAGGGCGCGACCGGGTCCGCCTACGTCGTCCAGACGCTCGATGAGGGCAACGTCCTGACCTGCTCGGTGACCGCTGTCGACGCCGGCGGCAGCGGATCGGCCACCTCCAACGGCATCCACATCCCGGTCCCGCACGCCGCAGGCTGCCCGGCCGCGACAGGGACCCTCGCGGGCACTCACCTCGGCCTGATCCGGCTCGGCATGACCCGCCGTCAAGCTCGCCGGGCATACAGGCACAGCTCGACCCGCGGCAGGACATACGTAGACTTTTTCTGCCTCACCCCGATCGGGATCCGCGCCGGATACGGGTCACCCAAGCTGCTCGCGCCCCTCGCGACCGCCCGGCGGGCCACCTACGCGGGGCGCATCGTCTGGATCTCCACCTCGAGCGCGTTCTTCGCGATCGACGGGGTCCGCCGCGGCGCAACGATCGCTGCTACCCGCGCCCGGCTCAAGCTCACCAAGGTGTTCGTGATCGGAGCCAACGACTGGTACCTCGCGCCCCTCGCTTCGGCCACGGCCGTACTGAAGGTCCGCGACGGGACGGTCCAGGAGATCGGGATCGCCGACCGGTCGCTGACCAAGACCAGACCGGCCCAGCGGCTCTTCCTCACCTCGTTCTCCTAGACATCTGCGGCAGGCCGCCGAAATCCGAGCAACCCGCAAGCACCACGCCCGCGCTAGGTGCCGTTCCCGGCGGGATCCAACCAGGAAACCGGATCGGTTCGCGGCTGGTTGAGCGTATTCAGCGCGACTGCGAGGACCGTACATGCCCGATCGGAAGCGAGTAACCGAGTCCTCGCGCTCCGAATTGAAGCGCTGGTCGATATGCCGGAGCAGGTACCCCGCGTTTGCCAGAAGACCGCTCTCATCCGGCCCTTCCCGATCCACCCAAGGATCGCGTCCTCTTTGAGTCCGAGCATCAGCGACGCTTCCCCGGTCGTGATCAGCCGTGGGCCAGTTCCGCGAACCGTCGGTCGCCGTCGATCGCAAGCCAGCAAGAGCTTGAGCCGTAGTGCCTGTGGCCCAAACCAGAGCCGTGATCAACAGTTGACAAGCCGCCATCCGCCTACGCCGGTGAACGATGTTGCAGCGTGCGCGGGAGAGCCGCACGCACGGCTCGACGCGCCGGCGGGAGGCCACCCCAGACCAGTCGGCAACGTCGGGTGGTCGCGGACGCGCCCGGCGACCCTACGATCCATTCGTGCCTGCGCGCGTGACCCGACGCCGAACGTCAATCCGCAAGCGACCGCACAGGATCACCAACGCTTCCGCTTGTCGCGAGGTTGTCGCGTAATTAATGTGTCGTCCGGGGTGTTTTGGACGATTCCGGGATGGCTCAGACTTTTATTGGTTGTGATCGTGAGCAGTCGTTTTTGATGCCGCCGGATATCAGGGATTGGCTGCCGGAGGGGCACTTGGCATGGTTCGTTCTGGACGCGGTTGCGTGCATGAGCTTGGGCGCGTTCTATGACGCGTATCGGCGTGATGGTGTGGGCCGGCGGGCGTATGACCCGGCGATGATGGGGTGAATTCAACTGGTTGTCGCAACGCCCGACGTTGAGGAGTTGCGATGCCCAGAAGAAGCCCTGCCCTGAATCGTGCCGCTGCGGCAGGGAGGCGTGGCAAGGGACGTCCGCCGGCGGGGCGTCGGGAACATCTGGTCCGGTTCTGGGAGGCGATCGCTCGAGGGGCGTCGAGCGAACGGGCTGCCGTCGAGGCTGGTGTCCTACCAGGTATTGGTGTCCGGTGGTTCCGCAAGGGTGGCGGGATGTCGCCTCTCGATCTCGCGCCGGTGTCGGGGCGCTATCTGTCGTTCACCGAGCGGGAGGAGATCGCGGTTCTTCTCGCTGGTGGTTGTGGGGTGCGGGAGATCGCACGTCAGCTTGGTCGCGCACCATCAACGATCTCCCGGGAACTGCAGCGAAACGCTGCGCTGCGGACCGGTCGGCCTGAGTATCGGGCCTCGACCGCGCAGACGCATGCCGACCGTCGCGCGCGACGCCCAAAGGCGGCGAAGCTTGCTGTCAACCCGGAGCTGCGTCGCTATGTGCAGGACCGGCTCGCCGGATTGGTGCGGCGGCCCGACGGGAGCGTCGCGGGTCCGCAGGTCGGCTGGCGCGGGCGGCGTCACGGACCGCGAAGGGACCGGCGCTGGGGGAAATCTTCGAGCCCGGAGCAGATCTCTTGTCGACTACGCGTTGACTTCCCCGATGATGAGTCGATGCGCGTTTCCCACGAGGCGATCTATCAGTCGCTCTATGTGCAGGGCCGCGGCGCGCTGCGCCGGGAACTGACCGCTTGTCTCCGGACAGGGCGGGCGCTGCGAGTTCCCAGAAACAGGACATCGAGGGGCAACAGGAGCTTCGTGAGTGATGAGCTGCTGATCAGCGAGCGGCCGGCTGAAGTTGCTGACCGTGCCGTGCCGGGTCATTGGGAAGGCGATTTGATCCTCGGTGTGGACCGCTCTGCGATCGGGACTCTGGTCGAGCGGTCAAGCCGGTTCACGCTGCTGTTGCATCTCCCGCCGATCGAAGGTCACAACAGCCCAAGAGCGAAGGCCGGCCCGCCGATCACGGGTGCCGGAGCCGGCGCCGTTCGTAATGCGATCGCCGACACGATCACAACTCTTCCCGAACAGCTCCGGCGGTCCTTGACCTGGGACCAGGGGATCGAGATGGCCCAGCACGTCCAACTACGCCTCGACACCGGCCTGCAGATCTACTTCTGTGATCCACACAGCCCGTGGCAGCGCGGCACGAACGAGAACACCAACGGGCTGCCGCGCCAGTACTTCCCCAGAGGCACCGACCTCGCCCGCCACAGCGCCGAGGAGCTCAGCGCGGTCGCGGCGGCGTTGAACGGTCGACCACGCAAGACACTCGGGTGGAGAACACCCGCTGAGGCACTCACCGAGTACTTGACCGCCGCGGCCTGACCGCCGCCTGACACATCCACGCGTGATAACTACCGGACCGGCGCACCGAGGGGTGTCTGACGGTCGCGCGCGGCTATCGCCGTTCCGGCCCGCCCTCCGGGCGAGCCTCCACGACGACAGCCGCGTCACCCAGGCCAGCCCAGTCGTCTCTTCCAACCCTTAGAGTCCCGGCCACACCGCGTTGCGACGACCGGTTGGTCGCGCTGTTGGTCTACGCGTACGCGCGTGGGGTTCGTTCGGCCCGGATGATCGAGCGGGCGTGTGAGGAGGACGTCGCGTGCAAGGTGATCGCGATGTTGGAGACGCCTGATCACGCGACGATCGCGCGGTTCGTGGAGCGGCACGAGCGGGCGTTGGCCGGGTTGTTCGGCCAGGTGTTGGGGCTGTGCGCGGAGGCGGGGTTGGTCAGGCCGGGGGTGGTCGCGATTGATGGGACGCGGTTGGCGGGCAACGCAAGTCGCGAGTCGACGCTGAGCTTTGAGGAGATCGCACGGGAGGTCCTGGCCCAGGCTAAGGCGATCGATGAGGCCGAGGACGAGCTCTACGGCGATGAGCGTGGTGATGAGCTGCCTGAACAGTTGCGCACCCGGGAGGGGCGCGCCGAGTTCTTCGGTCAGGCTCGCGAGCAGACGGTGCGCGAGGAGCCGGCCGGTGGTGAGACCGAGACGGGGGTGTCTGAGGCGGTCGCCGATCCGCGGGTGGCGTACGAGTTCGATAGCGAGCGGATCGTGGCGCGTACGCAACGGCGCCAGGGTCGGTCGCGCGAGGCGCGCCGCCAGCTTGAGCAGCGCCGTTGGGAGCAGCCCGATCATGTGTCGCGATCGCGCGAGGCTCGGCTCGTGCTCGCCGCGCGAAGGTTGGAGGCCGAGCGTGACGCGGTGATCGCCGCCAACCAGGCGTATGAGCAGTGCCGGGCGACTGGTCGTGACACGACGGGCCGCCGGCTGGGTCGCCGACCGAAGCCGTGGGTCGCGCCGGCGCTGCCCGACGGGGTGGTCAGCGTGAGCGATCCGGACAGCCAGCGGATGAAGGCGAACCTCGGGTACGTGCAGGGTTACAATGCCCAAGCGGTCGTCGACGAGGGGCAGATCGTGCTCGCCGCGGAGATCACGAACACCCCTACCGATTTCTCGAACTTGGAGCCAATGGTCACCGCCACGCTCGCTGAACTTGAACCGGTCGGCGTCGCTGAGCGGCCGAAGGTCGAGCTCGCCGACGCGCAGTACTGGAACGAACAGCACATGGACGAGGTGATCGCCAACCAGCACATCCAGGTGCTGGTCAAACCGGACTCGAGCGGCCGCACCGCGCCGCGACCGGGTTGGACCGGTGGCCGATACGTATGGATGCGAACCATGCTGGCGGCAGAGCACGGGAAAGCGCTGTACCGAAAACGCATGCAGATGATCGAGCCCGTGTTCGGTCACACCAAGCACAACCGGCTGATCACCAGATTCCATCGAAGAGGCCGGTCCGCGGTACGCACCGAGTGGCGATTGCTGATGGCAACCCACAACCTCGCCAAGCTCCACCGCCACCAGCTCGCCGCCGAGGCGGTGTGAAACAAGCCCCACGGCGGCAAACCACCAGAACCCGCCCCGTCATCCAGACGCGCCGATCCCAGCCGAAGTAATTATGCGACGGCCTCTCGCCAAGCCGGAAGCCAAGCTGAGAGTGTCGCTTTCCATGCGGAGAAACACTCCGCCGAAGACCTGCGGGGCCGCTCCTGGAGCGTGCGAGCGGCAGGACGGACAGGGCTCCGCCTCACGCCGAAGACGCCCGCGGACAGGAGTTCGCGGCATGCCACGTTGCATTGCATCACCAGGATTCTGCACGCTTGATGTGAGCCCCGCTTGCGGCGAGCCCCGCCTCCACTTCAAGCCGCCCCCAGATGACCCATTTGCCCCGAGACATGGGCGGGTGCTAGTCTTTCCCACGTGAGACCCCACAGTGGGAATGCCCGACTTGATGACCGGGGCCGACTCGTTCTCCCGGCCGACTTCCGGAACCGGCTCGGCCTGAAGCCCGGTGACGAGGTGAGGATCAGCGAAGAGAGCGACGGTTCGCTTCGCGTCGAGAGCCGGCGCACCGCCGCGCATGCCCTGATCGGGCTCGCCGGGAGCCTGGACCTTTCGGTGCTCGAGGAACTGGCCGCCGACCGTCAAAAGCAGACTGCCGCCGAGGAGGCAGACGTAGTGCGGCCGGGTCAGATGCCGTCCGTATCCGCCGATACCGTGAGATGACGATGACGGCCAGGATCGATCGTAACGAGCTGTCGCCTCCGTCCGCCCTGGAGATGCTGAGGCGTTGGGCGAGCATCCACGGCCCCGACCCTCGGACAAAGCGTGGGAACAGCCGTCGAGGGACGCTGGGTCTCTACCGGCTTCCGACCTACCGCCGTCACGACGAGACGGGTCGCAGCACCGCGCCAAGTAATCGGTACAACGATCGCACCAACGCGGGTCCGCACGATGCGGTTGGCGTGACCACCATCTGGTCGGCGAACGCCCCCCCCGGGCTGCCCAGCGCGTAGACGGCGACCGCCCCACCCTCTTCTTTCGTCGCGGGCCGCACTCGGTCCCCCCATACACGCGCCGTACGCACCGCGTTAGTGCAGCCTGCGCAAAAGGAAGCCCCATGTCAGAGCCCCGATCCGATGAGCCGACCGATCCGCCGGAAGAAGAACGAGCCAACTTACGCGGCGCCGGCGTGCTGGACGCCTCGGCGCTGCTCACGCTCCTGTTTGAAGAGCCTGGCGCGACCGCCGTGGCCGACATCATCGCTCAGGGAGCCGCGGTCAGCACGGTGAACCTCAGCGAGGTCGCTGCTGTCCTCGTCCGCCACGAACGCGATGCCAACCGCATCCTGCACGCCGTTGCTGCACAAGTCACGGTCGAGCCTTTTACGACCGAGGACGCCCTAGCAGCAGCCGCACTCTGGGCTCCCACCCGCGGAACGGGTCTCTCACTCGGGGATCGTGCGTGTCTCGCACTCGCCCAGCGACTCGGAGTGCCTGCGGTCACCGCTGACCGTGAGTGGGTCACCGTCAACGTCGGCATCGCGATCCATCTTGTGCGCCCCGCGCGCAGCTGACCGACCTAGCACGCACCGGCATCAGCGCGGCCGCCGGCTCCGGTCGGCGGTCGCCGCAGGAACGGCTTCGCCGGACACCACGGAGCGCCGTCTGGTACGCGAGCGCGGAGCGGCGTCGAGAAATACCGGGCTGCCTATCTATGCAAACGTGCGTCGTTGCACGCATCGAGCTGCGCCCTGCTCTCGGCGACGTGGACGTCCCGCCCGGACGATCGCCTCATCGACCAACCGATGGCGTCATCCGGCTCCTCGGCTGGGGGTCGCCCGGGGGTCCCGAGTTTGGTTGCAGCAGCGTATTGCGAGCCTGTCGAGAATCAGGGTCGTCGATCACTGTCGCAGAGTCCCGCAACGCCGGTGAGCAAAAGCAGTCCGGAACGCCAAGCCGAAGCGCCTGCGCCGAGCGCCTGCGCCGAGCGCCCACATCACTTCCGTACTCTGGTTACCCGTTGGTCTGCGGACACGTCAGCTTGGAAGGCGCCTGCGTCGACGAGTTCCTTGAGACACTGGCCGCACCAATCACAAATCGCTGCGGTGTCATCCAACCCCTGAACTGACCTCTCGCTCCACTTCAGCGCGCGCAATTCTCGACCACTGTCTCGGCGCAGCTTTCTTGGGCCTGTGAAGTCAGGCTGGTAGCGGAGTTCAAGCTTCGGCGATCCGGTGAAGAGTCCTTTGAGCTGGATGAGGATGCGCGCATTCTCGGAAGATCCGATGTCGAAGCGCGCCCAGGGTTTGTACCCGCCGACCGCGAAAGCGCGCAGACGCTCGCATAGGGGTTCGGCGGCGCTGCCATCACGCTCGCGCAGGAGCATTCGCAGGTTCTCCAGTACCGGTCCTTGGACCTCGCGTA
>Ga0302181_10002436_pt1 | contig 13166 bp, 9 predicted proteins | sample I_Palsa_E3_3_FD_198786 | JGI IMG/M metagenome (GOLD analysis project Ga0302181, IMG submission 198786) | Peat permafrost microbial communities from Stordalen Mire near Abisko, Sweden - I_Palsa_E3_3 | ecosystem: Environmental > Terrestrial > Soil > Palsa > Peat permafrost | place: Sweden: Abisko... | reverse complement strand
CGCCGTGCCCCGCGTGCACAGGTAGCCGTTGCCGGTCGAGGTCAGCGCTTCGCGATGCCCCTCCGACCCGGGATCAAAGCCGTCATACGCTAGCAGGAAACCATCCACGGCCCCTCCTCGTTGCATCGGCACCGTCGCCCTGACCTCTGGCGCCGCACGGGTTCCCCGGCAAGACGGCCAGGTTGAAGAACCGAACCTCCATCCCGACCCTGCCAGCGAGCGCGACCGTAGCCGGCCAGCCCACCAGCGCTGCGCCTGCCGGGCGCGGGCCCGAAGCCGCCCCCGCCAACAGGTGTACCCGGTCCACCCCGCCCACACCGCCGCGCCATGGCGCATGGTTTTCCTGACCGGCCTGCACCCGCGCCTGCCGCAACTGCGACCGATCATCGGAAACAGCCCGTGACACCATTGCAAGCAGGTCACCGACCGCAGTCATCGCAGGCGCGAGATACCCTCGATCTGCTCGGCAGTCTGGTTGCCAAGATGGCCGCCCGGCGGCACGCCGAACCGGGTGATCTGCTAGATGGTGGCACACCGGGCAGGCCGCCAGGTACGGCACGGGCCTCGCGGCCAGCCGGGTTACGATGAACAGGCCGATGCAAGGAGCCGAGGATCATGACGCAGGCGGTGCACATCCCCTACACCGTGGAGCAGGACGAAGACGGTGTGTGGTGCGCCCACGCTCAGCTGCGTCCCGGTGTGGGCGCTAACGGTGAGGGTGGTACCCGCGAGGATGCTGTGGCTGACCTGCGCGAGGCGCTTGAAGGGCTGATCGCCGAGTTCGGCGCGCCGCAGGAGCTCACGCTCATGGTTGACGTGGCCTGATGCCACCCGTCCCATCTCTGCCCGGCGAGCGGATCGTCCGGGCATTAGAGAGAACCGGTTTCAAGGTGGCCCGCGTCAGAGGCAGCCACCACATTGTATTATGCGGCACCCCGATGGACGCGGCACGACGGTCCCGGTGCACCCAGGCCGCGACGTCGCCAAAGGAACACTCCGCGGGATCCTCTCCGACGCCGGCATGAGCATCGAAGAACTGCAACGGCTCCTGTGACCAAGAACGCGCCAACCCGGCTGGATTCGCGCTCACGGCGGCGAAGAGTGCGTCGGGCCTGCACCAGATCCGCCGTTCGTTACGAAGAAACTGCGACGGCGAGCTCGGGCCGGTGGGCGGGAAGAACTCTCTGAGCACCTTACCGCGTCTATCGCGCTGTTCCGGGCTCCTTCCTTGAGCACCGAGTCGGCGATTTTCCGTTGCGCCGCGTTTTTGGGCGCCGCGCTGGGCCCTCGGGCAGGCCCAAAACCCGCTTTAGCATGCGCCGTGTTTGGGCAGTTAGGGAAGAATGTCCTGATCTGACAGGACATCGGCTCGGTCCATTCCCCGCCTGGCCGGAGGATAATGGACGGGGTGGTATCTGACACGGTGCCGCGCTGGAGGGCATGATGGCGAACCTGAGTTCCGTGCTTGCGCAAGCGGCGGCCAACCATGGCGAGCGCCCGGTCGTGCGCCTGGACGACCTGGTGCTGAGTTACTCGCAACTGCGGGACGCCGCAGGCCGCGCGGCGGCCCTGCTGTCGTCTCTGGGGGTTGTGCCGGGTGACCGGGTCGGCGTCATGCTGCCGAACGTGCCCGCCTTCCCGATCGCCTTCTACGGTGCGCTCGCCGCCGGGGCCATCGTCGTGCCGATGAACCCGCTGCTGAAGAACCGCGAGGTCGCCCACTACCTCGGGGATTCCGGGGCGAAAGTCCTGTTCACCTGGCACGAGGCAGCCGGGGAAGCAGCCAAGGGCGCGGCCGGGACGGGCACGCAGATCCTGGAGGTTGACGAGCCTGACATGGGTGCGCTGCTCGCCGGGCTCGCCCCGGTGTCCTCGCAGGCGGATCAGGCCAGCGATGATGACGACGCCGTGATCCTGTATACCTCCGGCACCACCGGCCTGCCCAAGGGCGCCGAGCTCACGCACGCGAACCTGACCCGCAACGCCGAGCTCGCGGCGGCCACCATGCTGACCATTCACCCCGGCGACGTGACCATGGGCTGCCTGCCGCTGTTCCACGTCTTCGGCCTGACCTGCGGGCTGAACGCGACGATCGTCGGCGGCGGCACGCTGACGCTGCTGCCCAGGTTCGACGCCGGCAAGGCCCTGGAGATCATCGGGCGCGACCAGGTGACGATCTTCGAGGGGGTGCCGACGATGTACGCCGGGATGCTGCACCACCCCGACCCCGCTGCCACTGATACCTCGTCCCTGCGGACCTGCATCTCCGGTGGCGCCGCGATGCCGCTGGAGATCATGCGCGGCTTCGAGCAGACCTTCGGCTGCATGATCCTGGAAGCCTACGGGCTGTCGGAGACCTCTCCTGTCGCTTCCTTCAACCACCCGGACCGGGAGCGCAAGCCCGGATCGATCGGCACGCCGATGGAGGGGGTCGAGATGCGGGTCGTGGACGGCGACGGAGCGAGCCTTCCCGCCGGCGAGGTCGGCGAGATCGCCATCCGGGGGCACAACGTGATGAAGGGATACTGGGGCAACCCTAAGGCCACCGCCGAGGCGATCCCGGATGGCTGGTTCCGCAGCGGCGACCTGGCCAAGGTCGACAGCGACGGGTATTTCTTCATCGTGGGCCGCCAGAAGGACCTGATCATCCGCGGCGGGTACAACGTCTACCCGCGCGAGATCGAGGAAGCCCTGCACGAGCATCAGGCCGTCGCCGAGGTCGCCGTCATCGGCATCCCGCATGCCGATCTGGGTGAGGAGATCGGCGCCGCCGTGCAGCTCAAGCCGGGGGCGATAGTCACCCCGGCGGAACTGCGCGCGTTCGCCAGAGAACGGGTAGCGGCCTACAAGTACCCCCGGCACATCTGGCTCGTCGGCGAGTTGCCCATGGGCGCCACCGGCAAGATCCTGCACCGCGAAGTGCAGCCGCCGGAAGACCTCCTCCCGTGACCGCGAACCCTCGCTCGCGTGGCGCAATGCGGGTGGCGTAATGTGCGCGCCTCGTCGCCCCTACCGCAGGTCAGCGAGTAGCAGGTCGACGATCGCCTCCTCATGTACCGCCACATCAGCCGCGGCCATTGCCTTACCTAGTTCCTCGTCCCACGGCGTAGCTTCCGCCCGGCCGCTCAACGCCAGCCGGCTATCCGCCGCAAGCCGCTCCACCGCCTCGACGTAATCGTCCCGCGCGAACCGCCACGGAACCGCCCCTCGCTCGAACACCCGACGGGCGATCGCGATCCCCGGCCAGTCGAAGTCCCCGTGGTAACGCACGACGGCCCGTCCGAGCAGCGCCATTCCCGCCGCCGAAGGATTCCCGGACAGACACGCTACCGGCCGCTCCACCCCCGCTGCCGCCAGCCGCTGCAGCACCTGCGGGTTCTCGCACGCGTGCATGATCTCTCCGGCCAGCGTCACGTCGCCGGCCCGCTGCAGCTCATGCACGGTCAGGTGCGTGACCAGCCCCAGCTCGGCGCGTTCCCGCATCATGGCCGACCAGCGGTCACCACCCGGCGGCCGGAGCCCCCACGTGATCACGGTCCCCGAGATCTCGTCCGTACTGACCCCGACGCGCTGCCACAGCAGCCGTCGTTCCGCGGCCGACGCCGCGGGCGCGAAGTCCAGCGCCAGCGCGAGCGCCCGCAGCACCAGGGCGGCCGCCACGCCGTCGTCCAGACCATGCGCGTCGCCGGTAATCTCGCTGGCCAGTTCGGCCAGGCCAATCGGCGGCTGAGCGTCATCCAGAAGCCGCGCCAGGATCTGGACGGTCGTGGCCAACGCAGCCGCGGCGGAGGCGGCGGGAAGCCGCGTCAGCAGGCCACCTCGGCGCAGCCATTCCGTCCACGCCCCCACCCAGTCTCGGCTCGCCAGGTCGTACTTCACCAGCAGGTCATCGAGCTGAGCCCACAGCTCCTGCCGGCCAGCCCGAACGGCCGCACGCTCCGCGGGCCGGTTCCGCAGCGGCCCGCCGGTCAGCTCGGCCACCACGGAAACCAGTCCTCGCCCCGCCGCACTGACGCGCAAAGCATCGTCAAGCTCCGCCAGCCGCACCCGAGCCGCACCAGCCCCGGCCGTTCGCCCGAGCAGCCCACTGAGCCGGTCCGCCCCATCGTCGTCCAGCTCGACCGCAACGAATCCCCGCACCGCGTGCCCATTCCGTTCCAGCCGTTCCCGTAGCACCGACCACAGGGCGACCAACGACGGCGCCACCAGGTACTCGCGCAAACCCGGCGGGAAGGCCTGCGCCCCCGGCCGCCCCGACGGCACAACCGGGCTCATGCCGTGCTGCGCAGATGCCGGTTCCGCCCGTCCCAGTGCACATGCGTCGTCACCGCCGAGCTCCCATCGCTCCGCCGGACCTCGTAGATGTCCAGCCGTGGCACCTCCGGGAAGCACCCCCACAGCGCGTGCCCTGTCATTACGAAGTCCAGGTCCAGGGACACCAGCAGCCCCATCAGCTCCGCCACGGTCCCGTCGTCGACCTTGGCGAACGCGTCATCCAGCAGGATGAGCCGCAGCGCCCGCCCGTCGTCGCCGAGGCTGGTCAGGTAGCCGTCCGCCGCCGCGAACAGTGTCACGTAGGACACGAACCGGGTCTCGCCCTGCGACAGCTTCGCCCGCCGGGACAGCCGCCGCTGCTGCCCTTCCTCCGGGCCGAGGATGGTGACGGTGACCTCGTGCCATTGCCGGTAGTCCAGCGCGGCCGCGAGGTGGGTGGCGTAGCCGCTGCTCGGGTCGGCGCCGTAGAACTGCTCGACCCGCTGCCGGAGCAGCTCGGTCAGCTCGGCGTTCTGCACCTCCGAACGCACCGCATCCGACGTGGCCACGAGTTCGAGGATGCGCCCCAGCGTTACGTAATCCTCCCGGAGCTTCCAGCCCAGCCGGACCCCGATCCCGTTGCTGGTCCGGATCCCGCGCAGGCTGGTGTTCATCGCGCCGATCAGCTGGTCGGCCTGGTTCACCCGGCGGCGCAGTTCCTCGGCCACGCCACCGAGCACGAACCGGGTGAACACGGCGCGCTCCCGCTCGCTCAGCGCGGCCCGGCCGCCTTCGACCCTGGCCTCGAGCGTCCGGGCCGCCCCGGGCAGGGTGTGCTCGTCACCGGCGCCGGCGACCTCGACGAGGAGCATGCCGTCGTCGATGGTCTGCCGCACGTCGAGCTGGCCGGAGACCTCGCGGTCGAACTCGCGGAACGCGTTGGAGGCCGTGTTCAGCGACGCTGATGGGCGCGGCGCCGCGACCGCGGACAGCACCGCCTCGGCCGCCGACCGGACTTCCCCGACCTGCTCCGGGTGGACGATCTCCGATAGCGGCCCGGTTGTCGCCGCGGCCGCGAGCCCGGGTAGGGCGATGCACCGGTTGAAACGGTGCGCGGCGCCGACCATCTCAGCGGTCTGATCGCGGACGTCCTCCACGGCATTGAGGCTGAGCCTGCGTGCGTCACCGAGCCGCGGGCCCAGTTCGGTCGCCGCCTTGTACGCGGCCCGGTGGTCCCGGTCAGCCCGCTCGCGGGCCGCCTTGGTGTGGGCCAGCTCTGCCCGGGCCTGCTCGAGCGGGAGGTCGACCGCTTCGTGCTGGGCGGCGAGCTCGCTGGCCGCCGCGTGCCACTCGGCCCAGCGCTCGACGGCGGCCTGCTCGGTGCTGTCCCGCAGGGCCGAAGCCTCCTCGGCCCGGCGGAGCTGCTCATCGTGCCGCTGCCCACGTTCGGCGAGGCGCCCGAATTCCTGGCCCAGCTGCGTGCTCTTCTCGCTGGCCCGGCGGGCCGCGGCCGCCATGCCTTCCAGCGCTTCCGCGCCGGCGGGCAGGCTGTAGTGCGCGCAGGCAGCCTGGTGGGTGCTCATCTCCGCCGCCCACGTGCTCCGCAGCCCGCGGGCGCGCTCGGCTTCCCGGGCGGCCCGGGAAGCGCTGGCGTCGGCCCGGGTCCGCGCTCCGGCGGCGACCTTGCGCGCTGCGAACAGCTCGGCCGTGCGCGGAGCGGCCCGGACCAGCGCGTCGATCCTGCCCGCGCGAGCGTCCAGCTCGGCGCGCCGCTGTTTCCGCTCCGCCGCTTCCCGCGCCAACCCCGCCAGCTCGGCGTCTATCTGCCCGATCCGCTCCTGGCGGTGCGCGGCGCGGGCGGCTGCTCCGATGTGCCGGGCCCGGTCGGTGATGTGCCGTCCGCGCAGCGGCCCGTTCTGCCAGCTGCCATCCACGGAGACCATCGTGGTGGCCGTGCGATCGCCGAAACCGATGCTGTCCAGGACCGCGGCGATGGTTTCGGCTGGCAGCCGGGCGGCCGGGTCGGGGCGCAGTGCGACCGAGAGAGCCCGGCTGGGCCGCGGGCTCGCCACACTGGCCGGGCTGACCAGCACCTCACCGTCGGCCGCCCGCAGGGAACCGTCGGACTGGACGACGGCACTGAGCAGGCCGGCGGCGAGCAGCGCCCCCTCCAGCCCAGCTTGGCCCGCGCCGTTCAGGTCGCCGGTGAAGTCGACGCAGCGCCACAACGGCTCACCCGGGCGCTGCCGGGCGAGCCACGGCGGGTCGGCCGGTTTCGGGTCCCGTTCGGCGGCCAGGTCCGCACGCTCGGCCCGCAGCGCCTCCTCTCGTTCCCTCGCGCTGCGCTCGGCGACGTCGAGATGGGTCCGCTCGGCATCGATCGCGGTCCGGGCCGGGCGGGCCGCCTCACCGGCCGCTTCGTCCAGCCCCGCCAGCGACCCGCCGTCCCCGCCGCTCCGCGCTTCGGCAGCCCGCGCTTCGGCGCTCCCTGCTCCGCCGGCCGGCACTTCGCCCGTCAGCGCCTCGGCATCAAGGATCAGCGGGCCGACCGCCGGGTGAGCCGCCCAGTCCATGTCGCCGAGCAGCTCGCGAGTTTCCTGGCCTCCGGTCCAGGCGCGCCAGCCCTGAGCCAGGGCGACCCCCGCCACGTCCCTTTCGGCCGCCCGTTCCTCGGCCACCCGGGCGTCGTCGTCTGCCGCGGCCCGCAAGTGCTCCGCTTCCGCCTCCGCGCTCAGCACCTGCTGCTGCGCCTGGGCGAGACGGCGCGCCTCAGCTAGCCGCCGTTCGGCCAGGGTGAGACGCTCGGCCGCGCTGGCCGCAGCCGCCGCGGCGAGCTGCTGCGCTCCGCTGGTGTCCGCCGGGATGATCTCGGCCAGTGCCGCCGCTGGCCGGGCCAGTGGCTCCGGGTCGCTGTGCCGGGAGGTACGCACCAGCACCGTAACGGGCGCCGGGTCCTGCTCGATCGTGCGCACCTCACCGGGCAGGCCTCCCGCGGGCAGGCCGGCTTCGGTCAGGCTTTCCCGGGTGGCGGACAGGACCGTGGCCACATCGCCGGCCGCCTGCCGCAGGTCGCGGAGCGCGCGGCCCGCGTCCGCCACGGCGCGCGCGTGGTTCGCCCGCTCCCGCTGCGCCCCGGCCAGCGCCTGGTCGGCCGTGCTGGCCAGCGCGGCCTCGGCGCGGTCGCGCTGCACGAGGTCATCGGCGGTCTTGAAGATGTCCCGCGACTGGATCGCCTGCAGCACGTCGTCGATCTCGTCGAGTTCCTCCGCCAGCTGCTGGGCCTGCGCCTGGAGCTGGCCAGACTCTGCCTCCAGGCGGGCGAGCTCGTCCGCCCGCCGCGAAGCGGTCGCCTCGGCCTCGGTGACAGCATCGGCCGCGCCCAGCGTGTCCCGGGCCACCGAACGCACCGTCTCAGCGGCATACCGCTGGTACACGGCCAGGAACGTGGCCACCTGCCGGGCCGAATGCTCCAGCCGTTCCTGCGCGGCGCGGGTCTCGGTCAGGCCGTCGAGCTGCTCGCCGGCCCGGGCCAGGGCCTCTTCGTGCAGCGGCGGCAGCGACTCCAGCAGGATCTGCGGCAGCCGGCCCTCGTCGATGCGGTTCCCGACGTCGGGCGCCCGCAGCGTATGCAGCAGCTGCAGCAGGCCGTCGTAGCGGTCGCGGCCGGCTTCGCCACCCAGGCCGAACACCTCGGTGCGGATGCGTTCCCGGTGGACGTTCGGCGAGTCGGTGATGCGCTCGGCCCCGATCAGCTCGGTCAGCGCCTCACGCGACAGCGGCTCGCGGGAGGCGGACATCAGCTCCAGGCCGCTGTCGGCCCCCCCGCCGCAAACACGGAGCGGAGTGGTGAAGTACCAGACCTTGGTGCTGCTGGCGGACTGGCTGTGCCGGATCAGCGCCCCCACCGTGAGGCACTCACCGGGCCGGGCGATCTCCAGCCACAGGTACCCGGTGCGGTTGGCCTGGCCCTGCGCGCCGGTGCGCATCAGCTCGTCGAGGCTGACCCGGGCCGCGCCGGTCGCGTCCATCCGGCGGCGGTCGGCGTCCAGCAGGAACGGCAGCAGCATCTCCAGCGCGCGCGACTTCCCCGACCCATTCGTGCCCCGCAGGATCATCCGGCCGCCAGCGACGTCGAACTCGTTGTCCAGGTAGTGCCAGACGTTGACGATGCCGGCGCGCGACAGCCGCCAGCGCTCGTCGAAGCGGCGAGGGGCCCGTGGCTGGTTCATCGGTAGGTCTCCTGATGCCGAACGGTCTGCGCCCAGGGTTCACCGCTGCGTGCGGGCCGGCCCTTCCGCGTGTCGAACCACCCATTCCGTACCGCAGGCTGATCCTCCTGTGGGGCGGCCCCGGGCGGAGGGGCCCCGGGCGGAGGGCCCCCGGGCGGGGCGGCGGCCCCGGGCTGGCCGTCCGGCTCCGCCCCGGGCCGCCCGTTCGGCGTGGGTGAATGGGTTCTCACCTGCGGCTGGTAACGCGCCGCGAAGGGGAAGATGGCCAGGCCATCCTGGACCGGACGTCCCAGCCGCAGCGCCTCCAGCACCTCGACGACGTCGGCCCGCAGCGTGTCCAGCGATTCGCCGTAGGCGCCCTTCCAGACGTTTCGGTAACGGGCCGCCAGGCCGCCGAGGACCGCGTCGACCTGTGGCCACGGTGCGAGTGCGCCCGGCAGGCGGATGCCGTCGACCAGGACGGCGGCCTCCGCCGACGGCTGCCGGGCCGTGGTCAGCTCGTCCAGCAGCAGCAGGGCGGCCTGCTTGGCGCTGCCGCTGCCGGGAAAGTCCAGATCGGTGAGCGCGCCGGACGGGTCGTAGGCCAGCGCGCCTTCCGCACGGACCTCCAGCACCAGGCCGAAGTTCTCATCCAGCTGCCGGGCCAGCTCATTTCGTTCCCTTGACAGCACGTCGAGCTCGTCCTCGGGAAGCTCCGCCCGGAAGATCGCCGGGTTCTCCACCAGCCGCTGCCGGAGCCGGCGCCGCGGGGGCTCGGGCCGAAGCTGTGACCAGGTGTCCTCGGCCGTCCCGAACTGGTGCAGCGGGCTCGGCAGGAGGTGAATGAGCAGCGCGCGGTTGATGCTGAGCAGGGCCTCGTCCTCCCGGCGCTCGCCCCAGGCGGCGAGCGAGCCGTCCGTCTCGGCCACCACGCCCCAGGTCACGAGCAGCTTGAGGGCGGTCACGAGCTGCCGCCGGTCGCTGATGCCGTCGGTGACCGTGATCGACTGTTCGGCCGCGTCGGCGCGGATCTGGTCCACCAGGGCGGAGATGAGGATCTGCTCGCCGACCCCGGGCGCGAGCAGCGCGGCGCAGACCAGGGCCAGATGGACGTAGGTGGCGGCGGTGAAGGGACTGTCGTCGGTCGCGCGGCGCGCGGGGCGGGTTGGCGCGGAAGCCGGCAGCGGCGCCTTCACCAGGCGGGCGAAGCTGGACTCGACGATCAGCGTGTACCCGAGCTGGCTGGCGAACATGGACTTCAGCGCCGCGGCGTGGCGGCGCACCAGATCCAGCTCCGTCGGCTGGCGCGCGGCGGTCAGGATGGGGGAGGACAGCAGGTACCGGGTGGCGATCCGCCGCTCGCCCGCGTCCAGCCCAGCTGTCGAGACGCGAGGTCCGGTCACCAGAGGGCCTGCTGTCTGCCGGCGTCCAGCCCGGCCACCGGAGCCCGCGCGCCGGTCACAGCGCGGCCTCCCGGGCGGTCTCCTGCTCGCCCGGTGCCCACTCCGTGGTGCCCGACACCGTGAGACTGAGGCCCACGAACGTCGTCGTCCCATCAGAACTGAAGATGACCGTGTCCGGACCCGCGATCGCGCCCAGGCGCAGGCCGGCGTCGTGGTCAACGGTCTCGTCGCGATGCCGGGCCAGCAGCTCGGACACCAGATCGAGCAGCAGGTTGCGCGCGGCCGGTGAGATCGTGGCGCCGTGCAGGGAACCGGTCAGCGCGAGCTCCGCCGCGGCCGCCTGGCGCTCCTCAGCCTCACGCTGCGCCTCGGCGGTCAGCCGGAGCCGGTCGGCGGTCGGGTCCGGAACCCGGGAGCTGCGCCCCCGCATTGCGCGGTCGCCGCGTTCCCGCAGCGAAACGGGCACCTGCACCGGGTCCGAATCCCACCACGACGTCATGGGCCCGACGCGCGGATCGGGTTCCTCCGGGCCGAACAGCAGATGCCGCGCCGGATAGGCGCCGAACGCCGCCGCATAGAGCCGGTGGGCGCTCTCGTCGTCCCCCGCGGAGAACCAGCGGGCGAGCCGGAGGAAGTCCGCCCGCCGGGAAAACCCCGTCCCCGAGGAGTCGAGCAGGCGCTTGGCGTTCGTGATGAGCTGGCCGAGCGCCTGGCCCGCGGCCGCGCGAAGCTGTTCCGGGCCCGAGGCGCCGTGGGCGTCGTACCAGTAGGCCAGCTCTTCCCAGTCCGAGCGGGTCCGCCCCTGCGCCCGCTCGACCGGCGTACCGTCCGGCAGGGTGAGCCCGGGCAACTGGGCCAGCGTCTCCAGCAGCGGATCGATCAGCTTCAGGACCAGGCCGATCCGGTGGGAGACCGCCGGGGCGTGCCGGTTGACGTCGGCGGTGATGAGGTCGATGTAGACGAGCAGCAGTTCCTTGAAGTGCGCGTACTCCTCGCCGCCGAGATCGTAGCGGCTGAGGATGCCGGCCAGGTAGGCGTAGAAGTCCCGGATGCTGTCGGTGAACAGGCGCTGGTTGCCGAAGACCGTGGTCACCTCGCCGGCCAGGCTGTCGGCGTCGATCTCGTCGCGCTCCAGCACGACCAGGATCCGGTCGAGGGACTGGACAATCTGGCCGAGCAGCTCCCGCGCCACCTCGCGCGCCCCGTCGCTGGCGTGCAGGATGGCGACCGCCTCGCGATGCAGGCGCCCCCCGAGCTTGGACACCTGGTAGCGGGAGCGGGACCGGATGTACTCCGCGACCGTGCTTACTTTCGCGTCGCGCAGAGACGGCACCAGGTTGCCCCAGGTGACCAATTGCCGGCAGCGAGCCTCCGCGACGTCACGGGCGATCGCCACGCCCCGTTCGGCCAATTGGGTGCTGACCTCGGCCGCGGACAGGTCGGTGAGGAGGGTGGCCGAGAACAGGTCCATGATCGCCAGGTAGTCGGCGGTCTCATCCGCGGTCAGGTAACGGAACAGGGCATGCCGGGAGCCGTCGACTGGCGGCGAGACCGTGCCCGATGACTCCACAGCGGAAAGGCTAGAGGAGACCGCCGACGTTTCCGGCGTGCTCCGCGGAATGGCGGTGCGCGCCCCCCGGAAAAGGGGCGAATTCCGGCGGCTGAACAATGCCGGTCCCGGGTGGCACTCAGCGGGGCTGAGACCCTGGTAGCCCGAATCCCGGCAGTGGACTAAGCTCTTAGCTAAGGAGGCCCAATGTCCGCGGACACCGATGCGCAGTTCAACATCCATGACGCGAAGACCAACCTGTCACGGATTATCGAGCGGGTTGAGCACGGTGAGGAGATCGTCATCAGCCGTGCGGGCACGCCAATCGCGAAGGTCGTTCCCCTCACGCGCCAAGTCGATCGGACCGGGCGCGGTTCGTTGCGCGGCCAGCTGGTCATGGCCCCGGACTGGGACTCCGATGAGGTGAACGACGCCATCGCCCGCGACTTCGGCCTGGCGCCGTGAGCCTGCTCCTCGATACGCACGTCATCCTCTGGTGGCTGACCGACGACCCTACGCTGGCCGAGGAGATCAAGGCCACGCTCGATCACGAGCCGGATGTTTATGTGAGCGCGGCGACGATCTGGGAAGTGGCCATCAAGCAGGCCATCGGAAAACTTCCCGAGCCGACCGGGCTTCCCGAGCGGATCCGGGACAGCGGATTCGCCGAGCTGCCCATCAGCTCGCAGCATGCCATGACGGCCGGACGCCTGCCGCCGATCCACCGGGACCCCTTCGACCGGATGCTCGTCGCCCAGGCACAACACGAAAAGCTCACCCTGGTCACCAGGGATCCCCGCTGCCAGAAGTACGAGGTCGCCATCCTCCCGGCCTGAGCGTGAGCCTTCCGCCACGGTTGCGGTCCGTCAGGCCTGCGGAGCGTCGAGCCTGCAGCAGCCAGAGTGCCCAATCCCCGGCTCGCCCGCGCGGACGTTGACGGGGAGAAGCTGGCGCTGCTCGGTGTCAGCCAGGCCGGTTACTGGGTGCCCCGGACGCTTGCTTTCGAGCACCGCATCGCGGCCGCGGTGGCAGACCCCGGTGTGGTCGACGTCTCCACGACGGTGCTCGGGCATCTGCCGCACATGATGATCAAGCTGCTTGAGGCAGGCGAGCGCGAAAAGTTCAACCGGGACATGGATTGGACGCTGAAGATCTCGCCGTCAACACGGTCGATGCTCGCCCTGCGCATGCGGCCCTACGGCGTCACCACACCGTACGAGTTCTTCTCCGCCGCCCGCGATTACGTGCTCACCGACGAGCTGATCGCCCAGATCACCACTCCCGTCCTGGTCACCAACCCGGAGCACGAGCAATTCTGGCCAGGACAGTCCCGGGAACTCTTCGACAAGCTCACCGGCGAAAAAGCGATCATCGCGTTCACCGAAGCCGAGGGGGCCGACTCACACTGCGAACCCGCCGCCTCCGGCATACGCGGCGAACGGATCTTCGACTGGCTCGATGAGCAGATCCCGGCCTAATCGCAGTGACCAGCGCGGCGCCGATGACCAGCGGGGCCAGTACGTCTGGCCGGGTTGCTGGCAGCGGCTCTGTCCTGGGCGTACTGGCCGCCGGTCAGTTCTTGATGACCCTGGACAGTTCGGTTATGAATGTCTCGATCCGCCAGATGGCGGGCGCCACGCCCGCGGCCGAGCGCGGATGGGCTGAAGCCGGGTTTGACTTGTTCATTCCGTCATGCGGCGCCGGAAGAAGTACGAGGCCAATGGGGCGGCGATGGCCAGGATGAGCGCTGAC
>Ga0302181_10002431_pt1 | contig 13185 bp, 15 predicted proteins | sample I_Palsa_E3_3_FD_198786 | JGI IMG/M metagenome (GOLD analysis project Ga0302181, IMG submission 198786) | Peat permafrost microbial communities from Stordalen Mire near Abisko, Sweden - I_Palsa_E3_3 | ecosystem: Environmental > Terrestrial > Soil > Palsa > Peat permafrost | place: Sweden... | reverse complement strand
CCGAGACATCGATCATGTTGCGGCTCTGCAGGCGCTGATGGCCGTAGAGCGGAATCGAGTTGAACAGATGCTCGAGCGGTGTGTTGGCGCCGAACGCCAGCAACAGCCCAATGGCGCCGACGACGTACCAGGTGGCGCGTTCCCGACCCGCCAATCGTGACGGCCATCGGGGATGCCAGAGAGACAGGAGGGCGACGATGGGAAGGATGCCCAGATATATCTCCACCTCGGCCAGGTTGTAGTGCGAGAAGAACGTTTGCTCCCCGAGATGGCCGTACCCGCCGAACAGATAGGGCACGAGCGACAAGAGGCCGTTCGCGGGAGGAAAGCTCCCCGATGCGGCAAACGCCCGACCCAGCCCCGAACGCTGGGAACTGTCAATGGCGGCAATCCCGGGCAGCCATTGCACGGCGGAAAGCGCAAGGGCCAACGCGGCGCCGGCGCCGCAGCGGGTGAGCACCCTCCACCAGCGAAGGCGATCGAACCCGGCCGAGACGGCGGCATAGGCGATTACCAGCAGTGCTTCGTCGAGCATCGCCTCGGGGGCTCCGCCGAAGATGACGAGTGCGAAGGCGATGCCAAGGAGCACGGACCAACGCCAGCGCCCGTCCCGGAGGATGTGCAGGACGGCCAGCAACATGAACGGGACGGACACGAACCCTTCGGTCATATCCACGTGGTTGGCCTGGCTCAGGACGACGCCGGAGAACGTAAAGACGGCCGCCGCAAGGACGCAGGCCGTGACCGACAGTTTCAACGCACGCAGAAAGAGATACATCCCGACCGCGATGAGCGAGAAGAGGATCACTTCGGTGGCAATCCACGCCACCCTGTCGGGCAGGATCACGAAGAGTCCTACCAGTGGGTAGAACGCCCCCGCGTTGAACCCGGCGAGCAAAGGGGTACCGCTGAAGATGTACTGGTTCCAGAACGGCAGTTCGCCACGCCGGAACATGGAACCGGCGAGTACGTGGAGCGGATAGTTCTGCTGCACGTTGTCACCGGTCATGAGGAGATGGCCGCCGAAGAGATCCGGGAGGATGAACACCGCACCCGGGATTCCGATCAATACCGCGTAGGGCCAGAGCGGGCCGACGAGTTCCCGGGCGCGCATCAGAGGCGAACCATGCACCGTGGGCGGAATCGGTGCGCCGTGATTCGGTCGTATGTCACCGGGAATCTCGAGAGGCAACGCTTCACCTTTGGCGGCCAGCGCTCTGGTCATATTCCCGGTGGCGTCCCGCCGCCCCGGCGCGCCCAGTGCCGGGTGGCGCGCCACCAGGGTCCGCCGAGATCTCCATCCCCGCTGAGGACGAGCACGCGGTCGCTGTAACTTCCGGTTTGATGACAGCTACATTTCACGTTTGTGACGGGCGCATTCTTCTCCGTGCAGCTGTGACCGGCCTGAGATATCCGCGCCATGGGATGATGGCGCCCGCAGGGCGGCTCTGAGAAAGGGCGGCATGGACTCCGAGACATTGAGCGACCAGCTTGCCCCGCGTCACCTGGTGCCTACCGCCGGGCTGGGCTTCGTGGCCACACTTTCCATCGTGCTCGGAGCCTTGCTGGGCGGGTCAGCGTATGAGACCCACCTCGCCGGAGCCTGGTTCTTCGGGATGCCCGGCGGGCTCTTCGGCTCCATCGGGTCAAGCCGCATCCACCCGCCCATCTACGCCATTGTTGCCGTCTACGGCGGCATGATCCTCCTCACCCGGGTCTGGCTCGGATTGCTCCGCCGGCTCTCCGCGCATCCCGGCGTTCCCGTGCGGAGGGTCGTCCTCGTTGTCGTGGTCTGGGCCTTGCCCTTGCTGCTGGCCCCACCGCTGTTCAGCCGGGACGTCTACAGCTATGCCGGACAAGGCGAGATGGTGAGCCACCACATCGATCCTTACGTCTACGGCACCGGAGTGCTGGGCTCGACCCCGTTCAGCACCATGCCCGATTCCCTGTGGACGAATACACCGTCGCCCTATGGCCCCACGTTCTTGTCGATCGACGGTGTTCTCGACAAGGCATCGGGGCACAAGATCCTCCCGGACGTCCTCCTCCTGCGCCTGCTCGAGCTGGGTGGTCTCGCTCTCATTGTCGGGGCAACGCCGACGTTGGCCCGCCGGTTGGGGCGAGATCCGGCGGGGGCGGTTCTCCTCGGGGCGGGGTGTCCCCTGGTGTTGGCCACGCTCATCGGAGGAGCGCACAACGAGGCGCTGATGCTCGGACTCCTCTTGGCCGGGCTGGCGGTCGCGCAGCGATGGGGCACCGTCCCCGGTCTCGTGCTGTGTGCAGCCGCGGCCGGGGTGAAGTCGCCGGCGGCGCTGGGCGTCCTCTTCCTCGGCTGGGCCTGGGCTGGACCGGGCGCGTCCGTCATGCGCCGGGTGCTGCACACGCTCGGCGCTGGGCTCATCGCGCTCGCCACCATGGAGGTGATCTCGGCCGTTTCTGGTTCAGGGTGGGGTTGGCTGCGCACCACGACCGCAGCCGACAAGTCATTCACGGCGGTCACGCCGGTCAATGCCATAGCGAAGGCGCTGTCCGGTGCCGCCGGCGCGGTGGATCTGCACATCTCCGCTCTCGGGGCACGCACCGTCTTCTCGGTCATCGGTTTGCTCTGTGCGGCGGCGATCGGCACCTGGCTGCTCATCGGATCATCGGAGGCCACCGTGCAGCGCAATCTCGGCTTGACACTCTTGGTCGGTGCCCTGCTGGGGCCGATCCTCTGGAGCTGGTACGCCACGTGGGGGATTCTCGTCCTCGCCCCCGCGGTGACGGGAACACTCCGGCGTTTCGTCATCGCCATCAGCACATTCGAAGTCTTCGTCGGAATCTCGTCGGTCAAGAATCTCGCATCCACGCTCGTCAGCGCCGGGCTCCTCCCCGACCTCATCCTCGTGGGGGCGATCTTCGCCATCGTGATCGTTCCGTTGGGCCAGTTCCGCCGCCTTCGACCCTCGGCGCGCTCGGCCTGGCCCGGCTTGCGTCGCCGGATGATCGGTCTCTCGACCTGACGGCGGCTACCGGCTGAGGCCGATGGCCTCGCCCTCAGTCCGCCAGATCTGCGGCCGAATGGATGACATCGGGCCGAAGTCGGATCAGCAGCTCCCCCTCGACCCCGTTGCGCTCCCCGTACTCATCGGCACGCTCCGCCCCCATGTAACGGGCGCCGAGCCGGGCCGCCCATTCTGTGACCTCGGCCAGGTCGCGAATGACCTCGGCCTCTCCTTCGACCGTGACGAAACTGAACGGGGGTCGCTCATCGTCGACGCACAGAGCGGCGCGACGGTCACGGAGGAGGTTCCGACCCTTCACGGTGTGCTCCCCCGTGTTGAACAGCACGGCACCATCGTCATCGAGGTCGTACCAGATCGGCGCCACGTGGGGCCGACCGTCTTTTCGAACCGTTGCCAGCTTGCCCGTACGCGCCGGCAGCGCCGTCAGAAACGCACGGACCTGCACTTCGGTCATGGGATGATAGGGCACCGGTCTCCTCTCCTCAGCTCGACGTGTCCCATCGTGTCGCATGGGCCGCGAACTCCTCGGGCGACTGCACGCGCACCACGCAGAAGAGGAGCCCGGCCGGATCACGCATGACCCACCAGCTCTCGATGGCCTCGACCCTCACGGCACCAAGGCGCTCGAGTCGCTGCACCTCGGCTTCGACGTCGTCGGTCTCGATATCGAGATGGACCCGCGCCCGCGCGCCCGTTCCGATCCGCTGCACCATGACCGCGAGCCCGGAAGTCAGGCCCTTCAGGCACGCGTAGTCGTCATCATCCCCGTCGGCCTCGGCGCTCCTGCCGAGGGCGCCCGACCAGAACGCCGTCTCGGCGGCGAAGACTTCGTCGGGCACGTCGAAGAGGGCGCTCGTGAGACGGCTCCGATGCACCGCTACTCGTGGGGTTCGTTGGCACGGTATGCGGCCAGCCAATCGGTCACCACGGGGGCGAAGTTCATGGGGTTGTAGGCATCCTCTTCGTAGGAGAACTTCATGTCTCCTGCATAGTGCAGCACGGTGAGATTGTGCGCCTGGTGCACGGATCCATCCCCGGGGTCGCGGAACCGATTCTCGATCCGGCAGATCCACCAACCCCTCTCTTCGTCGCACACACACCAATCGTGGGGAAACGACGTCATGGCGCTGTTCGGCCATTCCGCCATGGTGGCCGAGATCCACTCATAGATCTGCTCGCGTCCGTGGAACTCGCCGAACGAGTGCTCCAGATAGTGCGCGTCCTCGGTGAAGAGATCGGACCATGCACGCCAATCTCCGCTCGCACCGCAACGGGCTGCCGTCTCGATGAAGTTCTGGTGCGCCTGGTCGAGCTCTTTCCTGGTCCACTTCGTGCTCATGATTTGAGTATCCATTCACTCATGGTGACGCTTCGCATCGTATCCAGATCGGTGAACGCAGTGATCTCCTCGATCATCTGGGTGATGTTCGCCGTCATCTTGTCCGGGTCCCCATCGGCGCAGAAGAAGAGCATCGGATCGGTGACATGCTCGAGGGACGGCCAGGCTTCCTCGACGATGCCACGGAAGGGCGGCGCATCAGCGGTGATGCCGCGGAACACGGCGTTGCGCACATAGCGGGCCCGCGGCTGAATGACCGCGGTGATGGGCGAGATCCGGGTATGCCACCGTGTGATCCAGTCGTCGAAGGACAGATCCGGATGCTGTTCGAGCAGGGCGACAGTCAGCACCCCGGGCGACCGCTGCCCATCGGGCCAATCCCGCGGAGACGCCCATTGGTTGCTGCCATAGTCGGTGTACAGGGACTCGACAACCTGGTAGCCCGCCAGTCGGGTCGCCGCCTCGGCGAGGACTTCCTCGAAAGGTGAGCGCTGATCCACCGCATCGAGCCAGATCGAGACCAACGCGTGCAGTGGAGTCTCACCCGGCGGCGTCGGAACCGGTGCCGGGATGTCGCACCCGGTGTCGCGCAGGTCCATGCTGAGCCGATGCGGACCGAGAGCCAGCAATGCCGGTCCCACGGAGCCGAGCATGACTTCGGAGACCGATTCCCGCGTCGCCTCGGCATCCAGCCAGACCAGATAGATCAACTTCTCCATGCAACCTCCCGGCTCGACAGCACGATCACGACGCCAATGACAAGTACCACGCAGGCACCATCACCAGGTCAGGCCGAGCGCCTGGCGCATGGTGGCCTCGAATTCGGCATCGTTCATGGAGCGGCGAAGAGCCAGCACCATCGCGGCGTCCTTGCCGACCTCGACCCGCAACGGGGTAGCAGGGTCCTCGAGCGCGTCGGCTACGGCGTGCCCGACCACTTCGGGACCGGGCCTTCCGTCTGGTCCTGTCAGCTTGTCGGCGGTGTCGTTCCATTGCGCATGCAATTCCCGGTATGCCTCGGGTCCGACATGATCGGCCGTGTGCTTCATCCCTGGCGCGATGTAACCCGGCTCGATGATGACCACACGAATACCGAAGTGCCCGAGCTCGTAGTGGAGTGACTCCGACAGCGCCTCGAGTGCGTGCTTCGATGCCGCGTAGACCCCTTCGAGGGGGGTGCCGATACGCCCCTGCACGGAACTTATGTTGACCAGCACCCCGCTCCCCCGCTCCCGCCACTGGGGCACGACCGCTTGGGCCATCCGGAGGGGGCCGATGGTGTTGACGTCGAGCACACGGGAGAAGTCCTCCAGGGGATAGTCCTCGAGGGGCCCCAGTCCGGTCAGCCCGGCGTTGTTCACCACGGCGTCCAGCTCGCCGGCCGCGTCCATCACCGCCGCCACCGACGGCGCCGAACTGACATCGAGACGCAGGATCTGATCGACCTTCAGGTCGTGCAACAACGAGATATCGCGGGCTGTCGCCACAACCTCGTGCCCACGCTCGGCCAGAACCTCGGCGGTGGCCCGGCCAATTGAACGCCCTGCCCCGGTGACCAACACGCGCATGCGGACCAGCATGCCACGGCGACGGCGATCAGGTTCCTTCGTCGAGGGTGAGGGATGCCGCCTGATCAGCGCCAGGTATCCCGGGATGAGACCAACCCGGCCTCTTTCGACAGAAAGTCCCCGCTCAACGTGCGCTCAGCGGTGCGCATGTGCCACTGCAGCAACTCCTGCGCGCACTGCCAAGCCGTGTTCTCCCAGCCGCCGTCTGGTTCACCACAGAGATTGCGGATCTGCTGCGGGTCCTCTCGCAGATCGAACAACAACGGCGCAAAAAGGTCAGAAGACGTGGCGAACTGCACGTACTTGTGCGACGCGCTACGCGCGACGGCCAGCGAGCAGTGGCTCATGGGGACGTTCAAGAACGACTCCACCATTTGGTCCGCCGGATGGGAGAAATTCCATTCGAAGTGGGCGGTGTCCCGCCAGTGCTCGGGAGTGCCCTGACCACTGATGAACGGCGACAGCGACCACCCGTCGGCCTGGAGCGGGACGTCCGCCCCGATGAACTCGCAGATGGTCGGGAGCACGTCGACCGACTCGGTGAACGCCTCGACGACCGAACCCCGGCCGGAGTCGGCGCCCCGGCGTGGATCCACCACGATCAGAGGCACGTGGTAGCTCTCGTCCCAGTAGCCCAGTTTCTCGAGTAACCAATGATCGCCGGCCATGTCGCCGTGATCACTGGTGACGATGATCAACGTCGACGCGGCCAGACCGCTCTGTTCGAGGAATGCGAACAACTGGCCAAGACCGTCGTCCACTTCTCGCTGCGCCCCGTAGTAGGTGGCCCGCACCTGCCGGCGGTCCCTCTCGTCATGCGGCGCCATCACCTGGGGAACCGACATGACCATCTGGCCGAACGGGTGCACGGCCGCCTCTTCTTCGGGGCTCGCGCAGCCCACGAAGGGCCCGATCTGCTCGGCGTCGTAGCAGTCGTGGTAGCCGACGGGATTCCGACGAGGGGGATGGGGACGAATGAAGGAGGCGTGGACGAAGAACGGCTCGTCGCCATTCTGTGTCAACCAGTCAGTGACGGCTTGGCCCACGAAACGAGTCTGCGAGAGTTCCGCTGGGAACCGGGCCGGCGCCCATGTGGGCCCGTGGTCTCCAGCACCGGGATATCCCGGTATGGGCCCGTAGAGATCGTGTGGATTGGCGGGAACGTCGACGCCCTGGCCGGCCAGCCACCTTCCCCACGCCGGACTTCCCTCTTCCCAAGGATCATGGACGAGGTTGCGAAACCCCGGCAGCACCCCTTCATAGGTGAAGAGCCGTGGATCGCCGGCCGGGAGCGTTCGCGGATCCGCCGCCGTGTCGGTGTGGCCGAACAGCACCGGGTCGTAGCCCATCTCCCGGGCCACGAGGGCGACGTTGGTGAAGCGCGCATCGAGCGGTGTGCCGTTGAGCACCGAGCGATTCCTGTGCTGGTAGGTGCCGGTGTAGAGGCATGCCCGGGAAGGGCCGCACGGGGCGGCATTCGCCCAGTGATTCGAAAACAGCACACCACGCCGGGCCAGCGCATCCAATGCAGGCGTCTCGAGGACCGGGTGGCCCAACGCAGACAGACAGTCTCCCCGCCATTGATCGACGGTGATGAACAGCACGTTGCGTGGAGGCATGTCTCACTCTTGCCGATGTGCGCACGCCCCCAGGACGCTCGGCCCATCCAATCCTCAGGAAGGGCTGACCGACGCTCCTCCGAGCCGGGTTCCGGCCCTGATCAGCAGCGCTCCCAGCTGGCGTCCGATCGGACGATGCGACGCGGGGCGGCTATCGGCGGCCAACCTGGTATTTGGGATCTGCCGCGGCGCGACCACCACCGGCTCTCCCGAAGGGATGCTCGGACGATTTTCGGCCCGGATGAGGGTCGTCAGAGCGCGCCGGTGCTCCTCGGCCATTCGCTCGCCTATCCACGACTGCATCATCCTCACCTCCATCTGGGTCTCTTCTTGCGTTCTCTCCTCCTCGATTATAGGCCATAGTTGACATTAAATCAAGAATATTCTAATATAGTCGTATGCCTATGTTGAGTGATGAGCCGATGACGACACGCCCCAAGCGAACCCTGCTCTCGGCCCCGTCGTTGGCGCTTGACCTCTCGTGGATCCTCTCGGTCGCCATCCGGCCGCACTGGCGCCCCCAGTTCCCGATGGTGGCCGAGCTCCTGGTACGCAGGGAGGAGCTGTCCGAGCGGATACGCACGTTCTGGTCGGATTCGGACCACGAAGTCTGCTTCACCGAGATGCAGGTACTGGCGCATCATGCCGGTGCACTCGATGAAACCTCCCCCGCGGCGTTGTGGAAGGCGCTCGAGGATGCGATTGCGACCGTTCCCACCGATATCGGGCTCGAGTCCGAGTCGCCCGAGGACCGCGTCATCTTCCTGCAGCGCCTGGAGAGGCTCAAGGCGTCCCCCGCGCTCTTCCGCTCGTACATGGACCTCCTCCGGGAGGTCTGGGAGCCGGTCGACGAGGTGTGGCAGGCCAGCCTGCCCCTGTTGAAGGAGGCGGGCTGGCAGCTCGTGGCAGAGATCGAGGGCGGTCGAACGCTCAGCGACCTGATGGGAGAGTCCTGCGAGATCTTCAACGCCATGCTGAGCGACATCTCGCAGCGCATCGATTCGGGCTATCCGCTCCTCGTCGTACCGTGCCTGTTCTTCGGCAAGAGCCTCTACCTGGAATTTCCGGGCCTGACGGTGGTCGGATCCGGATTCCAACGGAACGACGCTGCCGCGCGCGCCCGCACCGAGTCACTCGCCCGTCGGCTGAAGACGGTGGCCGACCCAACCCGACTCGCCCTCCTGCACTACCTGGCGGGCACGCCGAGCACGGTGGGTGATCTGGCCATCTCCTTCGGCCTGGCGCAACCGACTGTGAGCATGCACATGAAAACCCTGCGGGAGTCCGGCCTGGTGCGATCGGAACGGCGCGATGGGCGGATGCGACTCAGCGCCGACCCCGACGCCGTCGAGACCATGCTGAACGAGTTGCGCGGAGTCGTGATCCAGAACACCGGCCCCGCCGGGCAGGCGCTCAGTACCATCAGTTGAGTAGCGAGTAGCCGAGTCGACAGCTGGGCCAGCGGCGGGCGGGCAGTCGGCAGCTGGGCCAGCGGCGGGGCATTGCCGGGCGCCCGGCCGCATTCAGGGGAGGTAGACCACGGCCTGCCACTCCCCCGTCATCTGCTTGCGGCAGAGCGCTCGACCCGCTCGCAGGGCCCAATCGATGATCTCGGTCTCGGCTGCGCCGTGTGGCGCCAGCACGACCAGCCCGCGCCGGGCGTGATCCTGGCGCACCAGCCAACCGCTGGGCATCGCGATGCCGTCGTCGGCCAACCGGGCGACGGCCTTGACGCCCGTCGGGTGCATGAGGCCGACCGTGACCCCTTCGGTGGCCCGTCTGGCGGGTCGCGGTGGCATGAGGGTGCACATCGTGACGGGCGGTTGGCGATTGCTGAAAAGGCTGAAGAGCCCAGGCGGCACGGTCTGCGTCTCGTCCTCGTCGGTTTCGACGCCGGGGAGGAGATTGATCCACCCTTGTCCTGCCTCGGTCAGGTGGTGCAGGTATCCCGTGACCCGGTCGTAGGCCGGGGGGGTGAACTCGAACCTGTCGACGTCGCGCCGTGAGGTCACGTGTGACCGAGCAGCCGAGCCGTCATGTGCATGGACGACCACACTACGGCGGTGCCGGACGGCGGCAGTTGTCTGCTGGTCGATCTTCGTGCTTCCCGGCCGCTACCGTGCATCGATGGACCTGATCGAGACCCTCCGGAGCACGGGCGCCGTACGCGAGTTCTTTCCCGAGCCCATTGACGATGCGGTGCTCCAGCGCCTGCTCGATACGGCCCGCTTCGCCCCCAGTGGGGGTAATCGCCAGGGTTGGAGGGTCATCGTCGTCAAAGACCCCGAGAAGCGCCGCGCTCTGCGCGATCTCTACCTGACCGGGTGGTACGAGTACCTGGCGATCACGACTGCCGGGCTGGTCCCGTGGGCGCCGATCACCGACCCCGAAGCCGAGGCGGCGGCCATCGCTCATGCCCCTGAGTTCGCCGAAGCCGCGGCCGCGCAGGCTGCGGCGGGAATCCCCCTCGGCCTGGCCGAGACGCTGGATACGGCACCCGCGCTGCTGCTCCTGCTGGTCGATCTCACCGCATTGGCGGCCGTGGATCGCGACATGGACCGCTATACGTTCGCCGGGGGCGCTTCCGTCTATCCCTTTGCCTGGAACCTGCTTCTAGCGGCCCGCGCCGAGGGGCTGGGCGGGGTGATCACGACGATGCCGATACGCCGGGAAGCGGACATGCGCCAATTGTTCGCCATCCCCGACACGTGTGCTGTGGCCGCCCTCCTTGTGCTGGGCCGCCCTGTCTCTCCGGCCCGCCGGCTGCGGCGGACTCCGGTCGAGGAATTCGCCCACGTCGACCGCTTCGACGGTCCGGCCTTCGACGGCAACCAGCGCGACGCCGATTAGCGCGATGCCGATTAGCGCGACGCCGACTTGCGCGACGAAGAAAGCTAGGAACGTTCAGCCTCAGCGATGGAATCGGGAAACCGCGGGTGCCTGTGCAGTCCGGCATCCCCCAGTCGTGCTGAAATGGTGCATGGCACAGAACGTCCTCGGAGGCGAACTCCAACCCTGCAGCTTCGATCCACTCACCGGTTTCTTCCGCGACGGCTGCTGCAACACCGGCGCCGATGACTCCGGTGTGCACACCGTCTGCATCCGCGCCAGTGAGGAGTTCCTCGCCTTCTCGGCCTCCGTCGGCAACGACCTCTCGACACCGCACCCCGAGTACGGGTTCTCCGGCTTGATGCCCGGTGATCAGTGGTGCCTCTGCGCCAGCCGATGGCAGGAGGCGTTCGAGGCGGGCATGGCGCCCCCGGTCGTCCTGGAGTCGACGCATGCGTCCACACTGGAATGGGTGCAGCTGAGCGATCTGGCTCAATTCGCCATCAGGGAGTAGCCCGGTCAAGGATCGAGCAGATCCAACAACCGTTCCGGTGGGCGGGCTATGACGGCGCGCCCGTTCCGCACCACGATCGGGCGCTCCAGGAGAATCGGGTTGGCCGCGATGGCCTCGAGAAGCACGTCGCCCGACTGGTCGGCCAGTCCGAGGGAATCGTAGACGTCCTCCCCGGCGCGCATCATCGGGCGCGGATCGGTGATGCCGAGCTGGACCATGAGCGCGCGGAGCTCGGGCACCGTAGGCGCAGCCTTCAGGTACTCGACGATGTGCGCGTCGATCCCACGCTCCGCCAGGAGCCCTTGTGCCGTGCGACACTTGGAGCAGCGCGGGTTGAAATAGAGCGAGAGTTCTTCCACAACCAGCCAGTGTAGGAAGCATCCGACAGAGGAGGTTGCACCGGTGGAAGGTGACATCGTCAGTGTGGAGCGGGTCATCGCCGCCCCGGCCGCAGAGCTTTTTCGCATCGTGGCCGACGCCGATCGCCATCCCGAGATCGACGGCTCGGGCTCGGTCGTCAAAGCCAAGGCCGGCACCCCCCACGAGCTGACGCTGGGCTCGACCTTCGGCATGTCCATGAAGGCGGGCGTGCCGTACTCAATGAGCAACACCGTCATCGAGTTCGAGCAGGACCGGCGCATTGCATGGAAGACGGTGCTCTCCGGATTTCTCGGCCGCTACATCGGTGGTCGCATCTGGCGCTACGAGTTCGAACCGGTGGACGGCGGGACCCTGGTCCGGGAGAGCTGGGACATCTCTCAGGACAAGCAATCCAGCTTCCTCAGGCGAGGCAAGCTTCCGACCGTCACCGCAGACGGCATGACCAAATCCCTGGAGAACCTGGCCAGGATCAGCGAGCGGCCGGCCGCCGGATGACGGTCGTGCCGACGGCCCAACGGGCCGCCCTGGTCATGAAGATGGCCGCCGGTCGATGATCGACGCCGCCTGGGAAGAGCGCATCCTGCCCGCTCTCGCCGAGTACACCCGTATCGAGTGCTTGTCCCCTGCGTTCGACCCGGATTGGGCCGAGCGGGGAGCGATCACCGCGGCGGCCGAGCTCCTCGGGGCGTGGGCCCGAGAGCAGGACCGTGGCCTCGCCACCGAGATCGTCCAGCTGCCGGGCCGGACGCCGGTCCTCCTGGTCGAGAACGGAGGCACGGGCGAACCCATCCTCATCTACGGCCACATGGACAAGCAGCCACCGTTGGGAGACTGGCGGCCCGGCCTGTCCGCTTTCGAGCCCGTGCGGGAAGGTGACCTGCTCTACGGGCGCGGCACAGCCGACGACGGGTACGCCCTCTTCGCTGCCGTCACCGCCCTGCTTGCGGCCGACGGCGGACGCGGGCGCGTGGTCATCCTGATAGAGGCGAGCGAGGAGAGCGGGAGTCCAGACCTCTCGGCCTATGTCGAGCACCTGCGCACCCGGATCGGAACCCCCACCCTCGTGATCTGCCTCGACTCGGGATGCCTGAGCTACGACCGGCTGTGGCTGACCTCGTCCCTCCGGGGCAACCTGGTGGCCAACGTGCGCGTCGACGTGCTGACCGAAGGGGTCCATAGCGGCATGGGAGGGGGCGTGGTGCCGTCGTCGTTTCGGATACTGCGCAAGATCCTGTCGCGCCTGGAGGATGAGGCGACGGGAGAGATCGTCCTCCCCGAGCTGCGCGGGTCGGGCATTCCCGACGACCACCGCCTGTCACTGCGTGAGGCCGCACAGGAGTTCACGGACAATGCCCTGCCGACCGTCGACGGCCTGCATCTCCTCGGCGAGAGTGCTGCCGACCGGCTGATGGCCCGGGCCTGGTCCCCCGCCCTTGAGGTCACGGGAATGGACGGGCTCCCGGCGGTGCGCGATGGGGGCAATGTGCTGCGGCCGTACACGACGGCGAGGATCTCGCTCCGCCTCCCCCCCGACGTCGACGCCCAGATTGCCGCCGACGCGTTGATCTCGGCCATCACCACCGATGAGGGCGCACACATAACGATCGATCTCGAGGGGGTGGCCAATGGTTGGGTCGCCCCCCCGCTCGACGAGCGCAACTCCGATGCGCTGAACCGGGTGTCGCAGGCTTGCTTCGGCCATGCCATCGGCTTCCACGGCGAGGGGGGAACCATCCCCTTCCTGGCCGACCTGAAACGCAGCTTCCCGAGTACCCAGTTCGTGGCCACGGGCGTTCTCGGCCCGCACTCCAACGCGCACGGACCCAACGAGTTCCTGCACATCCCCATGGCCAAGGCGGTGACACACGCCGTGGCAGAGCTGCTCAGGTAGCTTGCCCGGATGCACGTAACACGCGGGTCCGGCAACGGC
>Ga0302181_10002430_pt1 | contig 13188 bp, 14 predicted proteins | sample I_Palsa_E3_3_FD_198786 | JGI IMG/M metagenome (GOLD analysis project Ga0302181, IMG submission 198786) | Peat permafrost microbial communities from Stordalen Mire near Abisko, Sweden - I_Palsa_E3_3 | ecosystem: Environmental > Terrestrial > Soil > Palsa > Peat permafrost | place: Sweden... | reverse complement strand
AGCCGCGCCAACGCGGCCGCCGCGCTGGCTGTCACCCGCGCGGGGCCGGCCGTGTCTCCGTCCCGAGCCGAACTCGAGGCGTTCCTGGCCGCCGAGGGCCGCTCCCGGCCTACGCCTTGATGCTCAGCACCACGTTGAGGATCAGGTTCCCCGGGGTCACCGTGAGATGGACGTCGAGCGAGACCAGACTCCGCACCGTCACGGTGACCGTTATCCAGGAGCCGGCGGCGCCCAGCGACCCGGACGACGGTGACACGGTGACCTTGCTGTTCGGGCTGTGGATCACGAAGTTAACCGGGCCGCCCACCGCGGTCAGGAGGAACGTCCCGCTGGCCGCCTTGCCCTTGACGGCGGACAGCACCAGCTCGTTCGGTGTCATCTGCAGGGTGCCCGGGGTCGGCGGAGGCGACGACGAGGGGGACGGGGAAGGCGAAGGCGACGGGGACGGGGACGGGGACGGGGACGGCGGCGCTGAGGACGGGGCCGGCGCCGATGACCGCGGCGTTCCCGGCGACGTGCTCTGGTCCGCCGTGGGCTTGTCCGCCACGGAGGTTGTCGCGCTCGGCGTTACCGATGCGGGCGTCGGCTTGCGGCTCGGCGAGGATCGCCCGCCGACCGGGCTCGACGACGCATTCGACGGCGCGATCGAGGTCCCGAAGTTTCCGCCGCCCAGCGCGACGGTCGAGACCACGGGCCGGTGCGTGCCGCCCGCGATCAGCAGCGCGGCGATCCCGGCCGCCACGACCGCGACGGCCACCGCCGCCACCCCGGCCGCCGTCTGGGGATGCCGCCGGACCTCGTGCCACCATCGCGGCCCGGGCGGGACGAGCGGTCTCGGGAATCCCGTCCGGCCGAACGGGCCCGCGCGATGCGTCACGCTCACCCGGTGGGCACGTCCGGTCGGCGTGTTATCCGCGCCGGTCTTCAGCACCCGCTCGCGCAGGTCGCCGGGCGGACCGACCTCCGGCAGCGGGCCATCCGGGGCCGGCCGGGCGGCCTCGGCCGCGAGCCCGGCCTCGGCCGCGAGCCCGGCCGGCCCGAGCTGGCGCAGGCATTCGTTCCGGGCGATCGCGTGCAGCCAGAGGCCGAGCTGGTCCGGATCGCGGAGCCCCTGGAGCTTAGCGGTGGCGATGGTAAAGGTGTCCGCCACGGTGTCGGCAGCCTCACCCGGCGGGTGCGGGTCGGGCAGCATGAACCGGCAGTAGGCATATAGCGGCGCCGCGTAACGATCGTAGGCCTCGGCGAGCCCGTCCGGGTCACCATTGACGATGGCCGCGACCAGCTCACGGTCCTGCATGGGGCTAACCGTAGTTCGCACCGCATGGCGGCGAGCCGGAAAGACATAACCAGATAGCAGAGAAAAGGACAAAAGACAGTTACGGAATAAATGGTGCCCCGGCCGGCTCCGCGCCCGGCCCGCTCCGCACCCAGCCGGCCCGACGGAAGGCTCAGTTGTATGCCGAGTCCGGGCCGGGCCGGCGCTCAGGATCGTCGGCGCGGGGCTGGCCCGGAGGCCGGAACGGGATCCAGATCTGTACGCTGGTGCCCGCCCCGGCCGCGGACTTGAGCATGGCGTGACCGCCGTGCGCGGTGGCGATCGCCTGCACGATGGACAGGCCCAGGCCGCTGCCATGGCCCTGGCCGTTGTGCCCGCCGCGGTAGAAGCGGTCGAACGCCCGGGCCGCCGCCTCCTCGCTCATGCCCTGGCCCGCGTCCGTCACCTCGAGCAGCGCGCCCTGGCCGGCCTGGGCTAGCCGGACGGCCACCGGGGTTTGCGGCGTGGTGTGCTCGCGCACGTTGCCGAGCAGGTTCGCGAGCACCTGCCGGATCCGCGGCTCGTCCGCGACCACGATCAGCCGAGGCGGCGCGGTGGCGCTGACCGGCCGGGTCGGCTCGACGGCCTTGGCGTCGGCGACCGCGTCCCTGACCAGTTCGGCCATGTCGGTGTCGGTCAGGTCGAGCGAGGAGTTGCGGTCTAGCCGGGCCAGCTCGAGCAGCTCCGCGACCAGGCTGGACATCCGGTCCGCCTCCTGCTCGATGCGGCGCATCGCCTTCGGCAGCCGGTCCGGGCCCAGCGCGCCCTGCCGGTACAGCTCGGCGTACCCGCGGATGGTGGTCAGCGGCGTGCGCAGTTCGTGCGAGGCGTCCGCGGCGAACTGGCGCACCTTCTGCTCCGAGGCCCACCGGGCGCCGAACGCCTGCTGGATCCGGTCCAGCATGGTATTGATGGCCGCGGCCAGCCGGCCGGCCTCCGCGTGATCGCCGGGATCGGGCATCCGGGCGGTCAGGTCGCCCCGGCTGGTGATCATGTCGGCGGTGCTCGCCATCCGGTCCAGCGGCGCCAGGCCGCGGCTGATCAGCCAGCGGCCGCCCAGCCCGAGCAGCGCGAGCAGGATCGCCCCCGTGATCAGCTCGGCCAGAATCAGGACGCCCTGATTTCCCGCCGCGCTGTCTGGGCGCGCCACCACCAAGATGTTCTCGCCGGCCGGCAGCAGGCTCTGCTTGCTCCCGGCCCTGATGTCGATCCGCCGCCAGATCGCGGTCAGGGACGGCTCGCCCGGCTGGGAGATCGCGAACAGCGTCTGGGCCGGATTCTGCAGGAAATACGCTGTCGCCTGCCGGGTGGCGAGCAGGTTGTTCAGCAGATTCTGCAGTTCGGTGGCGGTGTCTGACGGCCCGGACAAGATCCCGGTCGACCGCGAGGCCACGTTGATGTACGCGGCCGCGTAACCGCTCTGCAGGTTCGCGACCTCGGACAGGCTCTCCTTGACCGTAAGCCCGAGGTCGGTATTGAACTGATTCTTCTCGATATGACCCAGGACCACCGTGGTGACGACGCCCATCACGATGAGGAACAGGGCGGTGATCGTGATGAGCCCGGCCAGCAGCCGCGATCGCAGCGAGAGCCTGCCGCGCCCGGCCGGCTGCCGCCGGGTATGCCTCATCTGACCGCGCGCTCGGCTTCTGGCGGCACCCGCAGGCTGTACCCGACGCCCCGCTGGGTGTGGATGAGCGGCGGACCGAGCGGGTCGAGCTTACGCCGCAGGTAGCTGACGTAGGTCTCGACGACCTGCGACTGGCCTGCGAACTCCCAGCCCCACACGTTCTCCAGCAACTGCTGCCTGGTGAGCATCCGCCCCTGGTTGCGCATCAGGTAGGCGAGCAGCCGGAACTCCGTCGGCGACAGCTCCACCTGGGTTCCGGCGCGGCGCACGACCCAGTGCTCCTCGTCCAGCTGCAGATCGCCGACCTGCAGTAGCGCCGCGTTACCGCCCGGCTGGGCCTCGCCGTCGGCCTCGCGCGTGGTCCGGCGCAGCACCGCCCTGACCCGGGCCACCAGCGCTTCGACCGAGAACGGCTTGGTGACGTAGTCATCGCCGCCGAGCGTGAGCCCCCGGATGGTGTCAGAGGTGGTATCCCGGGCGGTCAAGAAGATGACCGGGACGTCGTTGCCGTCCGTGCGCAGTGCGCGGCAGACCTCGAAGCCGTCCATGTCGGGCAGCATGACGTCGAGGATAATCAGGTCCGGCTCGTAGGACTCGGTCTGGTGCAGCGCGTCCTTGCCGCTGGCGCTGACCGCGACCGCGCAGCCGTGGAACTTCAGCGCTACCTCGACAAGCTCGCGGATGTTCGGCTCGTCGTCCACGACGAGCACCTTGGGGATACGGTCACCGTCTGCCATGGCATCTCACGTTTCATTGTCCAGCATAGAAGCAGGATAGGAGTGCGCAGCATGCCGCGACGCGCCCGCCGCCCCGGGGCGCGCCGCGGCATGTCCGGCCACCTAGCTCACCGATGTACCTGATGAGCCAGAGACCGAACTGGAGGAGCTAGACCCAGAGCCGCTCGCCCTGATCACGATCAGGCGGGCGTCCTTGGCCCCGTTGACGATCGGACCGCCTGCGAACACGGTCTGGCCCGCGGTCAGCGCGCTGGTCGTGGTCTTGCCGCCGCTCTGCCTGACCACCGTGTTGCTCACGATCAGCCAGGTCCAAGTCGTGCCGTCCGGTGCGCGGACCACCACGTTGCTGCCGCTCACCGACTGGATCGTGCCGCGCTCGAAGGCCAGCGTGTGGTAGCCCGTGCTGTTGTGGAAGGTGAATTCGCCATCCACGCCGCCGATAGCGCGCAGCCGCCCCAGCGCCGACCTGATGTGCCGCGCCGACGATGTGGCTGAGGTGCTGGCCGCGGTGTTGAGTTCGGAGTTCAGTGTCGCGCCCTGAGCCTGGCTGGACCCCGAGACCCCGGAAACCGTCGAGACGGCCGCGGCCGGGTTCGAGCCGCCGGTGGCGGCCAGGGCGATCCCGCCGCCCGCGAGGAAGCCGGCCAGGGTGATGCCGGAACCCCAGCGGAGCAACCGCTTCTTGCGGCCTCGTGCGGGGGAGTACTGCGGGTAAGGATCAATTAGGCCAGCCGGACCGGGATCGCCAGCAGGCTCGGCCGGGGTGCTATGCATGTTGTTCATACCCATAAGAGTGGATCGCGCGGCTTGGACATCGCCCTGCCCAGGCTGTACGCAGCCTGTGAGTGGTCCCCGAGTTTGCTGCCAGTCGGCCGAGCGGTACCGGGGAGCGCTCAGGATTGCGTCGGTTTCGGTCAGATCCCGGCCAACCGGACATCTGCCTAAATATTGATACGGCGGTTCGTGAATCGCAGAACTTGTGCGACACTAAGAGCTGTCGCTCAGCAGCTGAGGGGGTTGGAGAGTGGCTGCTCAGGTTCCTCGTGCGCCGGCTGGAGTGGATTACAACAGGCCTGCTCCCGCCCGCATTTACGACTATATGCTGCGCGGCGACAATCATTTCCAGGCTGACATCCTGGCCGCCGAGCGAATCCTGTCCGCGGTCCCCGAAATCAGGGATTGCGCTTGGTCGAATCGCGGCTTTCACCAGCGGGCGGCGAAGTGGATCGCCGAGCGCGGGGTCCGGCAATTCCTGGACATAGGTTCCGGCCTGCCGACGGTCGGCAACACCCACGAGGTCGTGCAGAAGGTCATCCCGGGCGCCCGGGTGGTCTACGTAGATAACGACCCGATGGTCGCCGAGCAGGGCGGCCAGCTGCTCGCCGAGGACCGGTCGACCCGTCTCATCTACGCTGACCTGCGCGAGCCCGAATCGATCCTGGACAATCCCGAGGTCAGCGAGCTCATCGATTTCCGTGCGCCGGTCGGGCTGCTGCTGACCGCGGTCATGATGTTCGTGTCCGACCGCTCAGATCCCTGGCGACTGGTCGCGCGGTACGTCGACGCCCTCGTACCGGGCAGCTACCTTGCGCTCTCGCACCTGACCGATGACCACAAGCCGCCGGTGATGGCCGAGCAATTCCGCGCCGTCTTCGACGGGGCCACCGAGCACCTGTACTTCCGGTCCCGGATCGGGATCGCCAGGTTCTTCGACGGCCTGGAGCTGGTGCCGCCCTACGACGGCGCCGAACCCGGCCTCAGCTACACGGGGGTCTGGGGCGCCGAGGACCCGGTACTCGCGGACAGCGACGGCGCGCGCTGGCTCTACTGCGGCGTCGCCCGGAAGCCATGACCGCCAAGCCCTCGGCCTCCGAGCTCGGCGTCGACCTCGCCGCGCAGGTCTGGCGGCGCTCGGGCCGGGGCGACGGCGCGATCGAGGTCGCATTCGCGGCCGCTGCCGGACCCGGCCACTGGGTCCTGATGCGCGTGACGGGCGACCCGGAGCAGCGGGTGCTGGTGTTCGACCGGCACGAGTGGGAGTGCTTCCTCGACGGCGCGCGCAACGGCGAGTTCGACGACGCCGGGAACCCTGAGTCCCGGTCCTACTAAAATCCTGTGTTTGCGAATCGCTAATTGGGTACCGTTAGGGCATGACAGAGGGGGCCTGTCAAGAAGGGGAGCCGAAAATGGGCGATGACACCTACGGTGCCACTATCGCCAAGCGCCGGCTTGCCCGGCAGCTGACCGCGGCGCGGGTCACGGCCGGTTACACCGCCAACCACGCCTGCGACATCCTGAACTGGGGCCGGGGCAAGGTGGGCCGCTTCGAGGCCAACCAGTGGAAGCGCCCCGAGATGAGCGACATCAGGGACCTCGTCCGGATCTACGGCCTCGACGAGGCCGAGCGGGAAGAGATCGAGGACCTGGCCATCCGGGCCCGGGCCCGGCCCTGGTGGCGGGATTATCCCGAGATCTTCGACAGCGAGTTCCCGGGCTACGAGAACGACGCCACCACCATCCGCGTCTTCATGCCGCTGGTCCTGCCGGGCCTGCTGCAGACGCCCGCCTACACCGAGGCGCTGATGCGGTCCGGGCCGCGCCCGCCGGCCTACCGTCGCAAGGCGGTCGATTCCCGGCTGCGCCGGCAGGAGATCCTGGACCGCAAGGACGGCTCCGCGCCCATGGTCAGCGCGGTGATCACCGAGGCGTCGCTGCTCTACCGGTGGGGCCTGCGGGAAGACCGGCGGGAGCAGATCGAGCACCTGGTCGCCCTGAGCGTCCGGCGCAACGTGCAGCTTCACATCCAGCGCTTCGAAGACGGGCCGCCGACCGGCATCGTCTCCATGGTCAACATCTTCGGATTCCGCGACGACGAACCAAGCCTGGTCTTCGTCGAGACCGATTACTCGGTTGAAGAGGTAAGCAAGCCCGAGTCCGTGCAGGGCTACATCGAGTCGTTCGAACGAGCCCGTGACGCCGCGCTTGAGCCCGCGGACACCACGGGCTACCTCGAACATCTCGCCAAGCGAATGGAGTAAGGCAATGACCGACCTGTCTTTGGCCATCTGGCGGAAGGCCCGCCGCAGCGCGCATAACGGAGGCTGCGTGGAGATCGCGGCCAATCTGCCCGGGGTGACCGCCATCAGGGATGCCAAGCGGCCCGAGGGCGGCGCCCACGTTATCGCCCGGGACTCGTTCGCCGAGTTCCTAGCGGACGTGAAGGGGGGCCGTTACGACCTGGACCAGGCATAACGGGTGCGGAGCTAGGTCGGCAAACCAGACCAACTTAGTCACACGTAGCACATGAATATCGCGCGTAACACGGGATAACGCTCGTTCAATCGTGTACCAGGCCGTGGTAACTCCGTGCCATTCCATGCCCGCCTCCGGTCATCGGTCGGCGCCGCCCTTGCAGGCATTAGGCGGGTTATGTCCGGAAAATTAGATATGCCCGGCTTGGTGCTTCTGTGGTCAACTGCGACGAAAATAGTAATGCATCAGTATTGCGAAGTGGGCCACCCGAGTCGTAACCTGTGTTTCACAGATATAAGAGTCGGAATCCGAGTATCGTGTCTTTAGTGGATTTGCTGCCGACGGCACCCCCTCCTGCGGGCGGGCTATTGACGGGAGACGCCTGTGGCGTCAGGTGTATGGCAGCAAGGCATCAGCAGTTGGCGGGGCGTTCACGCGGGCATCTGCTACGCGTGGCCGCTTCCAGCCGACGCCAGATGCGCGACAGTGGCGCGGCAGGCGTTCCGGGACGCAGTCTCGGAGGTCGGCCTCGAGTCCGGTCTGCTCGAGGACGGCGTCCTGATGGCCAGCGAACTCGCGGCCAATACCCTGCATGCGCAGGCGGTGGCTAGGGCCGGCGGAGGGGGGGGTCGGCTCGTGTCCGTGATCGCGGACGTGGAGGGCGAGCCGACAACGTCCGCCGGCCCGGCCCCTCAGGTGCCCAGGCACCACCGCCACCGGCCGTCCCGCGTCCCCCGCTACCCTCAGCGTCCGCAGCCGCCACGGGTTCCCCAGGCCGAGCTCTGGCTGTACCTGCGTGGCGTCGGCGCCGGGCGGGAGCTGGTCTGCAAGGTCTTCGACTGCTGCCGCGGCTGGCGCGGCGGCACCCCGCCAACAGTTTGCGCCCCGTCGGTGGCCGGGACGCCCGCTGAGGCCGGGACGGACGCCGAGGATGTCGGCGGGCGCGGGCTGCAGATCGTGCACGAACTGTCCGGCGGCCGGTGGGGGCACCATCCCACCCGGGCCCGGCTGGACAACTGGGGACTGTGCGGCAAGGCGGTCTGGTTCGCGGTGCCCGCTCCGCTCGCCCACGCCCGGCTGACGGACGTGACCGGGCTGCGCTCGTACACGCTCTCGGCCGACGTTACCGCGGCCCGGGCCACCGACCGTCTCAGTGCCCGCCAGGCCGCCCGGGAACTCAAGGGCATGCTGGACGAACGGGGGTTCGGCCGCGGGCTGGTGCACGACGACCAGCCCGCCCGTGACCTGTCGATCCTGTCCGTCCGGCGGGGCCTGACCGTGTGGTGCCAGGCCGGCGTAGTATCGCTGACCACCCCCTGGGGCTCCAGCCAGCAGTGGGACTACGCGGACCTGGTCGAGGCGGCCGAGCAGACCGTGCGCCGGTACGAAGAGCTCGACCTGGAGTAAGCGCGGTCAGCGCCCCATGGCCGCGGCCACCCGCTGGTAGACGCCGAGGGTCAGCTCCCAGAAGCCGTCCACGTCGATCGACATCGCGACCTGGGCGTTGCCCCCGTCGACCTGGACCCCTTGGCCCCCCAAAGCCCCGACACCGGAAGCCCCGGCACCGGAAGCCCCGGCACCGGGCGCCCCGAAGTCGGTCACCGTCATCCCCGAGGTCAGCTGCCCGGCCGTCTCCACCTGTACCCGCGTCGGGACCAGCCCGAACAGGCCGGGCTGCGCCACCCAGGCCACCGCGCAGACGTCGTGCACCGGCGGTCCCGATGGCTCGCTAACCGACCTGTACTGCTCGAGGGCGGGCAGCAGCAACTCGGTGCCGAGCGGTCCCAGGTCGCCCATCCGCTGCAGCACCGCCGGGGTGGCCCCGGTCCGCAGGGTCACGTCCAGCCCCAGCATGACCACGGTCCAGCCGGCCCGGAACACGACCGCCGCGGCCTCCGGGTCGGCCCAGATGTTGTACTCGGCGGCCGGCGTGACGTTGCCCCGGCCCGCGGACCCGCCCATGATCACGAACTCCCGCACCCAGTCCGCCAGCCGGGGCTCCCGCTTGACCGCCAGCGCGATGTTGGTCAGCGGCCCGGTCGCGACGAGCGTGATCTGGCCGGGAGCGGCCCGGATGGTGTCGATGATGTAGTCGATGGCGTGCCCGGCGGCCGGGCCGGCCGCCGCCTCCGGCAACACCGCCCCGCCGAGCCCCGACTCGCCGTGCACCTGCCGTGCGTCCAGGGCCGGGCGCAGCAGCGGCCCGGCGCAGCCCGGCGTCACCGGGGTCCCGGCCGCGCCGACGTACTCGCACACCGCCAGCGCGTTCGCCGTGGTCCTGACCAGGCTGACGTTGCCCGCCACCGTGGTGATGCCGACCAGGTCGATGCCGGGATGTCCGTGCGCGAACGCGATCGCGAGCGCGTCGTCGATCCCGGGGTCGCAGTCGAGGATGATTGGTGTGGCCATGTCTGCTTTCTCGCCGTCTGGTGGTGCCCCTGACGACGGTACCGAACGTCCTTGGCGCGCGTCCTGGTGACCCGCGCGTGCTGCGGTGTGTAGCCTGCATGCGAGGAGGTCCTGTCATGCACATCCCGCCCATTCAGGCCGTCGAGAGTTCCGACCCCGAGATCGCCGAGCTCATCGAGGACGAGGCCCGTCGGCAGTACGAGAAGGCCCGGCTGATCCCGTCGGAGAACTACGTCTCGGTGGCCGTGCTCGAGGCGTCGGGCAGCGTGCTGACCAACAAGTACTCCGAGGGCTACCCCGGTCGGCGTTACTACGAGGGCCAGCAGTTCATCGACCCGATCGAGACGATCGCCAGAGACCGGGCCACGGCGCTGTTCGGCGTGGACCACGCCAACGTGCAGCCGTACTCGGGCTCGCCCGCCAACCTCGCGGTCTACCTGGCCTTCGCCCAGCCGGGCGACACGATCATGGGCATGGCGCTGCCTATGGGCGGCCACCTCACCCACGGCTGGTCGGTCTCCGCGACCGGCAAGTGGTTCCACGCCGTCCAGTACGGAGTGCGGCCCGACACCGGCCGGGTCGACCTGGACGAGGTCCGCGACCTGGCGCTCAAGGAACGGCCCAAGATCATCTTCTGCGGCGGCACCGCGATCCCGCGGACCATAGACTTCCCGGCCTTCGCGGATATCGCCGCCGAGTCCGGCGCGCTGCTGGTGGCCGACATCGCGCACATCGCCGGGCTGATCGCCGGCGGCGCGCACCCGTCTCCGGTCGGCTACGCCGGCGTGATCACCACCACGACCCACAAGACGCTCCGCGGCCCGCGCGGCGCGATGATCATGTCGGACGCCAAGTACGCCAAGGACGTGGACCGGGCCGTGTTCCCCGGCCTGCAGGGCGGCCCGCACAACCACACCACGGCCGCGATCGCGGTCGCGCTGCACGAGGCGGCCCAGCCCTCCTTCCGCGACTACGCCCGCCAGGTGGTGGACAACGCCCGGGCGCTGGCCGACGCGCTGCTGGCCCGCGGCTACGACCTGGTCTCGGGCGGCACCGACAACCACCTGATCCTGATGGACCTCACCTCCCGGGGCATCGGCGGCAAGCCGGCCGCCAAGGCGCTGGACCGGGCCGGGATCGAGACAAACTACAACACGGTGCCGTTCGACCAGCGCAAGCCGTTCGACCCGTCCGGCCTGCGGATCGGCACCCCCGCCATCACCACTCGCGGCCTGCGCGAGGAGCAGATGACCTCGATCGCCGCCTGGATGGACGAGGCGATCACCGCCGCCACCAAGGACGATGAAGCGGTCCTGGACCGCATCGCGGCCGAGGTCCGCGACCTGCTGGAGGCCTACCCGGCCCCCGGCTGGCAGCCCTAGCCCGCGACGGCGCGGACGACCGCCCGCGGCCGCTCCGGCACGGTCAGCGCGTCGACCGGCCCGAGAAACCAGTGGCCGCGCGGGCACCGGATCCGCACGCCGTCCAGCATCCCATCGGTGGACCTGATCGAGTAGCGGTCCTCCACCACGGCGGGCAGCCCGCACCGGGCCGTGCCGTGCGTGTCCAGATAGGCCGGGCAGTCCAGGAACGTCTCGCCGGTGTCCATCTCGTCCTCCTCCGTGCCCTCTTCCTTGGGCCCTCCCCCTTGGGCAGGAGCCTGTCAGCGCGGTCCTCAGGATCGGTTGAGGCCCGATTGAGCCCTAGCCGACTCGCTTGCGGCGCTCCGGCGGCTCCCGGCAGCCGAGGATCGGCTGGCCGCCGCGGACGCCCTGGTAGCGGCGGTCCCAGGGCCAGTTCCCGCGCTTGTCGGCGTGCACGAGCTGCAGGCCGCGGATCCGGTTGCCGTATAGCTCGACCGCCAGGTTCAGGTGCGCCCAGGGCACGGCGACCCTGACCATCTCGACCAGCGGCCCGTCGCGCAGCGCCGCCCGCGTCCCCGGCTCGGGCGCGTCCGCGTGCAGCAGGTGCGCGGCCACGCCGTTGAGCACCGCGGTGGCCCGGGTCAGGCCCATGCCGGTGATGACGAGCTCGGGCCGCCGGTGCGAGGTGAGCCCGACGGTGTACGCCCATGGCGGGTGGATGCCGTCTCGTTCCACGCCCTGCACGGCCCAGCCGTAGGCGGTGATCAGCCGCCGCATGTGCTCGGTGTAATCGCGCTCGGTAGCGCCCGGATGGTCGCAGATCCAGCACATGGTTGCCTCCCTCGGGGTGGCCGGATTACCTCTACTATGCCGAGGGGCACTGACATTTCGGAGGATTCGCGGCTCAGCTGGCAAACATTATTTGCATACTAGTTCGAGTGAACATACATTCGATAGCAGCGCCGGAACCGGCCCGGGGAGGGCGATAGCTCCATGAGGGTGTACGGCGAGCCGGTCAACGTCCAGGCCCGCGACGACGGCCGGCCCGCCCGGTTCGTGTGGCGAGGCCGGCTGTACACCGTCCGCGCCATCCTCGAGCACTGGGTCATCAACCGGGAGTGGTGGCAGGACCCCGAGGGGCCTGAGGGGGCCCAGGGGCCTGAGGGGGCCCAGGGGCCTGAGCCCGGCCAGCCCGCGCTGGAGTTCTGGCGGGTGGAGGCGTCAGCGGGCCAGGGCATGACCGCGGAAGTCTACGAGCTGCGCCGCGACGCCGCCACCGACGCCTGGACCCTGCGCCGCAGCGCTTTAACTGAGCGTCGACGGGGGCTAGGCGGTCCCGTTCAGGTGCTCGATGTACCGCAGCGCGGAGCGCCGGACCGTCTCCCACGCGCCGGCCCGCAGCACCGGGGTCCACCAGCCGCTGTAGATCCGGTCGAACGCCAGCGGCCGCACCGCCTCGGCCACCCCCAGCACCGCCGCCTCGGACAACGGCAGCCGGTTCGGCGCCGAGAAGAGGAACGTCACCCGGTCCTCGCCCGGCGTGACCATGATCGTGTCGCCGGCCAGCAGCACCCCGCGGCCCGCCGCCCCCGAAGCCCAGTGCAGCACCGCGCTGCCGGGAAAGTGCCCGCCGCACTGCACCAGCGTCACTCCGGGCAGCACCTCCAAAACCCCCGACCAGAGCCGCACCGGCAGCTCCGCGTCGGCCCGCAGCCAGGCCACATCGTCCACCGGGACCAGGATCTCGGCCCCGAACGACCGGGCCCACGAAGCGATCGCGCCGTAGAAGTGCGGATGGCTGGCGGTCACGAACCGCAGGCCTCCCGCCGCCCGCACCGCGGCTACCGCCGCGTCGTCGATGAACCCGGACGGGTCCCACAGCAGGTTGCCCTCGGGCGTGGACACCAGCAGCGACCGCTGCCCGATCGCCACCGGCGGATCCGCGCCGATCCCGGTCAGCCCCGGCTCGACGGCCCGGACGTCGGACCGGTGCCCGGCCGCGGCCAGCTCGGCCAGCGTGGTCCAGCGCTGCCCGCCCGGCGGCACCCACTGCCGCTCGTCCGCGCACACCGCGCAGACCTGCGGCGGCGGGTCCGGGAAATGGTTACCACAGGTCGCACAGATACAGGTCCCCATACATGCACCACGGCCCGTTCGGCGTTAAAAGATCATTTTACCGAACGGGCCGTGGTTCACCCTCGCGGGCCGCAGCCTCAGCTAGCGGTGGGCGACCGCCACTTCACGGTGGGCCGCAGCGCCTCCAGGCGGACCCGGTGCGCGTACCGCTTGGTGACGTCGAACAGCGACTCGATCAGCGTGTCCGACAGCAGGTGCGGCTCCAGGCCGAGCTCGATGAGCGCGGTGTGCTTGACGTTGTAGTAGTGCTCCGGCGCCTCGACCCGCGGGTTCTCCACGTTCTCGATCGTGACGTCGCCCGGGTAGGCCCGGGCCACGGTCTCGGCGATGTCCTTGACCGACATC
>Ga0302181_10002419_pt1 | contig 13241 bp, 9 predicted proteins | sample I_Palsa_E3_3_FD_198786 | JGI IMG/M metagenome (GOLD analysis project Ga0302181, IMG submission 198786) | Peat permafrost microbial communities from Stordalen Mire near Abisko, Sweden - I_Palsa_E3_3 | ecosystem: Environmental > Terrestrial > Soil > Palsa > Peat permafrost | place: Sweden: Abisko... | reverse complement strand
CCGCGGCCGAGCAGGGGGTCGACGTGGCGGTCCAGCGCGGCGGCCTGCACCGGCGGGCCATGCGGCTGATCGTGATGGACATGGACTCCACCCTCATCCAGGACGAGGTGATCGACCTGCTGGCCGCTCGGGCCGGCTGCGCGCCGGAGGTGGCGAAGGTGACCGAGTCCGCGATGCGCGGCGATCTGGATTTCGCCTCGTCCCTGCGCGAGCGGGTGGCGCTGCTGGCCGGGCTGGAGGCCGGCGTCCTGGACGAGGTCCGAGGCGAGCTGCGGCTGACCGCGGGCGCGCGCACGCTGATCGGGACGCTGGGCGGCCTCGGCTACAAGTTCGGGATCGTCAGCGGCGGTTTCGTCCAGGTGATCGAGCCGCTGGCCGCCGAGCTCGGCATCGGTTACGTGGCGGCCAACGTGCTCGAGATCGCCAGCGGAAAGCTGACCGGGCGGCTCAGCGGTCCGGTCATCGACCGGGCCGGCAAGGCCGACGCGCTGCGCCGGTTCGCCGCGGACGCCGGTGTCCCGCTGTCCCAGACGGTGGCGATCGGCGACGGCGCCAACGACCTGGACATGATCGCCGCAGCCGGCCTGGGCGTCGCGTTCAACGCCAAACCCGTGGTGCGTGACGCCGCGGACACCTCGCTGAGCGTCCCCTACCTGGACGCGGTCTTGTACCTGCTCGGCATCTCCAGCGAAGAAGTCGCCGCCGCCGCAGACATCGCCGGTTCCTAGCGGACAGCGCCGGGTGGTAGTGTCACCGCCCTCGCAAAGCCCCTCGCCAGGCCGATGAGTAAACGAACGACCCGCTGTCTCAGCAATGAGCATGTATTTCCTGCCGGCTCATGGCCTCTGGCAGAGCAGGAGGCCACCGGCCTACATAAGGGGGCATCATGCATCCGATGTTCGTGAAACTGTACTTGGAGGCGGAAGCCGACGATGACCAGGAGGACACGCGCCGCCGCGCGAACCGGGTCAGGCGCAATCGATCACGCGCGGCGATGCGGATCACCGCTCGCGACCGTGATCGTCGGCCCCGACGCTGACCCTCCGGGATGATCTCCTTCGGGAGACCTTGACGGCTTGTCTCGCGGGCGGCTTGGCCCGATCGCGGCGGTGGGTTCCAGGACCTGCTGCACGACACTGGCCAGATCAGCACGGACAGCGTCGGGGCCGGCCGCGTCCGTCAGCGGACCCGCCAGCAGACCGGTCATCACCGGGCACGCCCGGATCTGGCAGGCGCTGACTCGAAACCAAATCGTACCTATGGAACATAGGGCCGCATAGAACCGGCCCTATGTTCCATAGGGTCGGCTGCTGCCGATCACACTGGCCGCACGGGCCGCAACGGCCCCTTCGGACCCCTTAGCTCGCGGTCGGAGGATGCCGCGAACCATCAGCAAAGACGGACCTGGGACATCTGGAACCTGGCCAGATTTTTACCGGGCCGGGGCAGGGGTTCCGGGCCTCCCCCGGGCACCGGATCCGCTATCGAGCCCGGATCCACCACCAGAATCCGCCTGTGAATCGGGTGAAACGGATGTAGGGGACACGGGGTGGCCGTACTCGGCCGATTTTCCGGCCCGGCTAGCTGATCGGCGTGGCACGAAGTGCTCTGACTCAAAAACCCGGGTTGCAGGTCCGGCTGGACCTGCAACCCGGGTCGGTTGAGCCGGGCGGAACGGCTGCCCGGGTCGGTTGAGCCGGGCGGAACGGCTGCCCGGGTCGGTTGAGCCGGGCGGAACGGCTGGCCGGGTCGGTTGAGCCGGGCGACTACTATTCGGGTCGTTTGGCTGCGGCTGTGCGATCCTCGGCGTCGTCGCGGGTTGCGGCTTCGGCGATGTCGGCGCCTGAGACCGGGCTCACGCCCTCCAGCGCTGGGGAGACCGCGCCGCCCACCTCGGTGGCCACCGGCGCGGCGCCGCCCATGCCCGAGGAGCGGCGCTTGGAGATCACGATGGCGGCGATCACGATGATCACGGCACCGAGGGCCACGCCGACCCGCAGCCCGATGTTGCTGGCGTATTCCACCACGGTGGGCGCGATTAGCAGCGCGACCAGGTTCATCACCTTGATCAGCGGGTTGATGGCGGGACCGGCGGTGTCCTTGAACGGGTCACCCACGGTGTCACCGATGATCGTGGCCTCGTGGGCTGGGGAGCCCTTGCCGCCGTGATTGCCGTCTTCGACCAGCTTCTTGGCGTTGTCCCAGGCGCCACCGGAGTTGGCCAGGAAGACCGCCATCAGGACCCCGGCCGCGATCGCGCCGGCCAGGTACGATCCGAGCGGCGCGTAACCGAGCGCGAAGCCGACCGCGATCGGGGTCAGGATGGCCAGGATGCCCGGCGTAGCCAGCTCGCGGAGCGAGTCCTTGGTGCAGATGTCGACGACCGCGGCGTAATCGGGCTTCTCGGTGTAGTCCATGATCCCGGGATGGGTCCGGAACTGGTTCCGGACCTCCAGCACGACCCGCTGGGCCGCGCGGCCCACGGCCATGATCAGCAGGCCGGCGAACATGAACACCACCGCGGCCCCGATGATGACCCCGACCAGGACGTTCGGCCGGTCGACGGACAGGTTGAAGGTGCTGGCGGCGGCCCGGCTGAGCTTGTTCTTGACCGTGGTGTCGAACGCGCCGAACAGGGCGGTGGCCGCGAGCACGGCGGTGGCGATCGCGATGCCCTTGGTGATCGCCTTGGTGGTGTTCCCGATCGCGTCCAGCTGCGTCAGCACCTGCGCGCCCTCGCCGTCGACGTCGCCCGACATCTCGGCGATGCCCTGCGCGTTGTCGGTGACCGGGCCGAACGAGTCCATGGTCACGATCACGCCGACCGTGGTGAGCAGTCCGGTGCCCGTCAGCGCCACCGCGAAGAAGGCGATCTGCGGGTTGTCGTACGCGAGCAGGTAAGCCCCGAACACCGCGGCGCCGATCAGCAGCGCCGCGTAGACGGCGGATTCCATCCCGGTCGAGATCCCGGACAAGATGACCGTGGCCGCGCCGGTCTCCGAGCTGTCGCCGATGTCTCGCACCGGCTTGCGGTTGGTCTCGGTGAAGTACCCGGTCAGCAGCTGGATGGCGCTGGCCAGCACGATGCCGATGATCACCGCGCCGATCGCCAGCAGGCGCGGGTTCCCGGCGTGGCGCAGAACCGTGATGTCGGTGACCCCGGTCAGCTTGGCGAAACTATCCGGCAGGTACCAGAACGAGGCGATGATGACGAGCACCAGAGAGATGACCGCCGAAACGAAGAAGCCGCGGTTGATGGCGGTCATGCCGCTCCGGTCGCCCTGACGCGGCGCGACCACGAAGATGCCAATCACGGCGGTGATCACGCCGATCATCGGCACGATCAGCGGGAAGACCAGGCCATAGTTCCCGAACGCCACCTTGCCGAGCAGCAGCGAGGCGACCAGCATCACCGCGTACGACTCGAACAGGTCGGCCGCCATGCCCGCGCAGTCGCCCACGTTGTCGCCCACGTTGTCGGCGATGGTCGCGGCGTTGCGGGGGTCGTCCTCCGGGATGCCCTTCTCGACCTTGCCGACCAGGTCGGCGCCCACGTCCGCGGCCTTGGTGAAGATGCCGCCGCCGACCCGCATGAACATGGCCAGCAGGGCTGCACCGAAGCCGAAGCCCTCCAGGACGTCCGGTGCGTTCGCCTTGTAGATCAGCACCACCAGGGCGGCACCGAACAGGCCCAGACCCACCGTGAACATGCCCGCCACACCCCCGGTGCGGAACGCAATCCGCATCGCCTGGCGCTGACCGCCGCCGGCCTCGCGGGCCGCGGCGGCGACCCGGACGTTGCCGCGCACCGCCAGCGACATCCCGGTGAACCCGGTGAGCGCCGAGAACCCGGCCCCGACCAGGAAGAAGACGGAACGGCCCCACCGCACGCCCGCGTCATCGGCGGGCAGCAGCAGCAGGACGAAGAAGATGATCACCACGAACACGCTGAGGGTCCTGAACTGGCGGCGCAGGTAGGCCGCCGCGCCTTCCTGCACGGCCAGGGCGATCTCCTGCATCTTGGCAGTGCCCTGGCTGGCCGCGAGCACCTCCCGCACCAACAAGCCGGCCACGCCCAGCGCGAGCAAGGCGACGACCGCGACGATCACAACCCAGGTCAGGTTGGAGCCGGTCAGGGTGACGGGGTTGGCCACCAGCGCCGGGAGACTTGACATTCGACCTCCTGGAATCCGAACGGAATGACGTTACCGATCGGGGACTAAACGAGTGGCCGGGAGTCTACGCACGGACGGCCCGAAGCATGAACATCGGACCGTTCCTAACAGTTTCGTTATGCTTTCGTTATTGTTATGATGTACAAGCGTAACTCGGAGCGTGGCGAACGCCACATCCGAGTGCGAACGGCACATCCGAGTGACAGCAGGACACTCGTGGGTTTCGCGGGGTGACGGCAGGTTCAGGTCGTGATGGCCGACGGCCAGCTCATCCGGACGCTCACGCCGACGCTCGTCGACGAAACGTGCACGTCATCGGCCAGCCCGGAGATCACGGCGAGCCCGAAGCCGGCCGGGATCACCCCGCCGTCCTCCTCATGGGCGACCTCCATGAGACTGCGGGGGCCCGCGCCGTTGCCATTGGCACCAGGCGGGGCGGAAGAGGCGCCGGGGGCGGCGGGAGCGTGATCGCTCACGACCACCACGAATCGCTCGCCCTGATCGGTCATCTCGATCGTGACCGGCTCGGCCGGGCAGTGCCGCTGGTGCGCCTCGACCGCACGCGAGCAGGCCTCGCCCACGGCCAGGCGCACCTCGCCAAGCAGTGATTCGTCAACGCCGCTGCGCCGCGCGACCGCGGCGGCGACGAGCCGGGCGGTACGAACGTGCGCGGGCAGCGGCGTGAACGTTACTTCGACGGTGGCCATCTCGGATAGGCCCGACCCGTTATTTCTCGAGCTTCTTGGCGGCGATGGCCTGATCCACGGTCTCGTGGATGCCGAAAACCTTCGTCAGCCCGGTGATCCTGAAGATCTTGAGTATCCGCTCCTGCGTGCAGACGAGATCCAGGGAACCGTCGTGTGCGCGGACCCGCTTCAGCCCGCCGACCAGCACTCCGAGACCGGTGGAGTCCAGGAACTCAACCTTCTCCATGTTGACGACGAGCTGGTAGTTGTTCTTGTTAACGAGGTCGATGAGCAGCTCACGGAGCCGCGGCGCCGTGTAGACGTCGATCTCGCCTTCGACATCGACGACCTCGATGCCATCCTTGTTGTAGTGACCCAGCTTCAAATCCACAAATCCTCCAGCGCCATGCAAGGCGTCATCTCAACATCCCGCCCCGGCGCGCGGGCTAGCGTAGCCAGAGCCTAGGGCGTGATCCTTTGCGGCATTCAACCACGCTCTGATGTCATGTCTATACGAAATCATGCCTCCGAACATCCCCCTACGGATGACAGACTGAAATCCTTGTGTCTATCACCACGCCCGTTCCGCCGATCGAACCTCTGACGTACCCGGCAGAATCTGCTGCCGGGCGACCGGCCACCACGCCCGCCGGGAACCCTACTATGCCCGCCGAGGCCGTACCCATGCAGGCTGGAGCGGAGAATCGCGCTCTGGGCATCTTGCTGGACGACGCGCGGGCCGGCCGGCCCGTTCACGTGGAGCACATCCCGGCCCGTCCGGGGAGCGCAGTCCCCTGGCCACCGTGGGTTCCGGCCGAAGTCGTCGGCGCCTTCGCTGCCCGGGGCATCAGCGCCCCCTGGACCCACCAGGCCGTCGCCGCGTCGCACGCCCAGGCCGGCCGCAACGTGATCATCTCGACCGCCGCCGCGTCGGGCAAGTCGCTCGGCTACCTGCTGCCCGCGCTGACGTCGGTGCTGGCGGGCGACACTGTGCTCTATGTCACGCCCACGAAGGCCCTCGCGGCCGACCAGCTCGCCTCGATCCAGGCCCTGGGCCTGCCCGGTGTGCAGGCCGCCACCGTGGACGGCGACTCGACCCGGGCCGAACGGGACTGGGCGCGCAGCCACGCCAGGTACCTGCTGACCACGCCGGACATGCTGCACCGCGCGCTGCTGCCCCGGCACGCACGCTGGTCCGGTTTCTTCAGCCGGCTGCGTTTCGTGATCATCGACGAGTGCCACGGGTACCGGGGCGTCTTCGGCTCGCACGTGGCCCAGGTGCTCCGGCGGCTGCGGCGGGTGGTGGCGTATCACGCTCCGCCCGGCGAGGTCGGCGAACCTGGCCGTCCGGTGTTTGTGCTCGCCTCGGCCACGGTCGGCGCGCCGGGTGTCTGCGCCCGGCTGCTCACCGGGCTTGACGCCGTGGAAGTGACCGCTGACGGCTCGCCGCGCGGACCACTCGCCTTCGCGCTGTGGGAACCGCCGCTGACCGAGGCCCGCGGCGAGGCCGGGGCCAGGCTGCGCCGGACGGCCACCGCGCAGGCCGCTGATCTGCTTGGCAGACTGGTCGCGGAGAACGTCCCGACGCTGGCCTTCATCAGGTCCCGGCGCGGCGCCGAGGCAGTCGCGCTCGCGGCCCGCAGATCGCTCGACGCTCACGCCCGCAACGCCGGCCACAGCCCCGCCACCAGCCCCACTCCGGACGTCGGCCACACCCCTGACACCAGCCCCATGCCTGACGCCGGCCACTCCCCTGACGCCGGCCACTCCCCTGACGCCGGCCACTCCCCTGACGCCGGGCATGCCCCTGACGTCGGCCCATCCCCTGACGCCGGCCAATCCCCTGACGCCGGGCATGCGAAGGTCGCGGCTTATCGGTCCGGGTACTTGCCAGAGGACCGGCGGCGCCTCGAGGCGGCGCTGTCCGACGGCCGCCTGGTCGGGCTCGCCACCACCACCGCGCTGGAACTCGGGGTGAACATCACCGGCCTGGACGCGGTACTCATCGCCGGGTGGCCGGGGACCTGGGCCTCACTGTGGCAGCAGGCGGGCCGCGCCGGGCGCAGCGGAAGGTCCGCGGCGGCGGTGCTCATTGCCCGAGACGACCCGTTGGACACCTACCTGGTGCGGCATCCGGAAATACTGCTGAGCCATCCGGTGGAGGCCACCGTCCTGGACCCGGCCAACCCGTACGTGCTGGCCCCGCATCTGTGCGCCGCGGCCGCCGAGCTGGCCCTGACCGAGCACGACCTGGAGATCTTCGGCCCGGCGGCACGCCAGGTCGTCGACGACCTGACCAGTTCAGGCCGGTTGCGCAGACGGCAGGCGGGCTGGTTCAGCATGCGCCGGAACGCGGCCGCGGCCTCGGGCCTGCGCGGCGCCGGGCTGGCTCCGGTCCGGGTGGTGGAGGAAGCGACCGGCCGCCTGGTCGGCACGGTGGACGAGCCGTCCGCCCACCTGATCGTCCATGAAGGCGCCGTCTACATCCACCAGGGTGACAGCTACCTGGTGCGGCGGCTTGATCTCGCCGACCGGGTGGCGCTGGTCGAGCCGGGCGATCCCGGGTACACCACCACGGCCAGGGACGTGACCGAGGTCGAGCTGCACGGCGAACTGCGCCAGATGAGCTGGGGCGAGGCCGAGATCTGTTTCGGCGAGGTTCAGGTGACCCGTCAGGTAGTCAGCTTTACCAGGCGCCGCGCCGACACCGGTGCCCCGTTCGGTGAGACGCCGCTTGACCTGCCGCCGCGCCAGCTGCGGACCAGGGCCGTCTGGTGGACCGTTTCCGCCGCGCAGCGGGACCGGCTCGCCGCGGCCGGAATCGACCTCGGCGGAGCCGCGCATGCCGTCGAACATGCCTCGATCGGCCTCCTGCCGCTGTTCGCCACCTGCGATCGCTGGGATGTCGGCGGCGCGTCGGCCGACCTGCATCCGGCCACCGGGCGGCTCACCGTCGTCGTCTATGACGGCCATGACGGCGGCGCGGGCTTCGCCGAGCGAGGCTTCCAGGCCGCCCCGGACTGGCTCGGCGCCACCAGGCAGGCCATCTCGAGCTGTGACTGCGAGGCTGGCTGCCCTTCCTGCGTGCAGTCGCCTAAGTGCGGAGCCGCCAACCACCCCCTCTCCAAGCGGGGGGCGATCGCCCTGCTCGACATCCTTCTCGGCGGATGTCCCGGGGTCTGAAAAGTATAAAAGGCGGCGTCGTTGTTTCGGGCTTTTTGGTGTCTTCTGGGCGCTCGCGGGTCTTCGAGGTCGCTAAAGGGTTAAAACGGGCACGATCGGTAACCAGTCGAGGCATTCGCCGGCGGGCAAAGTTTTGGCCATGGCGAACATGCACAGAAAACTCGAACGGTCAAGCGGCGCGAGGACACCAATGCGTCACAAGTGAACCAAAGGAACGAGCTGCGAAGAGCCGGGAAAAGGAGGCGGGCCCAGCCGGGGGGGAGAGCTGGGCCCGCGTGTACGGTCCGGCCCTGGGGGGGGAGGCCGGCGCCGTCCTTATAGGAAGCTTATCCGCAAAGGGCTCTCGGATCGACACCGGGGGTCGTATCGGCCACCAGTCCCGTATCACCGCACGCGCCCTCATGCGGCTTCAGCCAATCGAATTACAACATATGCCGCAGGGCCTGAGAAGGCCTTATGCCTAGATCAGTACCCGATGGTTAAGATTTTTTTGCGGGTATCACTAGGTAAGACTCTGCTGGCCGGGCGGGGTTCCGACTCCCCGACACTGTCCGTTAACAGGGCGTGAGCTCGCTCGGTATACGATCCTAGCTGTGGTTATACCGCGAAATAGGCTGGTGCGGGACCGGCGCGGGACGCGCGGCGAGCCAGTAGTTAACGGCATGTGATCGGGGTGACTGATTGAGATCACGAATCGGTTACGTGCCAGGTCTTTTCAGGCCGACGATTTAGTCGTAGAACTGTGGTACGGGCGCTTGAGCGTCCGGGCACGGCAGCCAGGTACCCACGCGCGACCAGCCGCGGGAGGCGTGTCAGGACAGGTCAGACGGCCTGACTGACGGAGAAGGAGCACGCTTGGTAGCCAGGTTTGACGTGGCTTTCGCAGCGGCGCCCCGGCCAGGGGCGCCGCTCGCTGTTTCTGGCTCAGCATGAGTTCCTCAGCTTCCTTCGGGTGAAGCCGACCGGTTCCCTGGGGTGAGCCAGCCGGGTTCCTTCCGGCGGGGCCGACCGGGGTCCTCCCGGCCGAGCCGACCGGGGTCCTCCCGGCCGAGCCGACCGGGGTCCTCCCGACCGAGCCGACCGGGGTCCTTCGGGCTGAGCCGACCGGGGCCCTTTCGGCCGAGCCGACCGAGACCCTTCCCGCCGAGCCGACCGGGACCCTTTCGGTTGAGCCGACCGGAGCCCTTAGCCGGGCGGGAAAGGCTCCCCGAGTGGTCCGCGTCTGGGCGGGCCGGCCATCGGCGGAAATCGTCGCCTATATCCGTCAATCTTCAAATAGCGGGATTAATCTGACGACTGGCGCGGCCGTGACGGCCGGACCGGACACCTGATCACCAGGCGGTCCAGAGAGAAATCAGCACGCGGGCGGGGCGGAAAACGCCGTTTCGGCCCGGGGCGCTGCCATGATGGCGATCAACAACGCTAGCCTTGGACTTTAGCCTCACCTGCTCTAGCCCCGAGGGAGATATCGGCCGCGGATGCCGAATCGCCGTGCGGAGCACGGATAGTGGTCCGCACGATGGGAGATGGACGCGATGGTCCGCAGCGAGACGCCGGAACCCGCCGGCGGTGATCAATCACTAGGGGATCTCGTGGCCCTGGCGGCCAAGGACGCCTCCCAACTGATCAGGTACGAGATCGACCTGGCCAAGACCGAGCTTCAGGCCGACGCGAAACGCGTCGGCCTGGCCGCCGGGCTGGTCGGGGTGGCCGCCTTTGTGGGCTGCGTGGTGCTTATCTTGCTCTGCTTCGCCTTCGCTTATGGCCTCGTCGCCCTCGGTATCCCGACATGGGCGGCCTTCCTCATCGTCGCGGGCACCTGCGTGCTGCTGGCGGTCGCGGCAGTGGGCATCGCGCTGCTGAAGGTGCGGGCCCTATCTGGCTTGCGGAAGACGAGGAAATCCGTCAGCGAGGGACTCGGGATGCTGCGCCCCGACGGCCAGCAGCCCGAGATCGCCGCCCCCAAGCCTCGGTGAGGTGAACCGTGACGACCGTCGGCGCCGATGCCGCTATCGCGATCAGCGGCCCGTGGGCGCACCGGTCGGTCAGCGCCAACGGCACCCGTTTCCATGTCGCCGAAGCCGGCGAAGGGCCGCTGGTGCTTTTGCTGCACGGCTTCCCGGAGTTCTGGTGGACCTGGCGCCACCAGCTGGCCGACCTGCCCGAGGCGGGCTACCGTGTCGCCGCGGTGGACCTGCGCGGCTACGGCGGCAGCGACAAGCCGCCCCGTGGTTACGACCTGGTCACCGCGGCCTCCGATGCGGCCGGCCTGATCCGGGCCATGGGTGAGGCCAACGCGATCGTGGTCGGCCACGGCCTCGGCGGACTGATCGCCTGGACGGTAGCCGCCTACTACCCCAAGGTAGTCAGGCGGCTCGCGGTCGTGTCGATGGCGCATCCGCTGCGGATGCGGACGGCGATGTTCACCGACCCGATCGGCCAGGGCCGCCGGATGAGTTACGCGCTCAACTTCCAGCTGCCCGTTCTGCCCGAGCGCCAGTTGCTCCGGAACGGAGCCTTCCGGGTGGGGCGGATGCTCGAGGCCTGGTCCGCGCCGGGCTGGCCGGATCCCCAGACCGAGCAGATCTACTCCAGGGCGATGCGGATACCTTCGGTCGCGCACTCGGCGCTTGAATATCACCGCTGGCTCGCGCGCAGCGGAGTGCGGCCCGACGGCCTGCGCTACGCGCGGCACATGCGCGCCCCGATCCAGGCTCCGACCCTGCACCTGCACGGCGCGGCGGATCCCTGCGTACTGCCGCAGACCGCTCGCGGCGCCGGGCGCTATGTCGACGGCCCTTACCGCTGGCGGGTGATCGACGGGGCCGGGCATTTCCCGCACGAGGAACGGCCGGACGCCTTCGGCACTGAGCTTTCCGGCTGGCTAGCCGACCCGGAGCCGGAACGTTGAGCAGGGATCGCGACCCGGCGGGCAAGCCGCGGAACGCGCGCCCCCGCGACGCGCTCGGGCGTCCGCTCCCCCGCGCGGAGGCCGGACTGGCCACGATCCCGGACGAACTCGCCCTCGCCGCGCCGGACGCGGCCAGGCTCGCCGATGAGCTGCTGCGCGCCGGGCGCCCGTTTCACGCGCATGAGGTCCTCGAGGCGTCGTGGAAGGCCGCGCCGCCGCACGAACGCGATCTCTGGCAGGGCCTCGCCCAGATCGCGGTCGGGCTGACGCACGCGCACCGGGGCAACGCCCGCGGCGCGGTCACGCTGCTCAGGCGGGGCGCCGACCGGGTCCGCGCGTACCTGGACGCGAATCAGTCGGCAGCCGGGGGCGGCCGTCCGTACGGCATCGATATCGCCGCTGTCCTGGCGGCCAGCGACGACCTGGCCGCGCGCATCGAACGTCGGGGACTGGCGGACGTCCCGGCCGCTGACCTCCGGCCGCGCCTGCTGACCCCAGCCGAAGCTGACGGCCCTGCGAGCGGCTGCTTAGTCGCAGACCATGGTGTGATGGCCCTGCGGGCGGCTGCTTAGGCGCAGCCCATGATTGGAACGGCCCCGCGGGCGCATGTTTAGTCGCAGCCATGGCGGAACGGCCCCGCGGGCGGCTGATTAGTCGCAGCCCATGGTGGAGACGGCGGTAGTGGCGTGGGCGCCCGCGTTGGCGTCGGCGGACACCTGGGCCGCGGTCAGGGCGAAGCCGGTGTCGGACACCCCGACGGCCGCGGCGAACACCACGCCGTCGACGGTGCCCTGCGGGGACAGGAGCGGGCCGCCCGAGTTGCCCGACTCGACCAGCGCCCTGATCTCGTAGATCTGGCGGGTCACCGTGCTGGTCTGGTAAATGTTCGGACCCTGCGCGTTCTGGACGCCGCCGATCCGGGCGGGCACGGTGTGCAGCACCTGGGCGTCAAGCGGGTAGCCCGCGACCACCGCGTCATCGCCCGGATTGGCCGGGCCGGCGAACTGCAGCGGCGTCAGGTCAAGCCCGGGCACGTAAAGGACGGCCACGTCGACCTGCGGGTCGTAGAACACCACCTGGGCCGCGAAGGTGGTTCCGGCGGCAGTGGTCACCGTCTGGTGGGTCGTGACCCCCGCGACCACGTGCGCGTTGGTGAGGATGTGGTCGTCGGAAATGACGAAGCCGGAGCCCTCGATGGACCGCTGGCAACTCGGGGCTACCCCCTGCACCCGCACCACCCGGCTGCGGGCCGCCAGGAATCCCGGACTGTCGAGCACGGCGTTGCTCGGGGCCGGGATCGACAGAATGCGTTCGGCACCGATGCCGCTGAACACCTCGGCGTAGGCGCTGTTGCTGGCCAGCATCCGGCGGAAGTCAGAGAACATGGTCTTGGCGGGCGAGGGCATGAACTTGTCCAGCGTCTGGAGCGCCAGCGAGTTGTTCACCTGCTGATCCACCAGCGGGAACGGCGACCCGACCAGCACCGAGCCGACCACCCAGGCGATCAGCAGCACAGACACCACGCTGACCGCGGAGCCGCCCACCGAGTCGAGCAGCGTCGCCGACCGCCAGGTCACCGTGGACCGCATGGCCGCGCCGACAGAGGACGCGATGAACTGCCCGAGCACGGCGAAACTCACCAGCAGGACTACGGCGATCACATCCTGCTGAGTCTGCCCGCCGACCAGGGCCCGCGAGATGTCCGGGCCGTACTCCGCGCCGAGCAGCGCGCCGCCCACGAAACCGAAGAAGCTGAGTACGCCGACGATGAAGCCTTGCCGGTAACCGGAAACCGCGAACGCGGCGACAACCACGATCAAGATGAGGTCGAGCACATCACCGCGCACGAGCCTAACCGTATAGCTTTTCGCTCACTATCTTGGCGCGTCAGCGGCGTTCACAGGCCCATGACCCTGGCCGTGTCCCATGGCTTCTCCCAGCCGGCCAGCGCGAGCAGGCGGTCCAGCAGCCCAGCGGTGAACCCCCAGATGAGCATCCCCCTGACCTGGAAAGCGGGGCTGGTCCGCCCGTCGGGCACGCGCACCATCAGCCGGACGGCGGGGTCGGCTAGTTCAGCGAGGCCGACTCGTTCCACCGCGGCCACCTCGCCGGCGTCGACCGGTGCCACTTCGGACGGCTGCCGCCACCACCCGAGCACAGGAACGACCCGGAATCCTGTCCGCTCGATGTAGACCTCGGGCAGGGTGCCGACTACGTCGACGCTGTCCGGGTCTACGCCCACCTCTTCGGCCGCCTCCCGTAGCGCGGCCGCGACCGGTCCCTCCC
>Ga0302181_10002418_pt1 | contig 13242 bp, 15 predicted proteins | sample I_Palsa_E3_3_FD_198786 | JGI IMG/M metagenome (GOLD analysis project Ga0302181, IMG submission 198786) | Peat permafrost microbial communities from Stordalen Mire near Abisko, Sweden - I_Palsa_E3_3 | ecosystem: Environmental > Terrestrial > Soil > Palsa > Peat permafrost | place: Sweden... | reverse complement strand
GGCTTCACCTATACGCCCTAGTGAGACCACAATCGGGCTCTCGTCTAAGGTTGGGGATGGAAGGTCACTATCCGTTCTGCCAGTAGATGCGATGATCTGGTAGCGCCGGCCAAAGGGGGTGAGGTGGCGCGTAAAGCCGGCGGTTCTTGCTTCTCGGTCGAGGCCAAAGATGACCGAAAGTTATAGGACCTCACAGGAATCTGTGATGTGCGGTAACTTTCTGTGATGGCGAAGAATCCTTATCGTCTTGGTGTTTCCGGAGATGGATCAGGCGAATAACTCCTACTGCGCGTTCAACAGCGACCGGTCCGCGCGTTCCTCCTTGAGCTCGACCGCGGACTTCAAGCAGGCCTGGCGGCGTGTTGTGCTGATGTGCGTGGCGGCCCGGTGAGCACGGTCGACTCGAGGCTTCATGTGCTCGGCCTGCCGCCGGTGTATGGGACCCACGTGCCTACGCGTCCATGTGGGTTAGTCAACGTCACAAGATGACGTTTGCGTCATGTATCTATGACATAAACGTCATGGGGTTCTGGCCCACCGGTGTTCCTCGGGGATGAGCAGGTGTTGAAAGCGCTCTGTTTGAACCGCCAGCCGCCTGGCGATCGCGTCCGCGCGAGTGGCTGCTTGAGCGCAACGGCTACCGCACCCCGATCGAAGCCCGCTAGCGCCTTCCCGCTCAGGCACTCGTGGCATGGTAGCTTTGCTCATCATGCACAGCCGCGCAGCCGGACTACGCTCAAAACCAGAGTTCGCCTCGGGGTGAGGCGTGCACGTCCTCAAGGATCGAAGGCTTATAGGGCCGGGGTCGTTCAAACAGCAGACCTGGCCGACTCGCAGAACGCGTCGCGGCGTCCTGCGGCTTGGGACTCGCTACGGGGTGCGTCAGGAGGAGGGGTCGTCGTGACCGATGGCCGAGATCGGTCGAGGGGGCCTGGCGATCGTGTAGGGCGGTCGGCTATTGGTCGGCGGCCGTTGGTCGCCCTGATGCTGCGCTGTCTGCTGCCGGTCGTTGCCGTGTTGGCGGTGCTCGTCCTGGCGCCGAACGCGGCTGGGGCAGCGGGGTTCTCGTGGGCAGCTCCCGCGTCCGTCAGCCGGGAGCCATTCACCCAGGCCGGCGAGTTCAAAGGTATTTCGTGTCCGTCAACCTCGCTGTGCGTGGCGGTCGATGCCTCGGGCGACACGGTGACCTCGACCGATCCGACGGCGGCGACACCGGTCTGGACGACCGACGAGATCGCCCCGATCCCCGAAGGCTCGTTCGGGGCCACCTCACTGAACGGGATTTCGTGTCCGTCAACCTCGCTCTGCGTCGCCATCGACGGGGCCGGTGACGCCTTGGTCTCGACAGATCCGACCGACGCGTCCCCCACCTGGACGACGACCAACATCGACCCCGTCGGATACCGCCTGGCGGGGATCTCCTGCACCTCGCCTTCGTTGTGCGTCGCGGTCGATGACTCGGGGCGCGCGTTGGTCTCGACCAACCCGACCGCAGCCGTCCCCTCCTGGACGACGTCCGACATCGACGGAGTACACCCGCTGGCGTCGGTCGCGTGTCCTTCGACGTCGTTGTGCGTCGCGGTCGACGAGGCTGGGCGCGCGCTGATCACGACCAATCCGACGTCCGCCGACATCACCTGGACCGCCGCCAACATCGGCGGTACGGACGTCCTGACCGGGATTTCGTGCCCTTCGGAATCGCTGTGCGTCGCGGTCGGCTACGCGACGCCGGGCGGGCATGCCATCTCGAGCGCGTTTGTTTCGACAGATCCGACCAACGCCACCCCGACCTGGACGCCGACAACCCTCCAAACGACCGATGAGGGAACTCCGGAAGCGGTGTCGTGTACCTCGAGTGCGTTGTGTGTCGTGGTCGGCGCCGAGGCGGACATCGAGGTCTCCACCGATCCGACGGATGCGAACCCAACCTGGACGCTGTCCAAGTCGGGCGGCAGCCAAGACTACGCCGGGGTGTCGTGCATTTCTGGCTCGGCCTGTCTGGCGGTGGATCTGGAGGGACATGCCGTGGTGTTACCCGATCCGTCGGCGCCGGCGAGCTCCACATGGGCGGCGGACAACATCAGCCCAACTCTGTCGGCGGTCTCGTGCACCGCCGCGCCTCTGTGTGCCGCGATCAGCGACGGCGACGCGGAGGTCTCGACAGATCCCACCGCGCATACACCGACGTGGAATCAGTCAGTGGTCACGGGGAGCGCCACTCTCGAGGGGATCTCCTGTACGGCGACGTTCTGCGCCACGGTCGACAACGTAGGCGATGTGTTCGTGTCGACCGATCCGACATCCGCGACCCCGACTTGGACGAGCACCGACATCGATCATCCTGAGGGGCTGCTGGCCATCTCGTGCGTGTCGACATCGTTCTGCGCGACCATCGATGGCAACGGCGATGCGTTGGTCTCGACCGATCCGACATCCGCGACCCCGACCTGGACGAGCACCGATATCGATCCTGGCGGCGACCTGACGGCGATCTCGTGCCAGTCGGCGTCTCTGTGCGTCGCGACCGACCCCGGTGTGACGAACCCTGCCTCCGCGGAGGTATTCATCTCAACCGATCCGACGGCGGAAACCCCGACCTGGACGCCGGGTCAGATTGATGCCAATCCCGGGTCGGGATTGACCGCGGTGTCGTGCCCCTCGGCGTCGTTGTGCGTCGCGGTCGACAGCGCTGGCGACGCTGTGGTCACGACCGATCCGACCGGTGTGTCGCCCACGTGGAGAACGATCAACATCGATGCCGATACCCCGCTCGTGTCGGTTTCGTGCCCTTCGGCGTCGTCGTGCGTAGCGGTCGATTCGGTCGGGAATGCGGTGAACCTCACCGATCCGGCGTCAGCGACCCCAACCTGGCAGACCGCCAACTTTGACAACGACGCTGGCGGGCCCGGCGCGATCTCGTGCCCCAACGGGTTCTGTGTCGCGGTCGACTCGCTGGGGAACGTGTTCGCGTCAACCACGCCGGCGGCGGTGGCACCAAGCTGGACCACGACATGGGTCGACGGCACGAATGGGATCGACCAGGCGTCGTGCGCGTCGACGTCGTTCTGCGCGGCGGTCGACAGCGACGGGAACGTGCTGATCTCGACCGACCCAACCGACGCTGCGCCGATCTGGACGACGACGAACATCGACGGCGACACCTCGCTGGCCGGGATCTCCTGCGCCTCGGCGTCGTTCTGCGTCGCGACCGACAGCGGAGGGAATGTTCTGATCTCGACCGACCCGACCGACGAGAACCCAACCTGGGTGGTCAGCAACGTCCTCGGGGCAGGCGATTCGGGCGCGGTTTCGTGTCCGTCGACTGCGCTCTGCGTCGTGAGCACCGGGTCTGACGTGGTGATCTCGACCGACCCGACCGCCCCCCACCCAACCTGGGTGATCGACGATGTTGGCATCGACCCGACCGGCATCTCGTGTCCTTCGACGTCGTTCTGCGCGGCAGACGGCCAGGACGGGTTTGGCGACGGGGAGGTATCGATCTCGACCGATCCAACCGCGCAGAACCCCATCTGGACATCGGCCCCGGACAGCAGTTTTGGCTCCAGCATCTCGTGCGCGTTGGCCTTGATGTGCGCGCAAGGCGGCTTGGGCGGTGACTTATGGTTTACGACTGACCCTACGGCGTCGGCTCCGACCTGGGTGGACGACGGTGGACTCGGCAGCAACATGGGCGGCGTCTCGTGTCCGTCCGTGGGGTTCTGCGTCGTCACCTACGGCGACGCTGGCACTGAGCCAGGGAGCGCCGGGTACGCGTTGGTGATCACGAACCCAGCGTCGCCGAATCCGACGTCGACGCCGACCGATATCGATGGAGTCTCTACGTTGAGTGCGATCTCGTGCGTTTCGGTGTCGCTGTGTGTCGCCGGCGGTTCTAATGGGGAGCTGATCGTCGGTCAGGGATCCGGCTTCCCGTCGGCGCCAGTGAACTCGGCGCCACCGTCGATTCCGGGCGTCGCCGCGAAAGGGGTGACCCTGACGGCCAGCCCGGGCTCGTGGACGAACGATCCCGCGACCTTCCTCGACCAGTGGGAGGATTGCGACAGCTCCGGCGATAACTGCACACCGATCTCGGGCGCCAACGAACAGAGCTATACGCCAACGGCTGGCGACGTGGGCGACACACTCGAGGTCCAGGTAACGGCGAGCGACGTGAGTGCCACGAGTGCGCCGGCGGACTCGGCTCCGACAGCGGTCGTACTGGCCACCCCACCTGTGCCAGTAAACACCGCGGCGCCGACGATCTCAGGGAACACGACCCAGGGGCAGACTCTCTCGGAGGCGCACGGATCGTGGACCAACACGCCGACCTCATACGCGTATCAGTGGGAGGACTGCGACACAGCCGGCAGCAACTGTTCGGCGATCGCGGGCGCGACGAATCAGACGTACACGCTGACCAGCTCGGACGTGGGCGACACGATCCGGGTGCAGGAGACCGCGAGTAACTCCAGCGGTGCCAGCAGCGCGGCGAGCTCGGCAGCAAGCGGGGTCGTGCAGCCTGTCTCGGCGTCGCCGACTATGCCGTCCAACTCCTCCCCGCCGGTGGTCTCGGGTACGACGACCGCCGGGCAGACGCTGACGACCTCGGCCGGCGCGTGGGAGGGAACGCCGCCGATCTCCTACGCCTACCAATGGCAGCTCTGCAACCCGGGGTGCGCCAACATCGCTGGCGCGACGTCGAGCTCACTCACGCTGACCACGGCCGATGTCGGCGGCAGCATCCTGGTTCTCGTGACGGCCACCAACAGCGCCGGCAGTGGCCAGGCCGCCTCAAGCGAGATCGGGCCAGTCGCCGCGGCCGCATCTAGCACCGGCCCCGGCGCCCCGGGCGGACCGTCCACCGGGCCAGTCGCCGCGGCCGCATCTAGCACCGGCCCCGGCGCCCCGGGCGGACCGTCCACCGGGCCGGGCGCCGCGGGCGGACCCACAACACAAAAGGTCCAGGCGGCGCTGCTCGCCGCGCTGGCGATATCGGGGAAGGCCGCGACGATCGCGCACCTGCTAGAGGACGACAGCTACGTGGCTTTGTTCACCGCGCCAAGCGCCGGCGACCTCGTAATCGGCTGGTATTTCGTTCCCACGGGCGCGCACCTGGCGAAAGCCAAACAGCCAGAGCTCGTCGCTACGGTGAGCGCGACCTTCCACCAGGCGGGCAAGGCCAAGGTCAAGATCAAGCTGACCGCCAACGGGCGCCGGCTGCTGAAGGGCGCCAAGCACCTCAAGCTGACCGCCAAGGGCAGCTTCACCCCGGCCGGCGGGACCAAGACGACCACGACCAAGACCATCGAGCCGTAGTCGACATCCGTCGCTGATGCTCGGAAGACGGGCCGGAACGATCGCGTCCTCTCGGAGGAGGTCGCGACGATCGATTCGACCACCCGTTCTAAAACGGGAATTGCGTTGCGGTCAAGAGGGCGGGGATGTCATGCGCCTGTGCTAGCGCGTCGAGGGCGACCTTGTGGCCGAGCCGTCGAGCTGGTGCTACCAGGTGTCTGGCTTGATTTTGGACGTTCGCTCAGCCCTGCGTGTGATCGCCGATTCTCCTGAGACGCGACGCCTCGCTTGATCCTCGTAGCCCCCCAAACCAGGGAACGCCGAGCTGCCTTTGACGCGCCACGGGCATCTGGCCGATGCCAGAGACATACCCGAACGCGCGAAACCGCGCATCTCGCCGACGACTGTCCTTTGACCGTTGCGACGGCCGTTATCGGGCGAGCGGGCTGCCACGATCGCGATCGCGCGTTCACGATCGACTACAAGGCGACCGCTCGGCGAGGTGGCTGTTGCACAAAGCCGCCCGCGAAAACCTGGGCCGCGCTCGCTGTGACCGTCGCTGAGGGGGCTCGCAGCGCCGAGGCTGAGCAGGGCGCGCCGCGTGCGAGTCATGCCCCGCGACTTGTTCGACCCCACCCTTAGAAGGGCTTCACTGAGCCCGCCGGGGGTTTATGCAACAGCCACGCTCCGAGGTGGGTGAGACCCCTGAACTGGAGAGCGCGAGCCCGTTCAACCACAAGGGCATCGTGATCACGGCAGCTGCGGGCGACGACGGCTACCTGGACTGGGATGCCGAAGAAGCAAGTGAACGGGGCTATGTCGGCTTTCCCGCGTCCTCACCGCACGTGGTCGCGGTGGGCGGCACCCGCCTGAGTCTCGGATCGGGCAGCGCATGGGCCGGCGAGACGGTCTGGAACGGCGATGGCGCCACCGGTGGTGGCTGCAGCGTGGTGTTCACGGCGCAGTCCTGGCAGCAGAGCGTGTCCGACTCCTCGGGGGTCGGCTGCGGCGCCAAACGTGCCGTCGCGGATGTCTCCGCGGACGCGGATCCCTACACCGGCCTCGCCGTCCACGACACCAGCCCGGAATGCGAGTACTCCTACGAAGAAGCCAAAGTCAAGCACGTCTCCACTGGTGCACGATCGGCGGTACGAGCGTCTCCTCTCCGCTGATCGCCTCGACCTTCGCGCTCGCCGGGGAGCCAATGGCGTGGAATATCCCGCCAAGACGCTCTATGAAAACGAGGTGAAGAGCCCAGGATCGCTGCACGACGTCGCCACTGGGTCAAACGGGGAATGCACGAAACCCTTCTCTGAAACAGGTCTCTCGGGCTGCACGACTGCCTACGGACCTTCAACTTGTTTGTCATCGACTCGGGTGCAACCAGCCTCACCAACACGGGCGACGGCTTCACCTATACGCCCTAGTGAGACCACAATCGGGCTCTGCCAGAGGAGGCCTATGTCGTTGTCGCCGGGTCTGGGCGGGTGCTGCTGTTAGAGGTTTGGTGCAAGCAGCGGTCTCGACGACGCACAGAACAGCTGATCATGCCCTCGGTGAAATGAGGGCTATGAGGACTTGGCTAAAGCGCATCTACTGGACCGACGAGCGTGAAGACGCCGCTTTCTGGCAAAGGTGGGTGAGCGTTCTCGCGCCAAGTTTTTGACGGTATCCCCCATAAACATTGGGTCTGGGTGTCTGGCCGGCGGTCAAATCGAGCGAAACGTCGCAGGGGGTGCATATGGTCGGGTCGATGCCATCCCCAGCTCTCACCGCGTGGAGCACGAGCTCCGCCGCGGCCCTGTCGCAATTGGAAGCCGCCCACCGCGCTGTGGGAGGAACACGCGCGGGACGCCGCACGAACACGCTGCAGCTCAACTACGCCTACGTGCTGTTGCTGTGCGCACACTTCCAGGCGTACTGCCGCGGGCTGCACAGCGACGCGGCGCAGTTGCTCGTGGAGAGAATCGACCCGGGGATCGCCGCCGTGGTCGACGCGAACCTCACGTTCGCGCGCCAGCTCGATCGCGGCAACGCCCAGCCGAGCGCGCTCGGCGCCGACTTCAACCGCCTCGATCTCGAATTCTGGGCCGTCGTGCAAGCGGCAGACGCGCGCAACGCGGCGCGCCAGCGCAAGCAGCGCAGGGGACGCGACGTTTTCATTTCGTCCGGAGACGGACGAAATGAAAAGTCCGCCCTGCTTTGCTGATGTGGATAAAACCCCACTGCTGGGGGTCACCACCCTGCCTCGAAGAAGCAAGCAGTTCAAGCCAAGCAGGCCCGGAACTTCGGCCCGGCCGAAAAGTCCGGCGAAGCCGGCCGGCCGGACGAACGTCCGGGTCCTGCGCCGCTCCTGGGCGCCCACCCCTGGTGATATCCTAGGCCCAGTCATGCTACCGACCGAGATCGCTCCCAAGCCCAAGTTCGCCGACTGGTTCAAGGTCGGCCGGCGTGTCGGCGTCACTACCGTCACGGGACCGCCCTTCGACGCGATCCTGCTTGAGGACCGCGGTAAGCGCGCCGCCAAACAGACCAAGCACGTCGTACGTGTCAGGATCACGCCGGACAACCCCGAGGAAAGCATCGAGTTCGAGGTCTCCGAGGACCGTATCCTGCTCGACGCGGCCTGAGCCCGGGGCGGGGCGCCGTAGCAGGATTTAACTTCGAATGGCCTGATAAATGTAATTGAGCTACGGCGCCTCGCACGTTGCAGTAGCAGGCGTGGCACCCTTGCCGGTCTGACGTTGTGTAGATCGGTGGGTCTTGGTCTCGCGTATTCGTCGGCGTGGGAGAAGCGCGCCGCGCTGTTGGTGGTCTCGCGCCTGACCACAGTGCTGCTTACGTTTCAGGTTGGGTGCCGCGGGCGAGTCGCCTCTGCGAAGTGGCTCGCTCGCGTCGACCGGTCACCACGGGCAGCTTAGGCCTGGACCACACAGCGCCGTAGCGGTGACCTTCACGAGATCACCGTAATCTGAGATCTTCGGCTGCGTGTATTCGGCTGAGCGATCCTTGTCTTCAGGATTCGTCTCGGGTGTTGTGTTCGTCTTGGGCATCATTCCCCTTGCCTCCTCCTCAAAAGTGGCTGACGAGTGGGGAAGGCCAACAACTCCTACTGCGCGTTCAACAGCGACCGGTCCGCGCGTTCCTCCTTGAGCTCGACCGCGGACTTCAAGCAGGCATGGCGGCGTGTTGTGCTGATACTGCGTGGCGGCCCGGTGAGCACGGTCGATTCGAGGCTTCATGTGCTCGGCCTGCCGCCGGTGTATGGGACCCACGTGCCTACGCGTCCATATGGGTTAGTCAAGTCGCCGCAGGAGACGCTCGCCACCGATACACAAGCTGATCGAGAAGGTCCGTGAGGTCTGGCTGCTCGGAACCTGAAGCCAGGCTACCGCGGCGCGGGATGCGACCCAATGTCCTCGCTGGGTGCCCGCCGGTTCCGTCCTGGGCATAGGCGAACATGTGTTCGTTGCGCATTGATCACATCCAAGTAGCGATAGTCCTCGCCAACTCGACATTTTCAGCATCTCCTGTTAAGATGAGCAAAACAGCAAGAATATTGTAAGATCGCTTATGTAAAAAGGATCGATGCGACGTGGCTTCTCCCGCTATCCCCCTGTCTGAGCGACCGCTGAGCGAGCGGGCGTTCGTCGCGCTCAACCGCAGAGCCTTGGATGCTGAACGGCATCCGGTCGTGCGTCTCGATGAGGACATGCGGGCCCTGGACGCTGCGACGGGCTCTCGGCGTGGCGGTCGGGACGCGCTTCGCCAGCTCGTGCGCGATGGCCGCTTGCGGCGGGTGCGGCGCGGCGTCTATCTCCTGGTCGCACCGACGGGCTCGACGGACGTTCGCGTGCTGTCGCTTATCGACGCGGTCACTCCGAGGCCTTACCTGATTACCGCCGGTCGAGCCCTGGCGGAGCTCGGTCTCTCAGACCAGCACTTCTTTCGCGTGACCGTCCTAACCTCCCACCGTCTGCGCGAATGGAGCTGGCAGGGCGATGAAGTCCACTATGCCATGCTCGCCCCGGAGCGGATATGGGGTCCATGCACACCGGACGGCCCTCTCCTCGCACGGCCCGAGCGGGCGATCCTCGACTGTCTGGCGAACCCACGCTGGGGAGTGAGCTTGGCGCAGACCGCCGAGGCGATCGACCGAGCACTGCCCGACCGCACGAGCCCCAAAAGACTTTCTCAGGCGGCGGAGCGTTACGGCAGCGCAGCGGTGGCGCGGCGACTCGGTTATCTGCTCGAGCTTCTGCACGGTCCTGACGCGGCCGAGCCCTTGCTGGCGTTGCGTGGCCGCAGCCACGCCCATGTCCTACTCTCGTCCTCCGCACCGGATCGCGGGCCGACCAGTCCACGCTGGGGTCTTCGGATAAACGTAGATCCTGACGCCTTGGTCGCGCACAGGTTCCTCGGATGAGTCTGCCTCGTCGCCTGATCCACAACGAATATGACCTGGAGGAGCTCGCCGAACAGCAGGACCGGCCGATCGAGCTGATTGAGCGCGACTTCGCGCTGGTGACCGTTGCTGCGCATCTCGTCGATCAGTTTCCGGGGCAGCTCTGCTTCAAGGGTGGTTTCGTGCTGCGTCACGTCCGTGGGTACACCCGCTTCTCAGGGGACCTCGACGCGACCCGTACCAACCCGCCCAAGCACAAGATCGCGGCCTCTGAGGTAGCCGAGGCGATGAGGCGAGCAACCGACGAGCCCATGCTGCGCGTCGACCCTGGCGTGCCCGCCACCGACTCCCAGCACAGCCTCGACTTCGATCAAATCGCCTTCTACACACCCCATCACGACGGACAGATCGCTGTCGAGATCAGCTATCGCGAGGCCGTGGTTGACGAGCCCGACGCGGCGACCATCGGACCGCCCTACTACGCGGATTTTCAGATCCCCGTCTTGACGCTGCAGGAGACGGTTGCGGAGAAGCTGAGGACACTCCTACAACGGCGGCGTCCTACCGATCTCTCAGACCTCGCGCTGGTTCTGGGTGAGTACGGCGGGCCACTGGATCGCGCCCGCATACGCGTGCTTGCGCTCAAGAAGTTCGCGCTGGTCAAGCAGGGTGACCGCCGGGCACGGATCGAAGTGAACGTGGAGGAGATGCGTGTGGCCTATGAACAGACGATCCCGGGACTCGCCCCCGACGCCCCATCGTTCACCGAAGCGCAAAAGCTGATCCTGGACGCTCTCCCGACCTTGCTGCCATAGGGGTCCGAAGCGTGCGGGAGACTATATTCAAAGATAGGTTGGAGACATCCGTAAGGAGGGATGATGGCGGACGCTGACGCTCGTAAAGCAGCAATCAAGAAAGCAAGCTCTCAGGTGCGCTCAGGTGTTGCGTTCGTTCGCCGCGCCTCTAGCGAGGTCAGTGCTCGCCCGATTGCTAAAGCCGTTCAGACGACACCTAAAAAACTTAGTTAACGACCCACGCAGGATCCGGGCTTTGGCTCCGATCGCGGCCGCGCGGCGGGCCGTCTTACACACAGGGTCGTGCTGCATAAGTATGGCGTGAGCTGGCGCTACTACGTCTTCGAAGGCAGTGAGCCCGATTGCGGGCAGACCGCGGTCGTGTAAGAGCGCCGGTGCTCGTATGCCGAGCCGCTCGCCACCTGGATCGAGACGATCTGATTGAGCGTCGCATCTGTGCGGCACCGCACCGCACCGCACCGCACCGCGCCGCGTTGGCTCAGGCTGCGCTCACAAGATCGTCGGGATCTCGGCGAGCCGGTCGGCCTTGCCGGACCACAGCCTGGCGGTGAGAACGCGGCCCAGCGGCTCGATCAGGCGGTCGTTTCAGCCTCGATGGTAAACCGGTTGGTACGCTTTGCGCATGGCAACGACCGGCACCGTGAAGCTTGCCGATGAGGTTGACGCCAACTCCTGCATATTTGACCGGGTATTTGAGCAGGCGACGATCCAAGGTCCAGCTGTCGTTGCTTTCGCCGGGAATGTCTCGTTCGACAACGAGACGACGTGGCACGGAGAGCCAGATTCGATGCTCATCGAAGTCCCTAAGATTCCCGCCACCCCCGTACAGGGTGTAATCCTTCTACGGAACGTAAGCTTTCGGAGTTGCCGCTTCGTCAACGTCGCGATCATCGGGCCGCCCGAGCTGATCGCAAAGCTCCGAGACGAAATAAAGCCGAACGCAGTCGTGATCGATGGCTCCGACCTCAGCGGCAACTTCGCGTATGGCATCTATGCGCCAAACGGCGGCCGAGCGATCATGCGAGGCGGGAAGATCGGCGGTGGGATCGCCGCGATCAAGGCGGGAGGAGATGCGCACTTCGAACTCAGGGGCACGAAGGTAGAACGGCCGCAGCAGCCGGACGAGGACTAGCGTCCTCGGCGTTTGATGCGCGTGTTCCTCAGCGTGATCTCGGACTCATCCCGGGCGCGGGCCACGCGCTCGTAGCCGCTGACGCTCCCACCCTCCTGAGTGATCGTCGCCCGATCGCTTGCATCAAACGCAGACGAAACGGGAGGCTGAGGGGCCGGGGGTCCTTCCGGGCGATGATCCCTTCGCACCCGCTCACCCAGGGCATGAAGCACCGATGCACGCTCTCCAATCGGATTTGGGCCAGCGAGTGAGTCCAGGAACCTTGAGTCCAAGGCTGGCGTACCAAGGCCGCTCGGCGGTGCCTGGAAGCCATGGGAGGCCGCCTCGTCAGCGAGTGCCCTGATGCGTCCCACGAACCGTTCACTGTAAGCCGCGTGCGTCTCGTTCTGGTGCTGACTTTGGCGCGCGACGTTCTCAAAATCCCAACCAGGTTCAGACCTCCTGCGATCAGCACCGAAGGTGGCCAGCTCCTGCGCGAGCCGTCCGATGCTCTCTGCAAGAGCCAAACGCTGCTCGTCAGACAGCCCCCCGGATGGCTCAGCAGGCTTGGGTGCGCGACGCCAACGCCACCACAAGACCGCCCTTTTAATCAGGAGCAGCGCCGCAATCGTCGCCGCCAAGCCGATGAACAACAGCGGAACCAACCCCGCCACTCCCAACAGGCGGACGATCACGACCACTACCGCAGCTATCAGCAACGCCGCCACTCCCATCACACTCAGCAACGTCTTGAAGTTGCCAATACGAGAGAGTAGGCGATGGTCCAGGAAACGCAAAGGATCCATTGGGCGAGTTTAGCGGCCGACCCTGCGTGAAGGAGATAATCCCCCGCATTGCCAGCGTGTGCAAAGCAAAATACACCTTGATTGAACTCGGCGCCGAAGGCAAAGAAGGGGCAGCGGGCGAAAAGGGCGAACCGGGTCTTTCGCTACTGTCGGCCGCTGAACAGGCGGCATGAACGAGGACGCCGTCGATCAGCAGGAGGAGTTGGTCGGCGGCGCGGGCGGGTGCGGAATGCCGGAGCTACTCGAGCTCGCCTGTGAACAGGATGTGCAGACGCTGCTTGTAGACGCGGGTCTCGGGGTGGGCGCGGTGTAGGTGAGCTCGCGCGCGCGGGCGGCACGGGTGCTCTGTTCTTGATCGACGAGATGCAGAACCTCGACCGGGCTTCCCTCGGCGCGATCTGCATGGCCTTGCATCGGGTGAGCCAGCAAGACCTGCCGGTGGCACTCGTCGGGGCTGGGCTACCGACGCTACCCACGATGCTGCGTGCCGCTAAGCCATACGCGCCACGCTTGTTCTCCTACCACACGCTCGGGCAGCTATCGGCAGCCGAGGCCAGGCTTGCTCTGGTGGGACCAGCCGGGTTGCAGAGCGTTGAGTTCAAGATCGTCAACGACAGCCTTGATCGAGGGTTCTTCGGGCCTGCCTTTGAGCTCGCGACAGATGCTGAGCAGCGCTATCTGATCGCGATTGCAAATCTGGGGGGAGGGCCCGTACAAGACTGCTGATGCTGCTCAGGCCGCTGGTTACAGCAACGTTGGCGGAGCTTCGGTGGTCCGTGAAGAGCTGATTGAGAAGGAGTTGATCTGGAG
>Ga0302181_10002417_pt1 | contig 13246 bp, 14 predicted proteins | sample I_Palsa_E3_3_FD_198786 | JGI IMG/M metagenome (GOLD analysis project Ga0302181, IMG submission 198786) | Peat permafrost microbial communities from Stordalen Mire near Abisko, Sweden - I_Palsa_E3_3 | ecosystem: Environmental > Terrestrial > Soil > Palsa > Peat permafrost | place: Sweden... | reverse complement strand
TACGTGGGCTGGTCGAGGGCGACGCCAACGCCGCCTTCGCCCATGCGCGCGACGTGATTTCGCTCGAGCTCACGCTGCACATCTTCGTCGAGCCCTCGATCCAGGCCTGGGCATCCGGTAGCAAAGCGCTGATGGACTTCTTGAGCTGGCTGTACGTCAACGCGCAGACAACGGTGACAGTGGGGGCACTTGTCTACCTGTATCTGCGCCACAACCGCAGCTTCTACTTCGTGCGCAACATGTTCGTGATCGCGATGTTCATCGCGCTGATCGGCTATGTCGTGTTCCCGACGGCGCCGCCGCGGTTCATGCCCGAATGGGGCTTCATCGACTCCGTCTCGGATGTCACCGGCGTGCACGTCTCGCACGCGAGCGCCTCACTGAGCGCGCTGGTCAACCCCTATGCCGCCGTCCCCTCGATGCATGTCTGCTTCGCACTGATGATCGGCTGGCCGCTCGCTCGCCTGGCACACCGGCGGATCGTCAAGGTCGTGTGGTTCCTCTACCCGTTCCTGATGGCATTCGTGATCATCGCCACCGCCAACCACTTCATCTTCGACGCGATCCTCGGAGCGCTCACCGCCGGCCTCGCCGCCTACGGCGCGCGCTGGCTCGGACGCGCCCGGCCGGGCGCGTGGCGCTTCTCGGGCACCACTTCCACCACCCACCTGCAGGCGAGCTGAAAGTGCCCCAGCGACATCAGGCTCCGCCGCGCCGCGCCCGGCGGGGGGTGCCCCGGGCGCGTGTGAACGGCAGGGCCCCGATCGGAGCGGGCGAGCGGCGCGAGCTCGTGCGCAACCGCCTGATCGACTCGCGCCTGACACCCAATGCGATCTCCTTGACGGGCTTCGCGCTGAACCTGCTCGCGGCGGTGCTCGTGTGGGAGGAGCTCTACTTCCTCGGCGGCGTGGCGTTCATCGTCGGCTCGGTGATGGACACGCTCGACGGCCGCTACTCGCGCATGTCGGGCAAGGGCACTCCCTTCGGCGCGTTCCTGGACTCGACGCTAGACCGGATCGAGGAGGGGATCGTGCTGACGGCCGTCGCCGGAGACTTTGCGCTGAAAGGCGACCGCATCGCGGCGGCCGCGGTCGTGGTCGCCGTGCTCAGCTCGCTGATGGTCAGCTACACGCGCGCCCGCGCGGAGGCGCTGGGCGTCGAGTGCAAGGTGGGCATCGCCACGCGGCCCGTCCGCGTTGTGATCCTCGCGATCGGGCTGCTCTTTGCCGACCTCGGCGGGAGCGGGGATCTCACACCGCTGAAGGTGGCGGTGTACGTGCTCGCGGCGCTCAGCCTGATCACCGTCGCCCAGCGCATCGCCCACGTGCGCGGCGAGCTGTCCAAGCCCGCGGTGTGACCTAGCCCGCCCCGCGGAGTAGTTACCCCGAACCTCCAGGAAGGACTTCCAACTTGACCCCCATCCAACACAGCAACGGCATCGCGTCGGGCGGCGCGTCGAAGAACGGCGCGGCGCGTTACCAGTCGGACAAGGTCCGCGTCGCGATCATCGGCGTCGGCAACTGCGCCTCGGCATTCGTGCAGGGCGTCCAGTACTACGCCGATGCCGATCCCACGCAGGACGTTCCCGGCCTGATGCACGTCGACCTCGGTGGCTATCACGTGCGCGACATCGAGTTCACCGCCGCCTTCGACATCGACAAGACGAAGGTCGGCAAGGACCTCGGGCAGGCGATCTGGGCGGGGCAGAACAACACGATGAAGTTCGCCAAGGTGCCCCGCAATCTTGGAGTGCCGGTGTATCGCGGGATGACCCACGACGGGCTCGGCAAATACCTCAAAGAGAAGATCACGAAGGCCCCCGGCGAGACCGCCGACATCGTGAAGATCCTCAAGGACACCCACACCGACGTGGTCGTCTCCTACCTCCCGGTCGGCTCCGAGCAGGCCACCAAGTGGTACGTCGAGCAGGTTCTGGAGGCCGGCTGCGGCTTCGTCAACTGCATCCCCGTGTTCATCGCGCGGGAGGACTACTGGGACAAGCGCTTCAAAGCGGCGAAACTGCCGATCGTCGGCGATGACATCAAGTCGCAAGTCGGCGCCACGATCGTACACCGCACGCTCGCGCGCCTGTTCGAGGAGCGCGGCGTGCGCATCCAGCGCACCTCCCAGCTGAACGTCGGCGGCAACATGGACTTCTACAACATGCTCGAGCGCGAGCGGCTGGAGTCGAAGAAGATCTCGAAGACCAACGCCGTCACCTCGATCATCGACCACGAGCTCGCCCCCGAGAACGTGCATGTCGGTCCCTCGGACTACGTGCCGTGGCTGACCGACCGCAAGTGGGCGCACATCCGCGTCGAGGGCCAAGCCTTCGGCGACGTCCCGCTGAACCTCGAGATGAAGCTGGAGGTGTGGGACTCCCCGAACTCGGCCGGCATCGTGATCGACGCTGTTCGCTGCTGCAAGCTCGCGCTCAACCACGGCGTCGGCGGCCAGCTCGACGGACCCTCTTCCTACCTGATGAAGTCCCCCCACAATCAGCGTCCCGACAACCAGGCGCGCCTCGACACCGAGAAGTTCATCGCCAAGTATGCCGGGCGCTTGGGGCGGGCGGGAACCAGATCGCGCGCGAAGGGGACTGCCGCCCAGGCCAAGGCTTCCCCCAGCGGTGGCGCTGGTCCAGGCAGGGCGGTCAACCGGGGGCGCGGGCGGTGAGCGCCACCAAGACGCGCACCGCCGCCGCCGGCTAGCAGGCTCGCCGATGGCGGGACCGACGGCGTCGCCAATGCCGTTCTCGATCGCCCACGTGACTCCGTACCCGTGGGAGCAGGAGAACGAGGTAAACACCTACATCGAGCGCCTCACCCGCGAGCTCTCCGCGCGCGGGCACCGGGTGCTGGTGCTGGCCCCGTCGCGCTCGCAAGAGCGAGTACGTGCCTCGCGCAAGGCGCTGCGAGCAGCGCGCGGACCGGGGGGGTCGGGCTCTCTGCTGGAGGGAACCGATGGCGGCGAGCCGCGCGTGATCGCCGTCGGTGAGGTGCTCGACCTACAGCCCAGTCGGCCGATTCGGACCCCACCCACCCGACGGCGGGCGCCGGCGCTGCCGATCGACGTCGCGCGAACAATCGAGGAACTGCTGAGCACCGTCCCCCTCGACTTCGTCCACGTGCACGAGCCGTTCGCGCCGAGCACATCCAACGCTGCCTTGCGTCACTCGCGCTCGCTCAACGTCGGCTCCTTCCACGCGCCCACCGAGCGGGTGCTCTCGACGCTCGTCGCCCGGCGTTTCGTCGAGACCTTCTTCGGGCGACTGGACGCACGAACCGCGAGCCTGCCCGCGACGGCCGAGCTGATGGGTCGTCACTTCCCGGGGGACTATCGGCTGCTCGACGACGAAGCCAGCACAGCCGATGCCGCCACCGAGATCGAGGAGATCTACCGCGGCCTGGCGGCGCGGCGCCATCGCTCAGGCGGAGATCCAGCCCTGAAGCGGCGCCTGGCGAAACGACCGCTGATCGATGTCGACCTGCACATGCACACCGACCACTCGGGCGACTGCGCCACACCGGTGGAGGTGCTGCTGGCCACCGCGCGCGAGCAGGGACTGGGCGCGATCGCGGTAACCGACCACAACGAGATCTCCGGTGCTTTGGAGGCCCGCAGGCAGGCCGCCTTATCAGACCCCGCTCACCCCGCCTCCTCGCCCGTGAAGGTGATCGTCGCCGAGGAGGTGAAGACTGCCGGCCAGGGTGAGGTGATCGGGCTGTTCATCGAGGAGAAGATCCCCCGTGGCCTGACCTTGGAGGAGACCGTCGCTGAGATCAAGCGCCAGGGCGGTCTCGTGTACGTGCCGCACCCGTTCGATCGGATGCACTCGGTCCCCGACTACGAGCACCTGCTCACGATCCTCGACGACGTCGACGCGATCGAGGTCTTCAACCCTCGCGTGGCGATCGGGGCGTTCAACGAGGAGGCGGCGCGCTTTGCGGCCAAGTACCGGATCGTCGCGGGCGCGGGCTCGGACTCGCACGTCGCCCAAGGCCTCGGCTCGGTGCGGATTCGGATGCGCGACTTCGACGGGCCGGCTGAGTTCATGCAGTCGCTGCGGGACGCCGACATCCTCACGCGCCCCACCAGCCTGCTGTATGTGCAGGCGCTGAAGTTCCTCCAGACCAAGGCCACGCCCGCCTCCGCGCAGCGGGCGCGGAAGGCCCGGCGGGTCAAGCGCGCGACGGGCGGGCGCCGCAAGTAAGGGTGCAGTGTCAAGGACAAGTCCGCGCGCCGTCAAATCCTTCGGGGTCGATGCCCGTAACCGATGACGAGATCCGCGAGAAGTATCTGGAGCGCGCAATCCGCGAGCTGAACTCGCTTACGCGCGAGTTGCAGGCCTGCCCGCACTGCCCGCGCGGCAACCTGATGCCGGTGCTCGGCTCGGGACACCCCCAGGCGGACATCATGCTGCTCAAGCACGCGCCGCTGCCCTCGGAGATCGAGGAGGGCGTCGCCTTCTACGGGCGCGCCGGCGGTGCGCTGATGAAGTCGCTCAAGCGGCTGTCGATCGATCCGCTCGCGGTCTACGGCACGCTCTGCGTGAAGTGTCCCCTGAGCGACTCATCGCTCGCGGACTTCGCCTGCGTGGCGCGCGTCGTCGAAGAGCTCGCGATCGTGCAGCCGAAGATCGTCGTCGTGATGGGCCCCGAGGCGCTCGCCGCGTTCGGCGAGATGGAGATCCCGCTCGCGCGGCCCCTCGAGGCGAGGTTTGGCGAGATCCAGCGGCTGACGCCCACGATCGACGCGCTGTACGTGCCGAACATCGACGCCTCCCTGGACGAACAGGACGCCAAGCGCGCCTTCTGGGCGGCGTTTCGCACGCTCGGGGATTGGTACGCCGCACAGCCGCCCTACTGACGGCCGGATTAGATCGTGATGACGATCTTGCCGAGCTTGCCGCCTGCCGCAAAGCGCTCGTAGGCATCGGCTGCATCCTCCAACGAAAAGGTCTCGGCTACGGGCACCCGTAGTGCACCGGACTCGAACAGCGGCAGCACCTCGCGCTCGAGCCCGCGCGCGGAGAGCGCTTTCTCCTCCAGCGGACGCGCGCGCAGGGTGGAGCCGTGGATGCGGGCGCGCTTGCCCATCAGCGCGAGCAGGTTCAGCTCGCCCTTGGCGCCTGCGGCGACACCAATCACGGAGATTCGCCCTCCGGTGGCGAGCGCCTGCAGGTTCTCGGCGAGGTTCGGCGCGCCGACGAGCTCGAGGATCACGTCGAACGGCCCGTGCTCGGCAAAGCCCTCGGGCGCGATCACCACCGCTCCGAGCGCAGCGACCTGCTCGCGCAGATTCTCGCTGCGTACGGTTGCCGTAACACGCGCGCCCGTTGCCCGGGCAAGCTGGATCGCGGCGGTGCCGACGCCGCCGGCGGCGCCATGTACGAGCAGGCGCTCACCGCAGCGAAGCTGCGCTTGGGTGAAGAGCGCATCGTGGGCGGTGGTGAAGACCTCGGGCAAGCCGCCCGCGCCAGGCCAGTCGAGCGACTCCGGGATCGGCATCAGCAGGCGCTCATGCACCGTCATCAATTCGGCCTGCGCGCCGCCGCCGACGATCGCCATCACGCGCTCCCCCATCGCGAAGCGTCCTGCTCCCGAGCCGAGCGCGGCCACCTCGCCGGCGAGCTCCATCCCGGGGATGTCCTGCGGGTAGCCGGGGGGCGCCGGATACAGCCCGCGAAGCTGCATCATGTCGCCGCCGTTCAGCCCGGCGGCGTGCACGCGCACGAGCAGCTCTTCAGGCCCCGGCGTCGGGTCGGGGTGCTCCTCGATCACGATCTGCTTGTCGCGAATGGTGGCGGCGCGCATCGTCCCGAACCCTACCCGCGCTCTAACAGAGCTACGCACTCAACGTGGTGGGTTTGGGGAAACATGTCGACCGGGCGGACCTTCTTCAAGACCCAGCCCGCCTCGACGAGCTGGGCGGCGTTGGGCGCGAGCGTCGTTGGGTTGCAGGACACGTAAACGATGCGCTTGGGGGACGCCTCGATGATCCGGCGCACCACTTTCTGGGAGAGTCCCGCCCGAGGCGGGTCAACGACGAGGACATCGGGCCGACCGGCGCGCTCCACCAACTCGGGGAGAGCGAGACGCGTGTCGCCCGCAAAGAACTGAACCCCCGGGATCTCGTTGCGCCGCGCCGCGGCGATCGCGTCGGCGACAGCCTGCTCGACCAGCTCGATCCCCCACAGCTCGCCGGCGCGCGGGGCGAGCGTGAGCGCGATCGTGCCGATCCCGGAGTAGAGGTCGTACACACGCTCCCAGCCCTCCAACGCCGCGTACTCGACGACCACCTCGTACAGCAGCTCGGCCATCTCGGTATTTGTCTGAAAGAACGCCTCGGGAGAGATGCGCAGGTCGAGCTCGCCAAGACGCTCTCCAAGCTCGGCCTCACCCCACACCAGCTCGGTGTCGCCGCCCGCGGTCGTCTCCGCGAGGCTGCGCGAGCGCGTCCACAGCACGCCGGACAGGCTCTCGCCCAGCGCCTCGCTCAGCGCCTGCGCGAGGGAGCCGGCCTCGAGCTCGCCGTCGGTCGTGACGATCCGGATCTGCAGCTGCCCGGTGCGCCGGCCTTCGCGTACGACCAGGTTGCGCAGGAGGGCGCGGCCATCTGGCGCAGGCCCCGCTCGCTCCCGATCCTCGCCCGCATGACCTCTGCGCCCGCTGCCGCGCTCCCAGGCGGTGAGGCGCTGAGCACGGCACCAGCGTAGCGCCGCCTCCCGTGCGAGGTTGCCCCGCTCGGAGGCCAGCATGCAGTCCTCGATCGCCACCACGCTGTTGGCACCAGCCGGAGCATGGAAGCCACACACCAGGGAGCCGTCCGGACCGGCGCCAAAGGAGTACTCGAGCTTGTTGCGGTAGCGCCACTGCGCCAAGGCGGGCACGATCTCCTGCAGCTCGAACCCATCCAGCCGGCCGATCCGCCGCAGCGCGTCATCGACCTGCGCACGCTTGATCAGAAGCTGGCGCGCGTAAGGAAGCACCTGCCACGGGACCCCCGGATGGTCGGCGCGGGGGGAAATCCGCTCAGGACTGGGCTCCAGGATCTCCACGGCGCGGGCGTGCGCGTAGCTGCGCTTGCGCTTGTGCACGACCGCGCGCACGCGATCGCCTGGGATAGCGCCCGCGACGAACACGACGTAGCCACCATCACCCAGCCGCGCGACGCCCTCTCCCCCGAAGGCAAGCGAGTCGATCTGCAGCTCCAGCTCATCGCCCCGTTGCGGGCGGGGCGAGCGCTCATCCGACGGCGCGTCGGGCAGGGTCGTGGAGTCGGGCGTCATCGCGGCGAGTCCTCGGGCGCGATCAGAAGCTCGAGCAGAGCCTTTTGCGCATGGCGGCGGTTCTCGGCCTGATCCCAGATGCGCTGACGAGAGCCATAGAGAACCTCCGCGGAGATCTCCTCGCCGGGGTGCGCGGGCAGGTCGTGCATCGCGAAGGCGCCCGGCGCCGCGGCGTCGAGCAGCGCGTCGTCGATCCGGTAGCGCCCCAGCGCGGCGCGGCGATTGGCGGCGCTCGCCTCGTCGCCCATGCTGACCCACACATCCGTGTAGACGGCCTGCGCACCGGCTACGGCCTCGAGCGGATCGCCGTGCAGTGTGAGCGAGCCCGTCGCTTCCGCCGACAGCGCGAGATTCTCCTCCAGCGTGTAGCCGGGTGGCGAGGCCACGGCCACGTCGAGCCCCGCCAGCGTGCCCAGCAAGGCCAGCGATCGAGCGACGTTGTTGCCATCGCCGACGTAGGCGATGCGCGGGCGGGTGGGACCTTCAAAGGTGCCGAGCGTCTCGCGCAGGGTCAACAGGTCGGCCAATGCCTGGCAGGGATGATGCTGGGCGGTGAGCATGTTGAAGATCGGAATGGAGCTGTACTCGGCCAGCTCCGCAAGCATCGCGTCGGGCCCTGTGCGCACCCCCACGGCGCAGACATGACGGGAGAGAACGAGAGCGGTATCGCGCGGAGACTCTCCGCGCGAGAGCTGCAGCTCGTCGGTGCGCAGCACGACGGGATGGCCGCCCAGCTCGTGGATGCCGACCTCGAACGACATCCGCGTCCGGGTCGAGGGCTTCTGAAAGATCAAGGCGACGCTCTGCCCAGCGAGCGCACGGGATGAGTGCGGCGCCCGCTTCAGTTCGAGCGCGCGGCCGAGCAGCGTGGAGAGCTCCGCAGCCGTGAGCTCGGCCCCGGTCAGAAAATGTCGTGCCATGGACCGGCCAGTCTAGGTTAGGCTGAGCGCAACGTCCGCCGAGAAAGGATCGTCCGATGAGAAGAGGCCTGCTATCTGTCGTGATCGCCTGCTCCGCGCTCCTGTTCGCGGCGGGCTGCGGATCGAGCAGCTCCAGCACCTCCAGTTCCGCAAGCACGGCTTCCGGCGGCCTGAAAACAGACTCGACGCCCAAGTACGCCGTACCGGCGTCCTCGACGCCCGTGCAGAGTGGGACAGTCCAGATCGCCTATCGCAACATCGCGATCAACCCCGACACGGTCAGGGTGAAGGTCGGGAGCACGCTCGTGTGGACGGACTACGACGATGTCACACACAACGTGACCTCCCAGTCGGGTCCGGCGCACTTCGCCTCCGCGAACCTCAATGAAGGTTCGAAATTCTCTTACAAGGTCACCAAGCCAGGGGTCATCCACTACGAGTGCACCTACCACCCGGCGAGCATGAACGGGACGATCGAAGTCGTCAAGTAATCGGCGCGAGCGCGCGGCGTAGGGCCTGCCGCAGTGTGCGATGGTCCGCTGCACGAACTCGTCGAGAAAGGATTGCGTTCAATGAGAACAAGCATCTCCGCCGTCATTGCATGCTGCGCGCTGGTGCTCGCGGCGGGCTGTGGATCGTCGAGCAAACCGGCCGGCGGCTCGAGCACGGCCGCAGGCTCAACCGCGACCACGACCCCGGCCGGGACTGCTTCGAGTGCGAAGGCTGGGACGTCCACCTCCGGCGGCGCGGGGCTGAAGACGGACACGACGCCCAAGTTCGCCACCCCGTCCGCGTCCGCACCGGTGCAGAGCGGTCTGGTGCAGATCGCCTACCGCAACATCACGATCGAGCCTGACACGGCCAGGGTGAAGGTCGGCAGCACGATCAAGTGGACTAACTACGACTCGGAGCAGGCCAACGTCACCAGCGTGGGCGGTCCGCAGAAGATCGCCTCCAAGAACTTCGGCGAAGGCGGCACATTCGAAGTCAAGGTGGAAAAGCCCGGGGTCATCCACTACGAGTGCACGCTGTACCCGGTTACGATGAACGGCACGATCGAAGTGGTCAGCTGATCCCGGGAGCGCTCTGGCTGAAGTCGGGGAGGCCCTCTTCGGGCGTCGACGGGTTCGCATAGAGGCGGCGGGGTATCCGCCCCGCACCGTGCGCCAGATGGCCGGCCTGCACGGCCGCGCACATCGCGCGCGCCATCGACACGGGGTCCTGGGCACGGGAGATGGCCGATGCGGCCATGACCGCGTCACAGCCCAGCTCCATCGCCAGCGCGGCGTCGGAGGCGGTGCCGATGCCCGCGTCAAGCACCACCGGGACCTCCACGGCTTCGCGAATGAGGCTGATGTTGTAGGGGTTGCGGATGCCCATGCCGCTGCCGATCGGCGAGCCCAGTGGCATCACCGCGGAGCAACCGATGTCGACCAGGCGCCGTGCCAGGATCGGATCGTCGGTCGTGTAGGGCAGCACGACAAAGCCGTCATCCACGAGCTCCTCGGCGGCGCGCAGCAACTCGACGGCGTCGGGCAGCAGCGTGTCCTCGTCGCCGATCACCTCGAGCTTGACCCAGTCGGTCGCAAACGCCTCGCGCGCAAGCTTGGCGGTGAAGACCGCATCGCGTGCCGTGTAGCAACCGGCGGTGTTCGGCAGCAGCTCGACGCCAGCATCGGAGAGCACATCAATGAGCGATCCGCGCGCGGCCGGATCTATGCGGCGCAGGGCGACCGTCACCAGCTGACTGCCGCTGGCCGCGATCGCCTCGGCGAGCAGCTCCAGCGCGGGAAAGCCTCCGGTGCCCAACAGCAGGCGCGAGTGAAACGTCCTACCGGCGATCGTCAGCTCATCGGGCATCCGCCGAATCATCCTCCCTGCATCGCGGTGAGCACCTCCACACGTGCATCCGCGTCGAGTGCAAAGCTCGACCAGACGGCTCGTGGCACGACCTCGCCGTCGACGGCCACGGCAACTCCCCGAGCGTCGAGCGATAGGCCGAGACGATCAAGTACCGACGCGACAGTCTGGCCTGGCTGGATCTCAGCACTCTGCCCGTTGACGATCATCGCGGAGCTCCCACTGGGGAAAGCGAATCTTTGCGTGGCGGACTGTCCGAATCGGCCGTAAAACGCAAGGGATCACAGGCGGACAGCAGCGGGTTGCCGGCTTGCTCACCAAACAACGCCTCGACCACCAGTTCGGCGGTGAGCGGAGCGAGCAGGATGCCGTTGCGGTGATGGCCCGTCGCCCACGTCAAGCCGAGAAGCGCACCGGGGCCGACCAAGGGGACGTTGTCCGGCGTGCCCGGGCGCAATCCGACGCACAACTCCTCGATTTGTAGCTCGCTCACGCCGGGAACGACCTCGTGGGCTTCGCGCAGCAGCTCGTACACTCCGCCGGCGGTTGCGTGCCGTTCGAAACCACGCTCCTCGACGGTCGCGCCCAGGACATAGCGCCCGTCCGCGCGCGGGAGGAGGTAGCCGCCCTCAAACCGCACGACGCGCTTCAGCAGCCCCGGACCGGCGGGGTCGCGTAGGCGTAGGAGCTGGCCCTTGACCGGGCGCACCGGCACGCGGGCCTCCGCATGCAACCCTTCCAGACTGCCGCTCCACGCGCCCGCGGCGATCACCACATGGCGCGCAGACACGCGCTCGCCGTCCTCCAGCTCGACCGCCGTAACCTGCGTGCCGGCGCCATCCAGCTCGACGCGCGCCACCGGCGAGTGCTCGCGCACTGCAACCCCGGCCACCTCACACACCCGGCGCAACGCCCCGAGCACGCGGCGTGGATCTACCGAGTGATCCTCCGGCGCTTCCAGCGCCAAGCGCATGGTGGGTGCAAGCGCCGGCTCGCGCTCGCGGGCCTCGCTGCCTCGCAGACGCACGGTGCGCAGCCCCAGCGAATCGCGCCACGCGATCTGGCGCTCCAGCTCACGCGCCTCGTCCTCGTCGCGCGCGAGAACCAGCGTGCCCGTCCTCAGCAGACCCACCTCCTCGCCGCTGCAACGCTCCAGCTCGGCCGCGAACTCCGGCCACATCTCCGCCGAGCGCAGGCCCAGCTCGAGCATCACCCGTCCGGCCTCGCCGAACTCGACCTCGGCCACCGGTGCAAGCATCCCGGCCGCCACGTAGGAGGTTCCCCGCCCCACCGTGTCGCGCTCCAGCACCGTCACCGACAGGCCCTGCTTACGCGCGCGCCAGGCGACGGCCAGACCGATCACGCCGCCGCCGACGACAACCACATCGACCGGTCGGGCACCCTCGGAGATAGCGGACACGTGATTGATGCTAGCCCGCTGTCAGACTGCGGATCTATGTCCGTGCAAGACCTCGGCGCCGACCGGCGTGCTCGTCTCGCCGCCGCACGGCTATACCTCGTCTGCGGGTCGATCTCGGATGCGTCTTCTGCCGAGGCCGCCCTGCCCGACCTACTGCGCGCTGCGATCGCAGGCGGCGTGGACATCGTGCAGCTGCGCGAGAAGCAGCTTCCCGACGATGAGCTGGTCGCGGTCGCGAATGCCGCGCGGGCGCTGTGCGTGCGGCTCGGCGCACTGTTGATCGTCAACGACCGACCGTCCGTCGCACGCGAGGTGGGCGCCGACGGGGTGCACGTCGGCCAGGAGGACATGCCGGTCGAGGAGCTGCGCGAGCTCCTCGACGCCGACATGCTGATCGGGCTCTCCACCCACGCGCTGCAGGAGATCGATGCCGTGGATGCCGGGCTCGTCGACTACATCGGCGTCGGGCCCGTCCATGCCACCCCGACCAAGCCGGGCCGTGCCGCGGTGGGCTTGGAGCTCGTGCGCTACGCCGCCGAGCACGCGCCCGTGCCGTTCTTTGCGATCGGCGGGATCGACGCGTCGAACGCAGCCGACGTGATCGATGCCGGCGCGCGGCGACTGTGCGTATTGCGCGCGATCGCCGCAGCGGAGAATCCCGAGCACGCCGCACGTGAGCTGCGTGAATTGATCGACGCGTGTCCTCTGGAGAGCTGAGTCGATGCCCACCACACCGGAGATCCAGCCGGACGAGCCCGAGGTCGGAGATGTTCTCTCCGGAGAGCAAGACGCCGACGCAACGGCGCACAAACGCCCCGAGCGCGGGCAGCGCGAAGAGCTGCTCCGCGCCGAGCTGGAGCCATTGGGCGAGGACGAGCGGCCCCCCGCGCTGCTCGTCGCGGTCGCCGTCTCTGCTCTGCTTGCCATCGGCGTGATCGTCGGCGCCGCGACCGTGCACGACCTCCGCAGCCGCGGCGGCTCGCTCCCCGGCGGAGCTTTCCTAGCGCTCATCCTGCTGCTGCTCGCCTTCGGTATGTACCAGCGGCGCTACTGGGCGGTGCTCGGCTTCGAGGCACTGCTCGCCTTCCAGATCATCGTCACCTCGCTCGCGCTCGTCGTGGCCTCGACGATCGCCGCCGCGGCGATCTGCGTGGTGAGCGTCGGGCTCGGAGGCTGGCTGTTCTGGAAGCTGGTACGAGTGATGGGTCGCATCCAAGCTGGCGAACGTCAATAGCCTCGCGCCCTCATGGGACGGCCCTGGAAGCGCAGCGACGTTCGATAGGCTCAGGCCGACATGGCAGAGACATCGTACGACTGCATCGTGATCGGCTCCGGGCCGGGCGGCTATGTCGCCGCGATCCGTGCTGCCCAGCTCGGGAAGAAGACCGCTGTGGTCGAGCAGGACAAGGTCGGGGGACGCTGCTTGAACTATGCGTGCATCCCTGCCAAGGCCGTCCTGCGCTCGGCTGACCTGCTGAGCGAGATCCGCGAGGCGGACGAGTACGGGCTGAAGGTTGCGAGCGTCGAGGTTGACTACGCCGGCGTGCAGGCCCGCCGTGAAAAAGTCGTCTCCACGCTCACTGGCGGAGTCGCGGGGCTGTTCAAGAAAAATAAGATCGACCTGATCGAGGGCACCGGCTCGCTGACCGCCAAGGGCGATGTGCGCATCGGCGAGCAGACGATCGCAGCCGAGACGGTGATCCTCGCGACCGGCTCGATCCCACTGGCGATTCCCGGAGTGCAGTTCGGCGGACG
>Ga0302181_10002416_pt1 | contig 13250 bp, 7 predicted proteins | sample I_Palsa_E3_3_FD_198786 | JGI IMG/M metagenome (GOLD analysis project Ga0302181, IMG submission 198786) | Peat permafrost microbial communities from Stordalen Mire near Abisko, Sweden - I_Palsa_E3_3 | ecosystem: Environmental > Terrestrial > Soil > Palsa > Peat permafrost | place: Sweden: Abisko... | reverse complement strand
AGGTCGGCGTCATGCTGGACCGGGTCGAGCTCCCCGAGATCCAGGCCGCGGTACCTGGGCAGGATGATCTGGAGTACTTCGGCTACCACGTCCGGCTCAGCGAGATCAAGCGCGTCCAGGAACGGCCGGGCCGCGGCGGAGTCAGCTACGGCGCGCCGCACGGTGGGCAGGCTGCTTGCGGCTGGCCCGGGCAGGTACACCGCCGGGCGGTCCTGGGCGTCAAAGGGCGCGACATGGCTGCCGTCTTCGAGCCGGATGACCGGCTTGGTCCGGGCCGGACCGGGCGGTTCACCGGCGGATCTCGACGCCCTCCACAGCGCGGAATGCAGGAAGAGGAAGGCGTAGAAGCGCGTGATCCACCCATCCGGCTGCGCCTGGAGAAATTCGCGGCTCACCCTCGAGACCACGCCCTCCGGCGTGACCTCCTCCAGGCCGATCTCCTCCCGCAGGTATCGCCACAGCACGGGAGCATGGTTCTCGGTGATGGACTCATGCGCGAACCACACCGGGCGGTCCGCGCCGTAGAGCGCGCCGAGCTGATCGGGGTCGACAAGCTCGTGCAGGTCTGCGCCCTGCCCCAGCTTCAGCTCACCGGCCGTTCCGTAACCGCCCCCCGTGCCGTCACCGCCTCCTGTGCTGTCACCGCCTCCCGCGACCGGAATCATCGGCTCCCGGCCCAGCGCCGCGCGCACCGCGTCGAACAGCGGGCGGAACATCGAGCCGGGCTGGAAGCGCGCAACCTCGAGCGGCAGCGTGGCCAGGACCTCCACCGTGAGCAAGCCTTCGTCGCGAAGCTCGCGGAGCACGTCGGTGAGCAGCGCGGCGGTCGCGCGCACGAGCGCGGCGTTGGACGGGTCGTGCTCAGGAATGTTGTCCCGGGCGGGCGTCGTGCGGTACGGACCCTGGATCAGGAAACCGAGGAAGGTCTCCTTCTCGGTGGGGAAGAACACCGTCAACGGGGAGCAGGCGGACCCGACGATCTGGCCCGCCTCGACCCGGAAGGCGATCTCGATCCGGGCCCGCCGGTCACCCAGGCCCTCGACCTGACGCTCCCAGACCAGCCACTCGTCCCGCCGAGCCCGGCTCTTCGACAGCAGCACCCGGCGAGGCGCCCCGGGGCCGCTCCCGGACCCGGACCCGGTCACCGCCGCGCGCTCGATGACCGCGTCCGCGACCCCGGTACCGGCGACCCGCAGGCGTTCGATGTTCGTCAGGAACAGCACGATGCCGGGCGCCAGGGCGTTCAGGGCCGCCGAGATCTCCTGGGCGGAGACCGCGGGGGAGACGGTGTCGTGATCGAAGGGGAACACGAACAGGGTCCCGGTGGCCGCCTCGTCCAGCGCCGGCACCGGAAACGGCCGGACGTAGTTCTCGATCCGGAAGTGCTCGCCCGCGCTGTAGATGCGCGGCGTCCTGGTGTAGGCGTACACCGACTTGAAGCCGATGCCGAACTTCCCGATCTGGGTGAGGTCGCCGGACTTCCCGCTCTGGCCGACCCCGCAGACGCCGCGGACGTCCGCCTCGGTGAACGGCCGGCCGTCGTGCCGCACCTCCAGCCGGTCGTCGAAGAGCTCGAAGGCCAGCTCGGTCGCGCCCGCGTCCTCGGCGTTCTGGATCAGCTCGAAGATAAAGTGGGTGCGCTCGCTGTAGAGCTGGCCGAGCAGATCCAGCACGGCGGTGTCCCAGCCGTACCTGGCGATGTTCTCGTCGCGGATCTTCTCGTAATCGGCTGACACCGCATCGGCTGACACCGCCATCCCCCCGCAACTCTCGCTGGTCGTCCTGCCGAATGTACCGGGCCCTCGGCACAATGAGGTGGTCATGGAACTGACCATCATCGTCATCGGCGCCGTCGTCGCGATCGTCGCGGTCGCGGCCGTATCGGACCGGATCGCGGTCGCCGCCCCGCTCAGCCTGGTCGTGGTCGGCATCGCGCTGAGCTTCCTGCCGGGCCTGCCGAAGATCCAGGTGGACCCCGAGTGGATCTTGGCGGGCGCACTGCCGCCGCTGCTTTACGCCACGGCCGTGCGCATGCCCGCCCACGACTTCCGGCGTGACTTCAAGGCCATCGCCGGGCTGGCCGTGCTGCTCGTCGTCCTCACCACGGTCTGCTCGGGGCTGCTGTTCGACACCCTGCTGCCCGGTCTCGGGCTGGCGTCCGCGCTGGCCCTGGGGGCGATCATCAGCCCGACCGACGCGGTGGCCGCGACCTCGGTCGGCAGGCGGCTGGGCCTGCCGTCGCGGCTGATGACCATTCTGGAGGGCGAGGGGCTGGTCAACGACGCATCCTCGCTGGTGCTGCTCAGCTCGGCGGTGGCGGCGACGACCGTGACCGTGCACCTGTGGAAGGTCGGCCTGGATTTCGTCTACGCCGTCGTGGTGGCGGTCGCGGTCGGCCTCGTGGTGGGGTACCTGAACGTACGAGTCAGGTCCCTGCTGAAGGATCCCGTGCTTGGCACGGCCGTCTCCTTCGTCGTCCCGTTCCTGGCCTGGGTCCCGGCCACCGAACTCGGCGCGTCCGGAGTGCTGGCCGCGGTGGTCACCGGGCTGGTCACCGGCCACCAGGGCCCGAGCCTGCTGCCCGCCAGGGACCGGCTGGCCGAGACGGTGAACTGGGAGACGATCGCGTTCCTGCTGGAAAGCGGCATCTTCCTGCTGATGGGCCTGCAGCTCAAGACGCTGATCGACGCTGACGCCGCGGCCGGATTGAGCGCCGCCCAGGCCGTGTGGATCGGGCTGGCCTCGGCGGCGGTGGCGGTGGTGCTGCGGATGATGTTCGTCGCCCCGCTCGTCGGGGCCCTGCGCCGGGACGCCGCCCGGGCCGCCTCCGCCAAGCCCGAGCTGGAGAAGATGCAGAGCCGGGTCGCCGACCCGGAACTGCTCGGCCGGTTCAGCCCGCGGCGGGCGGAGCACATCGGGCAGCGCGTCACCCGCCTGCTCGCCGACATCGACTTCTTCGTGGCGGAGAGCTTCGGCTGGCGCGGCGGGGTCGTGCTGGCCTGGTCCGGGATGCGCGGGGTGGTCACCGTCGCGGCCGCCGAGTCGCTGCCGGACGACACCCCGTACCGGCCGCAGCTCGTGCTCATCGCGTTCGTCGTGGCCGGGACCACGCTGCTGGCCCAGGGCCTGACCCTGCCGCGGGTCATCAGGGGCCTGAAGATCTCCGGTGACGACGCCGTCGCCGACCGTGCCGAGTACCGCGAGCTGCTCACCGACCTGGCCGGGACGGCGCAGGCCGTCCTGGACGACCCGGCCCTGCGCCTGCCGGACGGGAGCCCGTACCCCGCCGCGGTGCTCGACCGGGCCCGCCAGGACATGCTGGTCCGGGACGGCTCCGCCGTCTCGGGCGCCGAGGCGGACGCCGACCCCCGGGAGGAGTACCGCCATTTGATGCTTCAACTCCTCGCGGCCGAACGGGCCCGGCTGCTCGCCGCCCGCTCGGCCGGCACTTATACCTCCCGGACCCTGACCCGGGCCCAGCGCGCAATGGATCTGATGGAGGCCACCCTCCAGCAGATTCCGGCCCTTACGGACCCGGTCGGCTAGGAGCGGCTGGCCGACTGCGGCGCGGCGATCGGTGGTGGCGGGACTGGCCGAGGGGAGGCGTAACCGGCCGGCTCTAACATGCTTAGGTGCAGCACTTTTCTCTCGCCGTTATCGGCTCGGGGTCGGGCAACGTAGTGGTGCCCAACGATCGGCGTGCCGGGCCGGTCGCGATCATCGAGTCCGGCGCCTTCGGCGGGACCTGCATCAACCGGGGCTGTATTCCCAGCAAGATCCTGGTGTACACGGCCGACGTGGCGGCTGGCGTGCGGGCCGCGCCCGGGTTCGGCATCGGCGCCGCGGTGACCGAAGTGGACTGGCCGGCCATCCGGGACCGCACCTTCGCCCGGGTCGATCAGACCTCGGCGCGGGGGCGCCGCGGCCGGGCCGAGTCGGACCGGGTAACGCTGTTCGAGGGCCGGGCCCGCTTCGCCGGGCCGCACGAGCTGGTCATCGACGGCGACACCCGCATCACCGCCGAGCGCATCGTGCTGGCGACCGGGGCCCGGCCGGTGGTGCCGCCGGCCATCGCGGAATCGGGTGTCGGGTTCCACACTTCCGACACGATCATGCGCATCGACAAACTGCCTGCCCGCCTGGTCATCGCGGGCGGCGGCTACGTCGCGGCCGAGTTCGCCCACATCTTTTCGGCGCTGGGCGTCGAGATCCGGCTGGTCAACCGGGGACCCCGGCTGCTCGAGTCCTTCGATCCGGACATCTCCGACCGCTTCACCGGGCTGGCCCGGCAACGCTGGGACGTTCGCCTGTCGGCCACGATCACCGGCGTGCGCCGCGACGGCGACGGGCGCGACGGGGTGGCGGTGCTGCTCGAGGACGGCACCGCGGTGACCGGCGACCTGCTGCTAGTCGCGACCGGGCGCCGGGCGGACACCGATGACCTGGACTTGGACCGGGCCGGCGTCAAGCTGCGGGACGACGGGCGGATCGAGGTGGACGCCTACGGGCGGACCACGGCCGAGGGCATCTGGTCGCTCGGCGACGCCAGCTCGCCGTTCGAGCTCAAGCACGTAGCCAACGCCGAGGCCCGCACCCTGGCCCACAACCTGGCCCATCCGGACGACCTGCGCCCGTACCCGCACGACTGGGTGCCCTCGGCGGTGTTCACCGAGCCGCAGATCGCGTCGGTCGGCGCCCGCCGACAGGACCTGGAGGGCAAGCGCCCGTACGTGGAAGCTGTCCAGGCCTACGGGGACACGGCCTACGGCTGGGCCCGGCAGGACACCGAAGGTTTCTGCAAGCTGTACGCCGATCCGGCGACCGGCAAGCTGCTGGGTGCCCACATCTTCGGCTACCAGGCCAGCCTGCTCATCCAGCCGCTGGTCCAGGCGGCCTCGTTCGGGCAGCGGGTGGCCGACCTGGCCCGGGGCCAGTACTGGATCCACCCCGCCCTCGGCGAGGTGGTGGAGAACGCCCTGCTCAAGCTGCCGCTTGACGCCGCAGTGCGCCCGGCGGGCCAGTTGCGGGCCGGCTAGGACGGGCGCAGCGAGGCGCGCCTGCCGTAACGGCGCGTCCCGCACCGCGTCGCGCAGGAACGCGCCGAGTCCCAGAGCGAGTAAAGCCGAGGGGCGAGAGAGATCACGCCCGGAACTTCTGACCCAGGGCTTCGTCGTGGTTTCGTGCGTTCCGCCGGGGCGGGAGCGTACGATATGTACCCGCGGCTGCCGCCCCGACAGGCATGCAATTCGGTGGCGTGTCGGGGGTGCTGCAGGCGCTGCGCGTCCTCAAGGTCTAGCCGACTAGGCTAAATCCCCGGTTAGCACGCGCTGCGCCCTCGGTGAACATAAAGTAAAGTTTTACCTCCTCGGGTTGCCTATTAATAAGACCGGTAAAGAAGGAAACAGTAGAGTGAGTGGTTGGCTTGCCTGAAGGGACCTCGCGCATGTCCGGGACTCGCGCTTCGCTTGGATACCTCCGCCGCCCCGGTCCGCTGGTGGCGGTGTCTCTGCTTTACCTGCTGTTGGTGTCGGGCGTGATGATCTGGCGCGGTATCTCGGTGTCACCCGACTACCTGCTGCTGATCTTGGTTCCGGTGGCGCTGCTGAGCGGGCGGTTCTTCAGGTTCTTGCGGGACTGGGTGCCGTTCGTCGCGCTGTTCCTCGGTTACGAGGCGGTCCGCGGCATCGCTCCGAAGAGCGGCATCAGGGCGCACTACGAGTTCCCGATCCGGATCGACAAAGCGCTGTTCGGCGGGACGGACCCAAGCCAGTGGGTGCAAGCGCACCTGGGCTCGTTGCACTGGCTGGCGGTCGCGTGCACCGTGGTGTACTTCTGCCACTTCATCATCCCGATCGCCGTCGGCATGGTGCTGTGGCTGGTGGACCGGGTGCAGTTCCTCCGTTTCACGGTGGCGCTGCTGGCGATGTCGTTCGCGGCGTTCGTGGTGTTCCTGCTCGTGCCGGTGGCCCCGCCGTGGCTGGCCGCGCATCATCACCTGCTGCCCGGCGTGCATTCCCTGATCTCCTTGCCCAGCTCGGTGAGCCCGTACTACAACTGGCTGGACCCTGACGCGTCGGCGGCGTTCCCGTCGCTGCATGCGGCTTATCCGCTGCTGGCCGCGCTGGCGTTGTGGCCGGTGACCCGCCGTGGCGCGGGGCTGGCCTTCACCTGGTGTGCGGCGGTGTGGTTCAGCGTCGTCTATCTCGGCCAGCATTACGTCACCGATGTCATCGGCGGCATCGTCTTTGCCGTGCTCACCTGGATGATCATGACCCAGATCCTGGTGCCGATGATTCCGTCGCTGCAGCACCAGCCCGCCGTTCCCCTCCAGCCTCCCGCCGAGCCAGGCTCTAGCGAGGCGAGCTCCACGGACCTGGACACAGCCGAGCAGGACGGGCCGCAGGAGCGGGCGACTCCACTGGGGTCCGGCTGAAGTGATAGATGAGGATCGACCCGTCCAGGATGTCGACCGGGCACCACCCGCGTAGCCAGCTCAGTGCGGAACGGTTGGTGCTGTTGAGGGCGGTCACCGACACCGCGACCCACCCCGTGACGTGCCCCGGCGCCGTGCCGAGCAGCGGCCGGGCTCCGGGGATGTCGGCCGTGGTGGTGATGCCGCGGGGGCCGAAGTAGCCCACCCACGGATCCCGGCCCGCGCCCCACGCGCGCAGGGCGTACAGGCCCTGGCCCCAGTCCACGTTGGAATCCGTCACCACGGTGTAGTTGGGCCGGAACGGCCAGGCCGTCCACGCGATGGAACCAGGGAACGACCCCGCCGTGGCGGCGAGGGCCACGACGAGCAGCACAGCCATAACCGCCCCGGCCCCGCGCCTCGCGCCTCGCAGGGCCGCCGCCGCCGCGACCAGTCCGCCGCCCGCGGCCGCCGCCCACAGGGCGAGCACAGGAAGCAGGTAGCGCAGGCCGACGTCCTTGGGCATGGTCAGCGTGAAGGCGGTGAGCAGGACCGCGGGCACGCCCACCGCGGCTCCGGCTCGGCGGCGCAGGTCCCGCGGCAGCCATCGGCATCCGATGGCCCCGGCGATGAGCAGCAGCAGACCCGCCTCTGGCCACTTGATGGCCAGGCTGAGCGGCCAGTACCACCAGCGGCCGCCGGTGTAGGCGATGCCATCGATGTAGGCGGCCGAGCCGGCTGCGTCGTGGACGGAGAGATATCTGATGCCGTCGAGGTACGGCCGGGGTACCAGCCGCGGCAGCTGCTCCGCCATCGCGGGGTCAAGGACGAGGTAAATGGCCCAGACGGCGGCCCACACGATCAGGCCGGCCAGCGCGGCCCGGGTCAGCGCCCGGACGATGCCGGAACGCCACTCCGCGGCCACCACCACGGCCAGGGCCGATACGACCACCAGCAGGCCGGTGACTTGCGTCTCCGCAGCGGCCGCGAGAGCCAGCCCGAGCCAGGCCAGCCTCCTGGTGTCCCGCCATCGCAGCCAGCGCAGCAGCGCCCACGAGGCCAGCGCCACCCCGAGCGCGAACGGCATGTCAGTACCGTCGAGATGGCCGATGCCGAGCACGAATGGCGAGGCCAGCCACAGCAGGCCGGACAGCGCTCCCGCCACCGCCCCGGACAGTTCCAAGCCGATGGCGTAAAGCACAAACGTCACGCCGGCCGTCTCGACCAGCGGGACCAGCCGGGAGGCGAACGTGACCCGGCGCAGCTTTCCCGCCGCCACCTGCGCGGCCACGAATCGGGCGCCGTAACTGTACTCGTCGTTACCGGTCCAGGCCCCGTTTCCCGGCACGACCGGGTGCTCGAGCAGGACCGGCAGCGCGGCCAGCACCTTGGCCAGCGGCGGATGCTCCTCGTTGAGGGTCACGTCGTGATGCAGCACGGCGGCCACTCCTGATGACACGTACACGGGCTCGTCGAAAGTAGGCGAGTCGGACCACGCCTCGGCCAAGCCGAGCGCCAGGAAACCAGCGGTCATGACCGCGAGGATGACCAGCGGAAGCCTGTTAGCCCAGGTTCGCAAGCGTCACCTCACTGTCGTTGATCCGGACCTGAAAACACCGATTCCTCTCTCGGGCCCTAGGAACGCTCCGAGGCCAGACCCAGCACCGTCGGAACCGAATGCTGGTCAGAGCCCGAATGCCCGGCGCAAGGCTTCGTCGCGATCCCGGATGAAACGCTGGGCCAGCGCCGAGCCCGGGGCGTAGGTCTCGAAGGCGTGGCTGCCACCCGGGTAGACGTGCAGCTCGGTGGGCACGTCAGCCTGCTGGAGGCGCTGGGCGTACTCGATGTCCTCGTCGATGAACAGGTCCAGGTCGCCCACCGCCAGGTAGGCGGGCGGCAGCCCGGCCAGATTGGCCGCGCGGGCCGGCGCGGCGTAGGGCGACACCCGGTCGGTGCCGGCCGCGTCGCCGACGTAGGCCCGCCAGCCGATCAGGTTCGAGGTGCGGTTCCAGACCCGCGGATCGGTCAGTGACATGCTGGCCGGCGTGGCGTTGCGGTCGTCGAGCATCGGGTAGATCAGCAGCTGGAAACAGACCGGAAACTCGTCCCGGTCCCGGGCCAGCAGCACCAGCCCGGCCGCCGAACCGCCGCCCGAGCTGGCCCCGCCGACGGCGATCCGCTGCGGATCCACGTTCAGTTCCGCCGCGCGCTTGTGCGTCCACGCCAGCCCGGCGTAACAGTCGTCCATCGGCGCCGGGAACGGATGCTCCGGCGCGCGCCGCCAGTCGACCGACACCGCCGCACAGCCCACCGCGTCCACGATGTGGTCCATGACCAGGTCATCCTGCTCGACCTGCCCGACGACATGCCCGCCGCCGTGAATCCAGTACAGGCACGGCAGCACGCCGGACTGGTCGGCCGGCCGGTAGTGGCGGACCCGCACGTCCGGAGCCCCGTCCAGGCCCGGGACCAGGTGGTCCTCCCGGACCACGGTCGGGCTCGGCTGAGCGTCGGCGGCCGCGGCGGCCCGCCGCTCCAGCATGGTCTCGCGGGCGACCGGGATGTCGGACAGATCCATGATGGGCAGTACCGCTAGCGCCGCCGCGATCTCGGGGTCCAGCCGCCGGTCTAGGTCCATATTCGCTCCCGTCGTGCCCTGAATTTCCCCAAGCATGATCGTATCGGGCACAAGGTGCTGTAAGACTACGACATCGCGGGACGCGTCCCGGCTGGCCCGCGTGCCGCGCTACCCGAAGGACGAGGTGGCTCGCCTCCTCATCGTCCCCGGCAAGATCGTCCGCATCTTCCGGTAAGCGCGCGTCCCCGCCCCGGATGAAATCAACGAACCCCTCGACCGCTGACCGGGCGTCCTTGGCCGCCTTCCGGGCGAAGGCGCCGGCCATCGCGCGGGGCACGTTGACCGGGCCCGGCGGAGCGTCGTCGTCGGGATCTTCTTCGACCACCCGCGTGCCGGGTGGAAGGTCGGGCTGGAAATCGCCGGGCTCGCCGGAGTAGGCGGTGATGACGTCCCGAAGTTCGTACCGCGACACGACCCGCGGTCCTGCATGCGAGATCGAGCACAGCAGGAAGCCGAGCTCGGCGTCCACGACCACCTCGTCCGGCGCGAAGATGGTCTGCCACCACGAGTAATCCGAGGCGACGGCAGGCGGGTCAGCCGAGGTGACGGCCAGACGGTAGCCGCGGCGGCCGCCGATCACGATTTCGGTCCCGCCGGTCAGCCGGGATTCCAGCAGCCAGGACGGGTCGAACAGGTTCGCGATTAGACTCAGCGGCGACATTATCAGCGGTGCCGCCGGCCCGACCCTCACCTCTTCGTTGAGGATCCTCCAGCACCGCTGTCCGTCGCAGCTGATCGCCTTGAGGCTCGACTTCCCGGCGCGGAGCACATAATCGATCCGGTAGCTGTCCGGACCGCTGATGCGCAGCCGGGATACCTCGTGATCGGCGGGTATTCGCAGGTCCGCCACGTCAATGAGAGACCCGAACCCGCCGAATCCCGGTCCGCGGAGCTGGTCCGGGAGCTTCGAGAGCAGCGCGGCGAAGTGAGCCCAGCTGTGCAGCGTGGCCTCGATCCCCGGCGCCTGGCGGCTCTCGCTGTCATGCAGCAGGTGCAGCACCTCGTCGCTGACCGGCGAAGCGTCGGGCGGCATGGGCTCGTCCTCCGGCATCGCCGCCTCGGGCTCCTCCCGCGTCGCCTGCCCGAACGGGTCATAGCGCGACTTGAACAGCGCGCCCATGCCCCTCGCGGCCAGGCCCGTCGCGAGCTTGGTCAGCTCCCAGCCGGGACCACTGGCGGACGGGAGCTCCGCGTTCTTCTCGGCCGCCTCCCAGCCGGACGGCGGCTGGAACTGCGCGTCGTCAGCTGCTTCGACCGGATTGAAGCTCACGCTCACCAGCTCAGTCAGGCTGAGCGGCTTGCCCTGGAATATCTCCTCGTGCCGCAGCAAGACGCCCAGCTCGGCATCCACGATGACCTCAACCCGGTCTACCGGCTGACGCCACCGCGCCACGGCGTCCCTGATGCTCCGCCGCGGCGTCGCCACCACCCGCAGCCCTTCTCGCCCGAGAGTTGTCGCCGATCCTCCGATCTCCAGCGTGTAGCCGTTGAGCAGCCATGACGGGCGCAGCAGCGTCGCCAGCGGCGGCCGGGGCCCACCGGTCATCTCGACCAGTCGGCCCTCTTCCACGAACTCTTGCCAGCTCCGGTCCCCGTCGCATCCGCTGGCGAACCCGTCGCCCTGATACCGGCAGCGGCCGCCCGGCGCGACCAGCAGCGTGGACCGGCTCGTCTCGGTCCCCTGCAGGTCGGTGGCTGCCTCCCACTCGTTCCCGGTCGGCCGCGCTGGGCGACCGGGGCCGGCCACCGGCCCGTCCGGCCCGCGGGGCCTGGTCGGCGCCCCTGTCCAGGGCATGCCCGCCTGGGGTAGCAGCGCCTCCAGGTCATGGTCGATCGTGTGGCTTACCTCAGCGGCCAGGCTCAGCCGCGTCCAGTCCGCGCGGTACAGCAGGATCACCAGATCAGGCGTGTCGGTCATTCCCCTATCCTTCCCTGCCGAACGATCCGGGCTCACCTCTAGGCGAAGATCACCGCATGAAAGACTCGGAGACGATATGTGCACAGTAGTGGTCAGCCTGGCGCCAGAAGACCAGGTGCCGTTGCTGCTGCTCGGGATCCGCGACGAGTTCACCGGCCGCCCGTGGCAGCCGCCGGCCCGGCACTGGCCCGGGTCTCCGCTGATCGGCGGCCTCGACGAGGAGGCGGGCGGGACCTGGCTCGCGGTGCACCCCGACCTGCCGCGCGTCGCCTGCATCCTGAACGGCCGGGGCCAGTTCGCGCCGCCCAGCCAACGCCGGTCCCGTGGCGAACTGCCGCTGCGGGCCGCCGAAGAAGGCCAGCCCGCCCTGCGCAGACTCCACGACGACCCCGAGATCCTGGCCCGCTACGACCCGTTCTACCTGGTGTGCGCCGACCCGGCCGCGGTCCTGCTGCTCGGCTGGGACGGCCAGCGGGCGGCCCTGGCCGAGTTCGGGCCCGCCACCCACGTACTGACCAACGCCGGGCACATGTACCCGCCCGACAGCGCCGCCGGGGATGCGGAGACCCCCGAAGACCCCAAGGCGGCCCGGTTCGGCCCCAAGTTCGCCGCGTCCAGGCCCCCAGGTGACCCGGCCGCCACCCTCACCGGCGCCTGGGGCGACTGGCTCACCCTCGCCGCCGCCGACGGCCCGCCCGGCACCGAACCCGGCGCGATCATCGTGCGCCGGGAACTGCCCGACGGCCGGGTGTGGGGGAGCACCTCGGTCAGCCTGATCGCCCTGGCTCAAGACGGCGGCCTGCGCTATGACTTCCAGCCCGTCCCGGCCGAGCCGGCGACCTGGTACTCCGTCGCCCTGGCCGCGAAGGACCGCTAGAAGAACTCGAAGTACTCGCGCATCTCCCAGTCGCTGACGTCCTGACCGTCCGGGATCGGCTCGGCGGCCAGCGAGTCCTCGTACCGCCCGATCTCGAAGCGCTTCATCATCACCAGGTACGCGATCAGCGATTCGCCGAACGCCTTGCGGTAGAACCCGTCCGCGTCCAGTGCGTCCACCGCCGCCGCCAGCGACATCGGCAGCGCGGGCGCCTCGACGGCGTACGGGTCGGCGGTCACCGGCGGCGGCGGCTCCAGGCCCCGCCTGATCCCGTCCAGGCCCGCCGCGATGTTCGACGCCAGGTAGAGGTAGGGGTTCGCGGCGGGCTCGCCGACCCGCATCTCCACGTGCGAGCTGGTGTCGCCCGCCGCACCCTGGACCCGCACCAGCGCGCCGCGGTTCTCCACCGCCCAGCACACCCGGTCGGGCGCGAATGAGTAGGGCCGGAACCGCTTGTAGCCGTTGACCGTCGGGACCCCGAACACGGTCATCGGCACCGCGTGCTCGAGCAGCCCGGCGACGTAGTGCCGGCCAAGGTCAGAGAGCGGCCCGCTGTCGCTGGCGAACACGTTCGAGCCGTCCGGCCGGGACAGCAGTGACTGGTGCAGGTGCCAGCCGGAAGAGAAGAAGTTCGGCAGCGCGGGACGGCACATGAACGTGGCCAGCAGCCCGCGCCGCTGGCACACCTGCTTGACCGCCGAACGGAACAGCACGGCGGCGTCCGCCGCGGCCAGCCCGGCGATGGGACTGAAGCTGAACTCCAGCTGGCCTGGCCCCCACTCGTCCTCCATGGACCGCGGCAGCAGGCCGATCGCGTCTAGCGCGTCGCGCAGGGCCTCCAGCGTGCCGCCCATGCTGTCCAGCCGCACCTCGGACAGGAACTGGTAGCCCCGCTCGAACACGCTGACCGGCGGCGGGTCCGGCGTGAAGCCGGCGTCCTGCGGGGCCAGCTCCCCCGGCGAGCGTTCGACGATGTAGTACTCGACCTCGATCCCGGCCAGGAAGTCATAGCCCGCCGCGCCGAGCGAGGCGAGCGTGCGGCGGAGCAGGCCCCGGCCGTCCAGCGGCATCGGCTGGCCGTTGCCGAAGTAGACGTCGCACAGCATCCAGCCGGTCCGGTCCGCCCACGGCAGTACCTGGAAGGTGGCGGGATCGGGTACGACCACCACGTCGGGGAACCCGGTGAACTCCTCGATCCCGAAACCGCCGCCGGCCGCGAACGCGGGCACGAACACCTGGTTGCCGGTGTCCAGGCTGTAGATGGCGCCGGAAAAGTCGAGCCCGTCGGACATCGCGGCGATGGCGGCTTGCGGCGACAGCATCTTGCCGCGCGGCACGCCATGCTGGTCGACGACCGCCAGCCGGACGGTGCGCAGGTCAAGCTCGCGGATCCGGGCCGCGACCT
>Ga0302181_10002412_pt1 | contig 13259 bp, 6 predicted proteins | sample I_Palsa_E3_3_FD_198786 | JGI IMG/M metagenome (GOLD analysis project Ga0302181, IMG submission 198786) | Peat permafrost microbial communities from Stordalen Mire near Abisko, Sweden - I_Palsa_E3_3 | ecosystem: Environmental > Terrestrial > Soil > Palsa > Peat permafrost | place: Sweden: Abisko... | reverse complement strand
AGCCCCGGCCCTGCCAGCGAAGGTCTGGATCAACCAGCCCCGCGCAACCATCGAGACCCAGGAGGCGCCACAGACGAACCAAGTGGCCTGATGTCTCATTCAGTTTGACAGGCACCGCTTCGGCGAGGCGCATGGGCGCGCGTTCTTTGCCGTCGAAGTCAGTGCTGGCTTGGATGACTTCGCTGGCCAGGTTTTCGGCCATTTTGTCGTCGGCGAGCATGCGGTAGCAGTCCATGGCGTAGAAGTCGAACTTGGTCGGGTCAACCACGAAGTGGTGATCCAGGTTCTCCGGATATGGCATGGAGTCCAGCAGGCGCCGTCCCCGGTCCAGGGCGACTTCGGTCTGCCGTCGGTCACCGATGCGAGACCACGCCTTGGCCTCCTGGGCGGCGAGCTGCACCGCCACACTGCTTTGCGGTGTCACCTCCGTACCGGCCCGCGCCGCCGCGACCACGCCGTGGTAGTCGCCGGTCGTCAGGTTGATCCAGGCGCGCATCTCGTGCGCCCACGCGATGATCTCGCCGTGGTCCGCTTCCGTACCTAGCGACAGCGCCGCCTGCCGGGTGGTTTCCGCGGCTTGGCGGTTGCCGGTGTCGTACTCGACACAGCCGACCAGCAGTGCGACCCACCCGGCCTGGACGAGGATCTCCCGGTGTTGCTTGAGGGTGACGCGCTGGCCCTGGAGCGCGGTGATCCGACGTAGCCAGGCCCGGCCTTCGATCAGGAGTTGGTCGGCGGGCATGTACGGGTACTCCGAGCACAACCGGTCGGCCATGATCCGCAGACCATCAAGCGTGGCTTGGTCAAGGTCGGAACGCTGCAACCGGCTGACCAGCTCCAGCGTGTCCATTCCTGTGCCGCCCGGAAACTCGATCGCATCGTTGAGCTGCCGTTTCGCCTGAACGGATGATGCGGTGATGGTTGGCTGTCGGGGTGCTGCTCAAGATCGCCTACCTGCTCATGCGCTGGACTTTTGGCCTGGCTGTCCTGATGTTCCGCGGGGACCAGGCGAAGAACGCCGAACTGCTGGTGCTCCGGCACGAGAACGCGGTCCTGCGCCGGAACGCGCGGCGGGTGCGGTACGAGCCAGCCGACCGGGCCTGGTTCACCGCGCTCACGCGGTTCATCCCGCGGCGGCGCTGGACCGGGGTCTTTCCGGTGACGCCTACGACACTGCTGGCCTGGCACCGCAGGCTCGCCGCCAGGAGGTACGACACGAGCAACCGGCGTCAGCCCGGCCGCCCGGTGACGGTCCGCAGCATCGTCCGGCTCGCCGTCCGCCTGGCGGAAGAGAACGAGTCCTGGGGATACCGGCGCATTCATGGCGAGCTCACCAAGCTGGGCGTGACGGTCGCGCCGTCGACTGTCTATAAGATCCTGCGCTCTTCGGGTATCGATCCCGCACCGCGCCGGGATGGCCCGACGTGGCGGCAGTTCCTGCACGCGCAGGGCGCCGGGATCCTGGCCGTCGATTTTCTTCACGTCGATACCGTGCTGCTAAACAGGCTGTACGTGCTGATATTCATCGAGCACGACACTCGCCGGATGCACCTGGGCGGCGTCACCGCCCACCCGACCGGTGACTGGACGGTGCAACAGGCCCGCAACCTGGCCATGAACCTCGGCGAGCGGTTCGAGGACTTCCGGTTCTTAATCCGTGACCGCGGATCGAACTTCACCCGCTCCTTCGACGCCGTCTTCCAGGCCACCGGCACTACGATCTTGCGCACTGCTGTGCAGGCGCCGCGGATGAACGCGATCTGCGAGCGCCTCGTCGGCACCCTGCGGCGCGAACTCCTTGACCGCAGCCTGATCCTCGGCGAAGCGCACCTGCGAGCCGTTCTGGCCGAATACCAGGAGCACTACAACACCGCCCGGCCGCACCAGGGCATCGGCCAGCGCATCCCCGACAGCGCGCGCCATCCTGCCCGCGTCATCGCAGGGGACTCCCGCGTCATCGCAGGGGACTTCCGCATCCGCCAGATCCGCCGAAAACCTGTCCTGAGCGGCCTGATCAACGAGTACGAGCGAGCCGCTTGACATCCGAGATCGCGCAGTTCACGGCCCAGGATCCTATTTTCGAGCGGCACAAGATCGTATCGGGAGACTGGTTCGGCAACAGATGACTCATTGCAGTTGAAGGGGTGCGCTGCCTGTCCTGTGGGCGAGATACTGGCAACGTTGGTTGACCGCGTGGCAGGGGGTTCGGATGGGCGGGGAGATCGCGCTGGCGGCGGAGGCTGCGCCGCTCGCGACGGCCGCGATCGGCATGTACGGCAGAGCCGTCCTAGCTAAGGCCTGGGACGATGTCGCCGACGCGACAATCAAGGCGGGCTTGCAGATATTGCAGCGGATCTTCGGACGTAAGAAGGACGACAAGGCGCTGCCCGACGTGATCGCGGACGTGGCTGCGTACCCCGACGACAGTGATGTGGTTGCCCAGTTCCGGCTGGCCATTCGCAGGGCCCTCGAAGCGGACTCCGCGCTCGCCAAGGAAGTGACGGCGATTGTCGCCAAGGCCGCCCCTGGCGCTTCGGTCAGCCAGCATGTCGTAGCCGGCAATGACGCCTACGTCGCCGGGCGGGACATGACCATCACTCGCCGACCCGACTAACTCCGACTATGCGCGTCATCCGAGCTGCGATGCTGCTTATAGACGGTGCGCAGATCGCCCAGCCTCAACTTGGTGTGCACTGGTAGCCCTATTGAACCCGACGGTACTCACTACCGCGCTTAGCGGTAAGAAGCGTCCTGGGCTTCGGGGGAAAGACTGCAGCACCGCCGCCGGGTCAAGTGCAAGGACCGGATCCGCTGCGAGAAGGACACCGGGCTGCGGAAAGCGCCGCTCAAGGGGTTCGCGTAGTACCAGGTCTGGTGCGAGATCGTCGCGCTGGCTGCGAACTGTTCGCCCGGGCGCAGATGCTCGCGCTCACCGGGGACGCATGACGCTGGGGGCCGAAGCGTCTCCGCCTGCGCGTCTTCGTCGTCGGCCGCCTTGCCCGAAGCGGACGTGCAACTCCGCCTCGCGCCGGACGCTGGCCATGGGCCGCGGACATCACCCGCGATCACCCGCTTGAAGGCCCTCCCAAGCGGCTGAGCTGCCGCAACGCCCTGCAACCAGGAAGGAGAAACTCCAGGGCGCGTGGAACCCCGCCTACCCGGCACGACAACCGGGCTGCCCGGCACGGTCGGAACCTGAAAATCAGCCCCAGCCGAACACCTCAGGTCGCCACGTCCCAGTCACGAAAATCGAGGCTAATGCGTTCCTTGTGTCGAGGTGGCGGTGCCTGCCGTAATCGCAGGACGGGTGCCGTCTAGGTGCCGAGCCTGTGCAGTCGGCGGGGGACTCCGTCGAGCCGGACGATTTGGTCCTCAGTGCCGAGCGACCGGATGTCGTCTGGGGGCAGGCCGAGGATGGTGGCGGCCTCGGCGGCGGCTTCTGGGTCGCTGGTGCCGAAGACCTGGACAGCGCCGCAGCCGGCGATCATGGCGGGCCAGTCGCGGGCGTAGGCAGCGCGGAGTTGGCTCACGTCATGCCAGAACGTCCAGAGTCGCAGCTTGCCCGCTGGCGCTGTCGCGTGGGCGGCCGCCAGCTGCGGGAACGGCATGAGCTCCGCGCAGTGGTCAAGCAGGAAAAGGGCGGGCACGGCCGGGTCCGGTGCCCGGAGGGTGGTGCGCAGCATGCCGCCGATCCAGACCCGGAGCAGCGGAGCGTAGATCTTGACCCGCTCCGCGGGGACGATGATGTAGACGGTCGCCGGCTGGTCGGACGGGAACTTGAACGTCGACCCGTCCGTGCTCGCCGCCACGTCAAGGCTGCTGAAGACCTTCAGGAGGGAGGTGGCCCTGGCCAGGATGCAGGTGCGTGCCCGGTCGTCCTTCTGCAGGAAGCTGGCGATCTCCGCGTAGGTGCTCTCGGTGAGCCTCTTCCCGATCGTGTCCAGGACTACGGCGAGGGAGTAGATGATGTCTTCCGAGTGCAGCGTGACGTAGAGTTCGTTCTCGTTGATCTTCTTTTCCGGCACCACGTAGAGGTAGCCTAGGATCGCGCTGAGCAGCCCGATGGCCTCGCTCTCGTCGGCGTCGCCGAGCGACGGCCCGCGGGAGAACAGCTCCGCGACCTCCCGGCACCCTCTGGTGAGGACCGCCCCGTCCCCCCCTTCTATCCAGTCAGGGGCAGTGTAGGTGTCCGGCGCCGGTTCCGGCCCGGTCACGCCGAACGGGTCCAGTCGCATCACGTACTGGCCCAGCGCCCGCCGCGCCGCCGCCGTGGCGGCGTAGGCCCTGCCGTCAATGTCGAGGACGACGACCTGCCCGGCGTAGTTCAGCAGGTTCGGGACTAGGCAGGAACGGTCCCGGCTCGACCGGTTCGGGGCGATCGTCAGCAGGTGCGGCGCCTGCCCGCCGGGGCAGAGGACCGCCTCGTCGGCGCCCGGCAGTGCGTCGGCCGGGCCTCTGGCCCGCCTGCGGTGTCCCTGCCGCTCAGTCCGGCCCAGGAAGAGCGCCTCCCGGCTGAGCCTGGAGAACTTGCTCATCGGGACTACGCCTGCGCCGACTCGCTGACCGTGTCGTCCGTGTCAGCGGGGCCGTCACCGTCCTGCACAGTCCCGAGCGCGTACACGCACAGTTCCTCAAAGCTGACGCTGTTCTCCGTGGAGATATTCAGCAACTTCTGAAAGGAATCCATCACTTCCGTTGGGATGGTGCCGCCGCGCTCCCGCTGTAGCCAGCTCGACTGATGCTGCAGGGGGTGCTTGTCGGGGCGCGGCTCTCCGACGTAGATGCTAAACGGCGCCTTCAGCCCGCCGAAGTCACACGGAATGGTGAACTTCTTCAACAGGAACCCCCATTGCCCGGCAAATACTCGGGTCACAATATAGCCAAGGTCGTTGCGGCGCAGATAGCCTGCCGCCGCGGGGCGGAGGATAAATTTTCGACGCGCAAGGTACGCAAGGTACGCAAGGTACGCAACAAGATTCTTGCCGGCGGGTGTCCGGGTGGGCTCCTGCCGCTCTTACCGATGCGAGGCGCACATGGGCGGCGTGGGCGGACGTGATTCTGGGGTGGTTGTCCTGGGGCGGACAGCGGCAGGCCCGGGTCCCGCCGATGCGGGAGGCGACCTGATCACCGTCGCCGGGGATGCTCACCTGGCAACGATTGCCCCGCGCCAGTCGGGCGAGGACCAGTCCTGCCTGCTCCCGAACCTGCTGGCCTACCCCGGCCAGGCGGTGGTCGTTGACGTGGATGGCAGGGCCTACGACGCCACGGCGGCGGCGCGGCGGGCGCTGGGGCAGGCCGTGGTGCGGCTGGACCCGTTCGGCGTGACCGGGCAGGAGCCGGACGCCCTCGATCCTCTTGACCTCCTCAACGGACTGGCGGAGCCGACCGCCACGTCCTGGTGCCTGGACATCGCCGGCCTGCTGTCGCTTCGGCACTACGGCGGCGCCGGTGCCGATGGTGCCGACGGCGAGGCGTTCGGCCTGCTCGCCGCGCTGATCGGGTACGTCCACGCGGCTCCGGGCCTGGGGACGTTCGACGCGCTTTACCAGGCGCTGCACGAGGAGGAGTTCAGTCATAGCATCGCCGTGGCGCTGGACACAGCGGGCAAGCACCTGCCTGCGCCGTCGTACATGGAGCTTACGTCGTACCTGTCGCGGGACGAGTGGCTGCGCACCCGCATCCTGGCCACGCTCCGGTCGCGTTTCGGCGCCCTCGGTACCCCGGAGGTACGGCGCAGCCTGAGCCGCACCACCGTCCCGCTGTCTGGGATGGGGGCCGGGGAGCCGGCCACCGTCTACCTCGTCCTGCCCGCAGGCCAGGTGGCGGCCTGCTCGGTGCTGCTCCGGCTCTGGGTCGGCACCCTGCTGCTCGGCACGGCGCGGGCACGGGACCGCGCGGCCTGCCCGACGCTCTTCCTCCTGGACCGCTGCGCCGATCTCGGCTCCTTCCCGCTCCTGGAGGCGCTGCTCACGCAGGGGTCCGGCGGAGCGGCGCGGATCTGGACGTTCTGGCGCGACGTCCACCAGCTCCGGACGACCCACCCTGGCAGATGGCGGGAGATCATCTCCGGCTGCGGGGCGGTCCAGGCCTTCGCCACCAGGGACGCCGCTGCCGCCGCCGAGGCGGAGGCGCTCCTCGGGCTGCCTGCCGGTGACGTCTGGTCGCTCGGCCCGGCGGACCAGATCCTCAGGGTGGACGGCACTCCCCGCCGGGCGCGGCGGCTGGCGCCCTGACGCGGCCTCCTCAGGAGTCGCTCACCTCGAAGATCGCCAGGTAGAGAATCCGGTCCAGCCGGTCAACGAACTCGATGGTGTCACCCTCGTCCCCGTCCTCGTCGATCCGCATCAGGTACACGGGGACGGCCGCGGGCGAGCTGGTCACCGCGTCCTGCAGGCCGCGCAGGATGCGGCGGCGGTCGGATGCGCCCTCGCCCCGGGACAGGCTCACCAGCAGCCGGACCGTGGACGCGGCAACACCGGCGCTCGGGTCCGCCAGCAGGTCAAGCAGCTCGGGGATCACGTCGCCCTTCATGCTGCGGAACTCGGCCACGGCGGCGTAGGCCGCCCGCTGGACGAAGGAGTTGTCCTTCATCGCGACCCGGAGTGCATCGGCGACACGGTCGGTGACGCGGCGGAGCATGCCCAGGAGCCGCACGGCCGACAGCCGCCCGACCCAGCCCTCGCCGGTTGCCACCCAGTCGATGAGGATCGGCTCCCAGGTGTCCGGGTCGGCCAGCGCCGCGAAGGCGTTGGGGGAGATCCGGGCCACCGCGTCGAGGGCAGCCATGACGCCCACCGGGGGGTCCCCTCCGGTGCGGCTATCGGATTCTGCCCAGTCGAGCAGCAGCCGCAGCACGTCCTCATTCTCGGCCAGGGCCGCGGCCGCCTCCCGCGCCTCGGCGAAGTACCCGGTCCTGCCGAGCCGAACGTAGACCCGGCTCCCGATGCCCCTTAGGGTGCTCAGGCAGGTGGCACCATCGGCCAGGAACTGGTCGTCGAGCCAGAGCATCGACTCCTCGATGACCGAGCGAGCGCCGTCGAGGCGGCCAGCCGCATCGGGACCGGCCGCGGCCGTCAGGAACGACACCGCGCCCTTCGGGACAGCGCGCACGTCCCGGCGGACCTCGCGCGGAACGGCCGCGATGGCGTCACGCACGGCGTCCTGCGCTCCGTCCAGGACCCGCGTTACGTCCGCCACCCGGGTGAGGCCCTTCAGGAGGGTCCGTTGCAGTCCGGGCGGAGCCGACGGAAGGGCCGCCAGCAGCGGAGCCACCAGCTCCCCGTCGATCGATTCGATCATCTTCAGGATCCAGTCGGCGGCCAGGTCCTCCCCGGTAGCGGCGGCCGAAATCCAGCGGCTGAGCGCCTCTGCGTCGTCGTGGTGAATGTCGTGCTGCACCCAGCTCAAGATGGTGAGCATCGACGGCGGGTAGTCGGCCCGGGTCGCGTGGCCGGCGAGTGCCTCGATCGCCTCCGCCCCGACACGGGTGACGGACCAGCGGCGGTTCCGGTTCTTGGTATTGGCGTGCGGGCCATGCAGGGCCAGGGCGGCGCGGAGCCGAAGGCGGTCCTGCGGGCTGGTGAGCAGCTCGACGACCGGGCCGATGTTCTCCGTCGTCAGGCGCCCGCCCTCCATCTGGACGAGCGCTCGCCACCGCTGCGCCGCCTCGTCGCCGGGAGCCCACCGGGCGATGATCGCCATTGCCCCCGCGTCCGGGCTCTCCAGGTAGGGCCAGAGTGGCCCCAGGGCGGCGGCGCGGCCGGACCGGAGTACCCGGCCGACGAGGGTTGCCTCCACCGCTGACGTGGGCAGCCCGCCCTCGGCCGCGGACTCGATGAGGGCCGCCACGCCGGCTTGCGGGTCGGGGCCGAGCAGCAGCTCCCAGCCCGCCTGGTCGCCCGTGCGGGCCGCATCGAGCGCCCCCACCTCGGCGGCTACCGTGCTGAGGTACAGCGTGCCCCAGGCCAGATGCCCCGTGGGGTAGCGGAGCCGATGGCTGCTGGCCCCGGGCGCGGGCGCCTCCGGCGGGAGCCGCCAGGCCAGCGCCCCGGCCCCGTACCAAGTCCGGTACGCCGCCACCAGGCGGGAGTCACGCTGGCGGGCCTTGTCGCGCAGCCACTGCTCGGGCAGTGCGTCGGCGGCGGCGTCCAGCTTCTCGGCGACGCCCCCGATGCCCCCGACGGCAGCGCGGATGTCGAGGATCGCCTCGGCCCGCCGGCGCGGATCGGGGATCTGGCCGACGGATGCCACGGTGGCGCTGAGCAGGTCATCGGGCTGCCCGGGCGCGATGAACGCGAGCCGGGCCTGAGCCTGGGCCCGGTTCTCCGGATCGGCAATCCGCGCGACCAGCTGCGCCACCACGTCCAGCAAGGCCTCGCTTACGTGCAGGCCGAGCTTCTTGTCCGGGATGGATGCGATGAGCCATTCGATGACACGCGCCTGGTCCTGCGGATCGGTGATTTCCGCGATCACGCCGTTAATGTCCAGCTGCAGCGGTATCCGCGTGTACCACATGGTTCGCCACAGCGCCCGGAACCGCAGGTAAGGGCCGCCGATCATGTCGGCCGCGGCCAGCAGGACAGCGGCCGAACGGGGGATGGACTCCTCGGCCTCGGGCCCGTCGGCGATCCGCCAGCGGAAGATCCCGGCTAGCGCATCCCGCAGGCTCTCCTCTTCCTCCTGGCTGCCCCAGGCGGCAGCCAGGCCAGCGGCCAGGCCGGTGCACGTAGCCGGCAGTGGCCGGTCCCCGGTCGCGCCCGTAAGGTAGCCCCGCATGAAGTCGCGGCCCCTGGAGCAGCAGACCACCAGGGTCTCCCAGGTCAGCGCCGGATGGTCCGCGAGGAGCGGCCGGCACCTGCCCAGCAGGAGTCCCGCGTGGTAGGCGTACTCCCGCGGCGCCAGGTGCGCTTCATCGAGCATCGCGAGGTAGTGCCCGGCCGGCGAGCCGGGCCGGGGGGCGAGGTCTTCCCGTGGCCACGGCAGGCGTGGCCGGGCCAGGAGGTTGCCTGCCCGGGTGATCGCGGACCAGCCGCGGGCCAGGCGGCCGGGGTCGGCCGCCGATGCGGGCAGCAGGGCCCCGTCCAGGCTGTCGTCGCCGCCCGCCGCCAGCCCGGAGAACAGGTAGGCCCAGTACTCGCCGTCCACCTCGGCGCGTACCTCATCTGACGTCGCGGCGACATGGCGGTGGGCGGGGATCGTGTCACTGACCAGGAGTGGCCCCGCGCCGCTAGCGACCCTTGCCCTGATCACGACGCGGAGCAGGTCAAGCTGGTGCTCCTCCGGCGCTGCCTCGGGGATCGTCCGGGCGGCGGTCTCCGAGGTCCGGACGACCGGCTCCTGCAGCAGCGCGCCCAGCCAGCGGAACTGGCTGAGCGCCGCCTGCACGGCGGGCTGCCGGTCTCGCTCGGTCAGGGCCGCGCGGACGAGGGGGACCACGTCTTCCCCGAGGGCGGCCAGCCCGACCAGGGCCTCCGCGCTGCCGGCCAGCCATGCCTGCCGGAAGGCACCCGCCAGCGCGCCGGCTGGCTTGCCCTCACGCAGGTGCTGCTGGATGGCCCGGCTCAGCTCCCGGTCCCCGAGGTCGCAGACGATGTCGCCGGGGGAGAACTCGATCGGCGGGACCGGCGGCGGGCCAGCCGCGTCGCCGTCGCCGGAGGCGGCCTGCAGGTCCAGCAGGCGCCCGCCCTGGAAGGCCCGCAGGCGCTCCCGTGCCTGCCCGTGGCCAAGGCCGCCATACAGCGCGACCAGCAGCCAGAGCCAGTCGGCATCGCCCCGGACGGTCGCCAGCAGTCCCGGGCTGGACTCCAGGTGCTGGCGCATCGGCAGGTGCTGGGCCACCAGGCGGGAGATATCCAGTGCTGGCCCCGGCCCCGGCCAGGAGGGGTCGTCGCCGGGCTGCCCGAGGGCGGCCAGCAGCGCCCAGCGGACCGGCCAGCCCAGCCGGTCCTGGTCCCGGTGCGCCACCTGCAGCAGCGCGTCGGCGATCTCCGTCGTGAACCAGTTCAGCCGGAGCAGGATCTCCGCTGCGGCACCCGCGTCGTCCCGCGCGTCATCCTGCCCGGCGGCCTGCTGCCGGATCGCCTCGGCGATGACCTCGGCGGCCAGTCCCGCGGCCGGCCCCGCGTGAATCCTGGCGAACGCGTCGTGGATGCTGTCGCGCAGCCCCTCCGCCTGTGCCTGGCCCTGAGAGAGGGCATAGCTGTGCAGCAGCTGCCCGATCAGCCGCGCGAGAACGGGCCGGGGCACGTTCGTGAGGCCGGGCAGGGCGCTCATCACCAGCAGCGCGGCCCGCGGGATCGGCGTGCCCCGGTCGTCGCCTTCGAGCACGCCGTCGAGCAGCTGCGCCCTGTACTCCGGGTCGTCCCATTCCGGGCTGCTCATCGCCAGCCCCAGGGCCAGCAGCAGCGGCTCACGCCACTGCGGGTCATCCAGGCGCTCGACGATGCTCGCAGCGGCCCGCCCGGGGGCAGCGAGCAGGTGGCGGGCGGCGAGGAACTCTTGGAAGGTCCGGTGGAAGAAGGCGTAGTTGCCGGCGCTCTGCTCGGCCAGCAGGCCGACCTGTTTCTGGACCGTCGTGAGCAGGGCCTCGAGCACCGGCCGGAACGAGTCGTCGTCCGGGGTCGTATCCCGCCTGCGGGCCAGCGGCTCCTCGATCAGTGCCCGGATGCGGCCCAGGTCGATCAGGCCGTTGCTCGCGCCGTTTCCCTGCATGTCGGCCGCGAGCGGCTCCAGGGCGGCCAGCAGCTCCTCGCGCAGCAGGAACTGCGCCTGGCACTCTGGCCGGCTGAGCCAGACCTGCAGGAGGTTCTCGACCACGCGGTCGTAGACGCCCGCGCGCTGGTCGGGCAGCCTGCCGTCCGTCAGGTAGACGATCGCCAGGATGGTGATGAGCAGCGGGTTGGTAGCCAGCTCACGGATGGCCGGGCGGGCGTCGTCAAAGATCTCTGCGAGCAGCTCCTCGGCGGAGAGCTGCCCCTGGCCCTGCGGGGCCAGTTCCGCGTTGACCGCCGCGGCCCACGACCGGGCGAAGTGCTCGACCGCTGGCCGCCGCATCGCCTGGATGCCGAAGTGGGCGCAGCCGCTCCTGATGGGCATGTGCCGGTAGCCGACGTAGCGGCTGGTCACGACCACCTGGTTGCCGCCGGCCTGCCCTGGCGCCTCGGCCTCTTCGCCTGCGTTCGGCGGGATGTACGCCTCGATGAAGTCCTGGATCTTCTGCAGGACGTCGCGGCGGTTGGCCTCCGGGAGCTCGTCGAGCCCGTCGAGGATGACGATCGCCTGCCCGTCCGCCAGGGACTGGCGCAGCAGGGTGTTGCGGCGGTCCGGCGTGCAGCCGTCGTCGCGCCCGCAGGAGTCCGGGTCGCGGCCCAGGTACTCGTCCAGGGCCACGGCGGGCCGGTCCCCGCGCTCCCGCTCGGCCAGCTCGCGGGCGAAGTGGGCCAGCCGGAGGAAGACCGGCACGCGGGCGGGACCGAGGTCGGCGAGCTCCCCGGCTTCCGGCCACCCGGAGTGATCCGGGTCAACCTGCGTGGCGGGCACCTGGACGTGCGTCCCGACATCGATCAAGACGGCCCCGGCAACGTGCGAGGTCGTCCGCCCGCCTGCCGTGAACAGCAGGTGCGCGTAGCGGCTGCCGCACTCGCCCTCCGCCGGGGTGAACGTCAGGAGCCCGGCCTTGCCAACGCCGATGGGCTGGCCGACGGCGACTGGCGCGCCCTGGAACGCCAGCTTTCCGCGGGCTGGCAGCGCGTCGATCCTGATCGCGCTGATCGCGGCGGCCTGATCTGGCGGGATGAAGTGCCCCCTGGCGAACGGGGCCGTGGTGCCGGCGGGGACGTGGAGGCGGGCGGCCCACGGTCGGCCCGGCTCGTCCTCCGCCGGGACCTCTGCGGGCAGCTGCCGGAGCATTCCTCTGGCCAGTTGCAGGGCGAGCCAGTGCCCCAGCGTGGTCTTGCCGCTCCCCGGACCTCCGAGCAGGACTATCCGGTGATGCAGCCGGAACGCGTCGGCGATGTTCTGCACGTCGGTGATCGCCGCGAGCCTGGCCTCCTCCCGCCGCGGGCGGTACGTGCGGCGGACGTTCTCCGCGTCCAGCTCCTCCAGCCGGGCCGGGTCGATCAGGTCGAGCGTGAGGCCGTCCGCCGCCTCGCGGACCTCGATGGAGTGCAGGTCCGCCATGTGCCGCAGGTCGTAGTCGGTCTCCGGCTCCGTCTTCAGGGCGACGTAGACCTTCTCCAGCTCGATCCGCAGCCGGCCGACCCCGCGGATGCCCTGGAGCTCCAGCCACTGGTAGCTCCCGGCGAGCTGCTCCAGGTACCTGCACAGTTCCTCGCCCGGTGTCGGCCCTGGCGTGCTTGGCGCCTGCGGGGGCGGGTAATTGATCGTGATGTTCCCGCCCGCGACCATGGCGTCCCGCTCCGCCCGGATCTCGGAATACCCGTGGCCACCCCTGGCGTCCCGACCGTCGGCCACTGCCCCTCCACGCCCCTCGGCTTAGTGCCTCGTTTGGGACCTTATTATGGCCTACCCTGGTCCGATCTGGCCCAGTCCGGGTGCGGTAAATGCCATGAAGTGCCTTCTTGTGTGGGGGTGCAGAGGGGCCTGTTGCCTGAGATTCAGGTTCTGTTCTGGCGTTAGTTGTGCACATTGTTCCCGTTGGCTGGAGAGCTTTCCAGGATTAGGAAATCGTGCTGCATACCCATATACGGGCAGCGGTCTGGCCTATCTCGATCGGACTATCCACGCGAGGGTGCCGCTGCCAACTGAAGTGAATGACACACCCGGAGCACGCCGCCCAATATGCAATGACACGTCCAACCAGACCTTGCATGCCTCCGGTCAGATCGACCACCGACAGTACCCCCGGCGCCTCGCCCATCCGGTCTCTTTCAGTCACCGCAAGCGTAATATTTCGATCGCCCAGGCGTCGCGCTTGCCCAATGAATCCGTGGACGCTAGCAATGCCTTCCACGGGTTGTACAGGATCGCGATTCGGCTGCATAACGTCCAGATCCGCGCGCTGCTAACGGCACAGATATAAGCAAAAGGGAACGCCCAGATAACGAGTCCTCTTTGCGGCTGCTGTCAAGTGGCTGGCCGAGTTTTCTTTGAAGCCGGCTTCGACGGTGAGGGTGTGGCTGCCCTGGTGCCGGGCCGTATCGTGGTGCCCAGGTCCGGGAGTGGCTTGTCCGAAGAGCCGGCGTTCGGGGTGTGAGCCGGCCGCGCTGGAGTCAGAGTCGTTCCCTGGTTGCCCTCCCGGG
>Ga0302181_10002411_pt1 | contig 13265 bp, 10 predicted proteins | sample I_Palsa_E3_3_FD_198786 | JGI IMG/M metagenome (GOLD analysis project Ga0302181, IMG submission 198786) | Peat permafrost microbial communities from Stordalen Mire near Abisko, Sweden - I_Palsa_E3_3 | ecosystem: Environmental > Terrestrial > Soil > Palsa > Peat permafrost | place: Sweden... | reverse complement strand
AGATGGTCGAGCAGCCGGCCAAGGTCATGCGGATCGGCAACATGATCAGGCAGCTGCTCGAGGAGGTCCGGGCGGCGCCGCTTGACGAGAAGAGCCGGGCCCGGCTGAAAGAGATCCACGAGAGCTCCATCAAGGAGCTCGAGGACGGCCTGGCGCCCGAGCTTGTCGAGGAGCTCGAGCGGCTGTCACTGCCGTTCGAGCAGGACGGGGTGCCCAGCGAGAGCGAGCTGCGGATCGCCCAGGCCCAGCTGGTGGGCTGGCTGGAGGGCCTGTTCCACGGCATCCAGACCACGCTGTTCGCCCAGCAGATGGCGGCCCGCTCCCAGCTGGAGCAGATGCGCCGTGCCCTCCCGCCCGGGATGATCCCGGATCAGGAGCCACAGCAGCAGCGTCCCACCTCGGGCCCGTACCTGTAAAACCTTTTCTTCTGAACGGACCTGGCACCTGCGCCAGGAAAACTTCGACCGTCCCAGGGAAGCGCCCTCCCCGACAACACCGAGTGAGGCGGACCGGTGGAACATAGGGCCGGTTATGCGGCGCGGCGATCGCCGGCCGGCCTATCCTAGAGACCCTGAACTCAGGGTGGCTGCTACCCGCTGCTCCTAGGGACGGCCGAAGCGCAGCCGGCCGAGCCAGGCGGCGGCCGCGGCGAACTCAGGGTCTGAGGTGCCCGGCCGGATCGCGGTGGCGGCGCCGTCGCACCTGGCGTAGCTGCCCAGGAAGCGGACGTCCTGGCAGACCCGGCGCAACCCCATCAGCGCCTCGCCGACCCGGGCGTCGTCCACGTGGCCCTCGCAGTCGATGAAGAAGTAGTACTGGCCCAGCCGGTCGCCCGTGGGCCGGGACTGGATCGTGGTCAGGTTGATGCCGCGGACGGCGAACTCGGTGAGGATCTCGAGCAGGGCACCCGGGTGGTCCTCGATGAGAAACGCGGCCAGCGACGTGCGGTCCGCCCCGGTGCGCGCGGGCAGCGGACCGGGCGGTGAGACGACGACGAACCGGGTGACGGCGTTGACCCGGTCGTGCACGTCGGGGACCAGGACCGCCAGGCCGTACCGGTCCGCGGCGAAGGCGCCCGCCAGCGCGGCGTCCACCTGCCCGTCCGCGGCCTGGCGAGCCGCCTCGGCGTTGGATGCGAGCGGCACCCACTCGCAGTCCGGCAGGTGGGCGGCCAGCCAGCCCCGGCACTGCGGCATGGCCACCGCGTGGCCGCCGACCTTCTTGATGTCGCCGATGGCGGTACCCGGCCTGGCCAGCAGGGCGAACGCGATGGGAATCTGCAGCTCGGCCACGATCACCAGGTCGTTCCCGGTGGCCAGGTCATCCAGGGTGGCGGTGACCACTCCCTCGACCGAACTCTCGATCGGGACCACGGCCCGTTCCGCCGTGCCGTCGCGCACGCAGCTCAGGGCGGCCTGGATGGTCGGGCAGGACAGCGGCTCGGCCGCGGGGTCGGCGGCGCGCAGCGCCGCCTCGGAGAAGGTGCCCTCCGGGCCCAGGTAGGCGTAAGGCATAGCCCACATGATGCCAGCATCGCGGGAGTGCGCGGGCCGCGCGGTCACCAGGGACGTCGTGATGACGGCAGGTCAGGTCGAGGGAACGCCCCGGCCAGGAGCGCGAAGCCTGGCCAGGATGACCAGGAGCGCGAGCGCGGCGATCCCGAACGCGTCCTGGACGATCCTCGCCAGGGCCGCCGCGTCGTGCTGGCCCAGCAGGGACTGCCCCCACCACGGGATGGTCAGGGCGAAGAAGACCGCGGTCCCCGCCGCGATGGCCACCCGGCGCGGCGACCGCCCGTCGCCCAGGATGGCGCCGATGACCACCACGACCACCAGGAAGTGATGGATCCAGGAGACCGGCGAAAGCAGCACGCCGAGCAGCGCGGTGACCGCGATCCCCTCCATCTCCCTGGACTGGCGGGCCAGCCGCCGGGCCACGGCGAAGCCCGCCACCGCCACGACCAGGGCCAGGGCGGCCCATACCGCGCCGGGCGCCTGGCCCGGCAGGAACTCCCGGAGCAGCATCCCGCGCAGCGACTGGTTGGAGGTGCCGGAGTTGGATCCGAGCCGACCGGACTGGAAGATCACGCTGGTCCAGTAGGTCACGGAGTCGTGCGGGAGCACCAGCCAGGCCCCGGCGGTCCAGGCCAGCGCCGCGACCGCCGCGGTAACCGCCGCGCGCCGCCGCCCGGATACCCACAGGTACACGATGAACACCCCGGGCACCAGCTTGATCGCGGTGGCCAGGCCGACCAGCGCACCGCGCGGCCAGCGCGGCGCGGCCGCCGAGCAGTCCGCCACGCACATCGCCAGCAGCGCCATGTCGACCTGGCCGAACCGCAGCTCGTCGCGCAGCGGGAACAGGTAGGCGCAGGCCGCGAAGACCGCCGCGAACACGACGGCCCGCATCCGGCCCGGCTCAGAAGCCCGGCGCAGCAGCGGCGCGAACGCGAACCAGATCACCACGGCGAGCGGCCCGTAGATGACGGGCACCCAGACCAGCTGGGCGGCCGAGGCGGGCATCAGCGCGAGCGGCACCGCGAAAAGCGCCGCGGCCGGCGGATAGGTGAAGGGCAGCAGCTGCGGCGGCTGGGTCAGCATGGTGTAAAGCGGCTGACCCTGCAGCACGCTCAGGCCGCCGGTGCGGTAGACGGCCAGGTCCACCATCCGCTGGTCGGGTGCGTTCGTCAGGTACCCGACCACGAGCGGTGCGACGGCGGCGAGCGCCGCGGCCCAGGCGAGCACCCCGAGCGCGCTGACGGCCCAGGGCGGCCAGGCGGCCACCCGCCCGGCCACCCGGCCAGGCCAGCTCGCGGGACCCCGGTGGCCGGCCTGCGGCTGCGCCGGGGCTCCGGTAGCGGTGCTCATCCTCCTCACCCGGCCTTCGTCGTGGCGGTTCTGGGGTCAGCGGCGTTGCCGGGAGCCCGCGGGTCGTTCGGGTCCCTGCGCCGACGGCCAGAACGCACCATCAGGACCACCAGCCCGACCGTCGCCGCGGCCAGGACCACGGGCGTCACCCCGTGCCTGATCACGGGCTGCAGCCAGGTCAGGCCAGGCGGCAAGCGCACGTCCGTCGCCCGGGCGGGCAGGTAACCGAAGCCGAGGGCCGCCGTGCGGGCGAGCAGCAGCCAGCCGATCCCGTCGACGACCGGAGCGGACACCACGGGGATGAGGGGCAGCAGCGCCCACCCCAGCACGTCGTACCACGGCAGCACGTAGGGCCAGGCCAAGAGCCACGCGAGCACCAGCGCGAACGCGACGCCCGCGACCGCGTAGCCAGGCCCGCCCGGGTCACCCGCAGCCAGATCGCGTCCGGGCAGTATCCCGGGCAGCCCGCGGATGATCAGCACCGCGAGCACCACGGTCAGCGCGATGGCCCCGAACTTCACGATGTCCGTCGCGGCCGGCCCCTTGACCACCAGCTGGATGATGGTCCGAATCACCCGCCAGGGCGATCCGATCGACACCATGTCACTCGCCCGCGACGACTGCTGGAGCATGGCGGACCCCCCGATAGCCACCGCCGTTCCCGCCGTTACCGCGAACCCCGCCCCCAGCGCCACCAGCGGCCCCGCCACCCGCCGCCACTGCCGTCCCATCACCAGCACGAGCCCGATACCGAGCCCCACCCCCACCAGCACCACCGAAACCTTAACCGCAAACCCCAGCCCCACCAGCACCCCCGCCACCGCCATGCGTCGCCAAGGAGGCACCCACCCCGCCCCGGGGGCCCCCGAAGGGCCCCCCAGCACAACCGCCACCCCGGCCACGCCGAACACCACCGCCTGGCTGTCCACGTGGGCGCCCGCGACGAGCACCTGGAGCAGCACCGGGTTCGCCGCCCACAGCAAGGCGGCGCGCAGCTGGCGGCCCGGCGAATCCCGCGTCACGCGGTGCAGCAGCAGCGCGGTGACGCCGAAAGCGATCAGGTTGGCCAGGCCGAGCACGAACACGGTGAGCCGCACGGAGGTGCCGCCGGCCAGCGACGCCAGCGCCTCGATCGCGGTCGCAAGCGGCCCGTATACCGACGGCGACCCGGACCAGTCCTGGACCGCCCGCGCGACCGGATCACCGAGCGCCGCCAGCTGGGCGGGGGTCGTCGTGTACGGGTTGTGGCCGGTGACGAACATCCGCCCGTAGGCGGCGTAGCTGAGCTGGTCTGAGGACCCGAACGGCGGCACCAGGGTCAGCGCGGCCGCCGCCAGCAGCCCGGCGATCAAGATGGCCCGGGCCGGAACCGACCAGCCGTCGCGGCTGGCCCGCAGCACGAGCACCAGCCCGAGGGTGCCGGCCGCGAGCCCGGCCGCGGTCAGCGGGACCACTAGGTAAGCCGAGGGGTGCAGGCCGAGTGACCACGGCGGCTGACCGGGCCGGCCGGGCAGCACCGGCTCCATCACCGAGGGGCCGGCCACCGCGACGGCGAACGTGCACACGATGCTGACGCCGATGGCGATGAGGCCCGCCCGGCCCGCATGCATTCCCTTGGACCTCGCGCCCCCCGCCGGCCCCGCCGACCCCGCTGGCCCCGCGCGTCCCGGCCGTCTGGTCATGGGCGGGCGGCGAGCGCCCTGGCCACATCGGTGAGCTGGTGAGCGCGGTGCAGCTGGGCCCGCAGACCGGTGCCGGTGGCGCGGTGCGCCAGCTCCACCTCAACCTCGGTGATCCGCAGTCCCTGGCGCAGCAGGTCAATGGTGAGGGCGGTCTCGACCCCCCAGCCGTGCGCCAGCGGCCGCGCGGCCTCGAACGCCGCACGGGTCAGGCAGCGCTGCCCGTTCAGCGGCTGCCTCGGCTGCCACCCGGTAGCCCGGCGGATGCCGGCCCCGGAGAGCCCGACCACCAGGCCGTGGCCGCCGAGCTTGACGGTGGCGGCGAAGACGGCGATGGTCATGTCCGCGGTGCCCGCGGTCACCGGGTCCATCAGCGGCCCGGCCTGTCCGGCCGTCTGGGCAAGGTCCGCGTCGAGGAACAGCAGGTGCCGCGGACGGTCCCGATGCTCCCGCTGGTCGACCAGCCGGACCGCCTCCGCGCCGGTCTCCATCGCGGCGCCCTTGCCCCGGTTGCGCGGGTGCCGCATGACCGCGGCGCCGGCCCGCTGGGCCGCGGCGGCCGTGGCGTCCGCCGAACCGTCGTCGACCACGACGACGAGCCCGACGCCTGCCAGCCCGGCGGCGGCGGCGACGGTCGCGGCGATCCGGTCCGCCTCGTTCCGCGCCGCGATGACCACCGCGACGTCGCCGGGCATCCACGGTGCTGACATGGCGCCGATCTTAGGTCAACGGACCTCGGCCCGCGTCCCCATCCGCTTCACCGCGGATTCTTCACTGCGGAACCGCTGGCTTCGGCCGACTCATGTTCGCGTCGTCTACCAGCGTGAATACTGAGTCAAGGCCGGTGACCTGAAGTATTTTGCGGACCGCGGGCTTCGGGGACGCGATCTCCAGCTCGCCGCCCCGTTCGCGCACCCGGCGCAGGCAGGAGAGCAGCACGTTCATGCCGGTCGAGTCGCAGAACTCCACGCCGGACATGTCAATCACCACCCGGGCTGGCATGCCGTCGACCAGTACGGCGGCAAGCTCGCTGTGCAGCCGCGGAGCGGTGTAGAGATCGATCTCACCGCAAATGGTCACGATTGTGTGATCATCGTGATATCGACTTGAGACATTTAGCTCCACGTGCCGAACCCTATCGTGCCGGGCGTCTAGATTCCAGGCAACTACGCTTAGCACACCCTGAGAGCTTTCTGGATATAAGTCGCCGGGCAGCAGGGCCGGGTCTCGGCTGACCGGGCAGCACAAGCTGCGCGGACCGCCGCGGACGCCGCACAATTCACTGCCGGGCACGGTGATCACCTCGACACCGCATCGTTCCAGCCTGGCGTGGCTGGCCACGTTGCGTTCGTGCGAGACCACCAGCCCGGGGCCGAGCACGAGCAGGTTGCCGGCGTCGTCCCACTGCTCGCGGCCCGCTGCCGCCGGGCCAAGGCCGGTCTCGATCACCCGCAGCCGGTCCAGGCCCGCCGCCTGGGCCGCCGAGACCAGGAAGGCCTGCGGATGCGACGCCCGCAGGCTGTCGCCTCCCGGGGTCAGCACCCGGGTGGTCAGGGAGTACGCGGCGGCCGGCCGCATCAGGACCATGTCCGCGCCCACCATGGTGCACGCGGTGTCCAGGCGCCGGCCCGGATGCCCGAGCGGGACCACGAGCACCGTGTGCGCCAGCCCGGCGTCGAAGACGTGCCTGGCCAGCCGGGCGACTCCCGCTGGCGATGATCCGGCCGCGATGACGCCCGGGGCCAGCAGCAGCACGTCGCCGCCTTCCATCGGTTCGGCGCCGGGCCGGTACAGCGACTTGGTCCCGGCGAACAGCGGATGGTGCGCGTAGATGACGTCCGTCAGCTGCGCGTGGACCCGCCGGTCAGGCGCGGCCGGGCTGGCCACCGCGACGCGGTCGCCGATCCACACGCCGCAATCCCGGAAGAACACCAGGTTCGGCAGCGGCTCGATGAGGAAGTCCGAGCCGGGCAGGAGCTGGTACACGACGCCGCGGCCGCCGAACTCGCCCGCCGTAAGCCCCGCGATCAGCACTTCGGTGAGTGCCTCGGGATCGAGGCCGTCGAGATGGCGCCGGACCTGGCCGGTGAGCTCGTCGCCGAGCGTGACCGCGCCGAGCGCGGCCTCGATCGCCTGCCGCCGAGCCGGTGAGTACTCAAGCACGTCCTGGAGCAGCTCCGTCAGGTACAGGACCTGTACCCCATGATCGCGCAGGACCTGGGTGAACATGTCGTGCTCCTGCTGCGCTCGGGCCGCCCACGGCAGCTGCGCGAAGAGCAGCTGGCCGGTATCGCGCGGGAGCACCCGCTTCAGCTCGGCTCCCGGCCGGTGCACGATCACCGTCCGGAGGGTCCCCACCTCACTGTCCACCCCGTGAAACCGCGACACCGTTCCCCCCGGCCGTGCGTAGTCTCTCTGGTTCGCCTAACCGCTCTCGGCCACCACCACGGGGACCCCGGCCGGCGCCACCTGCGGCGGCCCCCGGCTGATCGGCACCTGCGCCCACACGGTGGTGCCCACGTCGCCGTGGCTGGTTCCCCAGCCCCTGGAAAGCTTCGCCACGATCCGCAGGCCGCGGCCCCCGGTCGCCCCCGGCGTCGGTTCGCCCAGCTCAGGGCGGGTTTCGCCGCCGCCGTCGGCGACCCAGACCTGGACGCAGTCGCCGTCGAGGCGCCAGGACACTTCGATGCTGCCGCCGGGCAGCGGGTCCGCGTGCCGCAGGGCGTTGCTGAGCAGCTCACTGGCGACGAGCGCGACGTCACAGACGGCCGAATCGCAGATACCGGCCGCGATCAGGTCCGACACCAGGCGCCGGCGGGCCGCCCCGACGCTTGAAGCAGCGAACGGGAGCATGAGGACGCTCGACTTAGTCACCTCCATGCCAGCCCCAGCCCGTCTATCCGAATCTTGATCGAACCCGGTACGAGCGGAAATGCCCCGTCGCGGCCCTCCGGAAACACGGCAGCCCCTGCGTATCTGGACGGTAACGACGTCTCAGCAGAAACCCGCGGTGGCCACGGCACCTGCCGCGGGCACGGTACCGTCTGTCCGTGAAGGTTGTCAGCCCGCTTCCCCCCGCCCCGTTCCCCGGCACCGGGGCACGCCTGTACGCCATAGGCTCGCGTCCATGAAAGACCGAGCACGCGACCAGGGCGGCCCGGGCACGCTGACCGATGAACTCGCGACTCCCGACCTAACCGAGGAGCCAGCGCCGGGTGAGTCGCTGGCCGAGCTGGCCGCCGAGTACAACCTCAGGCCGAGTTCCGCGCGCCCTAGCGTGCTGGCCTACGCCGGGCAGCTCTGGGCCCGGCGCCACTTCATCATGGGCTTCGCCACCGCGCGCAACGTCGCGATGTACACCGAGGCCAGGCTCGGCCAGCTGTGGCAGGTGCTCACCCCGCTGCTGAACGCCGCCGTCTACTACCTGATCTTCGGCGTCATCCTGGACACCAGCCGGGGGGTGCCGAACTTCCTGTCCTTCCTCATCACCGGCATCTTCATCTTCAACTTCACCCAGCGGGCGTTCATCACCTCCTCCCGGGTCATCGTCGACAGCCTGCCGCTGATCAGGGCGCTGCCGTTCCCGCGCGCCAGCCTGCCGATCGGTTACGTGCTGATCGAGCTCCAGCAGCTGGTCTTTTCCATGATCGTGCTCACCGCCATCGTGCTGGGCACCGGCGAGCCGCTGACCTGGTACTGGCTGCTGGCCCTCCCGGCACTGGCGCTGCAGACCGTGTTCAACATGGGCATGGGCCTGTTCCTGGCCCGGCTGGGCTCCGGCGCGGACGACTTCGGCCAGCTGATGCCGTTCCTGGTCCGGACCTGGATGTACACCTCGGGCGTCATGTTCAGCATCCAGACGATAAGCACGCTGAAACGGCACCCGACCCTCACCTACATCCTGCAGATCAACCCGGCGGCGGTGTTCATCAGCCTGGTGCGCAACGCGATACTGAAGACGGAGCGGCTGGCCTGGCCGGGCAGCCAGCCGTACAACGCGGCGAAGTGCGCGCTTTACGACAAGAAGGGCAAGAACCTCGAGTTCAGCGCCTACTGCCACGGGTCGGTGACCATCAATCAGCTGTGGCTGTGGGGCATCGGCTGGGCGGTCCTGGCGCTCGTGGTGGGGTTCTTGTTCTTCTGGCAGGCCGAAACGAGGTACGGCCGTGGCTAATCCCACCGTGATCGTCGACGACCTGCACGTCGTCTACCGGGTGTACGGAGCGGGCGGCGACAAGGGCACCGCGGCGACGGCGCTGATGCGGGTGTTCAGGCGCCAGCGCCGCCCCTCGGTCCGCGAGGTGGAGGCGATCAGGGGCGTCTCCTTCGTGATCAACCACGGCGACGCGGTCGGGATCATCGGCCGGAACGGATCGGGCAAGTCGACGCTGCTGCAGGCGATCGCCGGCCTGCTGCCGCCCGAGCAGGGCTGCGTCTACACCAGCGGGCAGGCGGCCCTGCTCGGGGTCAACGCCGCGCTGCTCGACGACCTGACCGGGGAGCGCAATGTGGTGCTCGGCTGCCTGGCCATGGGCATGAGCCCGCAGGAGACCAAGGACGCCTACCCGTCCATCGTGGAGTTCTCCGGCGTGGGAAGCTTCATCGACTACCCGATGCGCACCTACTCCACCGGTATGGCCCAGCGGCTGCGGTTCTCCATCGCCTCGGCCAAGAGCCACGAGATCTTGATGATCGACGAGGCGCTGGCCACCGGCGACGCGAACTTCCGGACCAAGAGCCACGAGAAGATCATGTCTCTGCGCGGGGAGGCGGCGACGGTCTTTCTGGTCGCGCACAACCTGGCCGAGATCGAGGCGAGCTGCAACCGGGTGATCTGGCTGGAAAAAGGCACGATCATGAAGCAGGGCTACGACGTCCCGGGGATCGTGGACGCGTACCTGGAAGCCACCGGCGGCCAACCGCGCAAGCGGGATGTGCCCGTAGACATCAACGCCGTCACGTCGTAACTCCGTCCTCATCCCTGAGCGCGACCGCGGCATCGTCAGCCGGCCGCAGGCGCAGTATCGTCAGCCGGCCGCAGGCGCAGGCGCATGGCCGTGCCCCCGGAGGTCCGTGAGCTCGCGCTGACCTCGCCGTTCTGGGCCTGGGCCAGGCGCCGGACGATGAACAGGCCGATGCCGACGCCGCCGAACCGGCGGCGGTCACCGGCCTCGCCCTGGAAGAACCGGTCGAAGATGCGCTCGTGATCGCCGTCGGCGATGCCGATGCCCTCGTCTTCCACCGTGACCTCGAGCCACCGGCCGGATGGCCGGGCCCGGACGGTGACCGTGCCGCCGTCCGGTGAGTACTTGAAGGCGTTCTCGAGCAGCTGGCCGACGATGATGTCGGTGGCCATGGTGTCGCCGCTGGCGGTCGGCAGGCCCACGGCGATGTCGGCCACCAAGACGTGCTTGTCGGACAGCGGCTGGAAGGCGGTGACGGCGCCGCGGAGGACCGCGGCGAGATCGAACGGGCCGTTGCTCACCGGAAACTGGTCGGCGCCGGCCCGGGAGCCGAGCAGCAGCTGTTCCACCAGCCTGCTGAGCGAGCCCGCCCGCTCGGCGATGGTCCGGACCGCGGCCCGCCGCTCGGTGTCCGCCAGCTGGTCCCACCGGCTGGCCAGGGTGCTGGCGAAGCCCTGCACCACGGTGATCGGCGTGCGCAGCTCGTGACTCGTAGTGGCCAGGAACAAGTCCTTGGCCTCCTCGAGCTCCTTGGCCGCGGTGACGTCACGGAAGTCGATGACCAGCTCGCCGCCGCCGGCGAGTGCGGTGCACAGCACGTTGAGCCAGCGGCCGTTCGGCAGTTTGGTGTTGAGCGTCGCGCCCGGCTCAGGGAGCGGGAAAGACGGCGGCTTGCCGATCGCGTCCTGCGCGGCCATCCCGGTGATCCGGTGCGCGGCAGGATTCCACTGCCGCACCAGGCCGGCCTCGTCGAGGACCGCGATGCCGTCCGCGCTGCCGTCGATGACCGCCCGCTCGTGGGCCCGTTGCCTGACGACTTCCTCGAACGCCATCGCGTTGGTGAGCGCCACGCCCGCATGCCCGGCGAGCAGCTCGAGCAGCTCGAGTTCGACGTGGCTGAGCTTGCGCCGGCTGTAGAGCGCGTACAGGGCGCCGTAGGGCTTGCCCGCCACGTGCGACAGGCTGAGCGCGATCGTGTGCAGGCCGGGCAGCGCCGACCAGATCAGGTCATCGAAGCCACCCGATTCGCCGGTGGCCATCATGACCGTCTTGCCCGAACCCATCAGCTCGCCGACCAGGCTCGTGGACAGGGTCGCGGTGCGGCCGCGTAGCCGGTCCGGCAGCCCGGCCGTGCTGACCAGCCGGAGCATGTCGTCCTCGATGATCACGAAGCCGCCGGCGTCGGCGCTGGTCAGCTCGCGCAGGCTGGCCGCGATGCGGTCGAGTACCGACTCCAGGTCACGCTGGGCGTTCATGTCGGCGACCACGTCGCCGAGCCTGCGGACCACCCGGGCGCGCTCGGCCATATAGTGCCGGGCGACGTCGTCTTCGCCGGTCTGATGGCAGACGTTGACCCAGCCGATCACCTCGCCGGCCCCGTCGGTGCTAGCCCGGGGGGACGAACCAGAAAGCCCTCCCAAACCCCCCCGGTCGATCAGCGCGCTGGTGTCGATGCGCAGGTCGATAACCGAGCCGTCCTTACGGATCCGCCGGGTCGCGAAGGAAATCTGGCCGCCGCCCCTGACCCGCTCGAGCACCGCGTTGTGCTCGGCCTTCAGCTCCTCGGGGATGATCGGCGGCTCCAGGCCGGCGACCTCCGCGGCGGTCCAGCCGAACATCCGCTCGGCGGCCGGGTTCCACAGCATCACCGTCTGGTCGGTGCTGAACGCCACGATCGCATCGGCCGCGCACTCGATCACGGTGCGCGCCGTCGCGTCCGTCCGGTTGCTGATCGTCCCCGCCTGCTCTGCGGTCACCTGAACATCGTGCCATGTCACGCGGTTCAGGGTGCGAAGAGCGCGACCGGGTCGAGCAGGCCGTCGGGTCGAATGCGGATTTAACCGCACATGCCGGGCGCTGGCGATGCCGGCCGGGGAGGCCGGCAGGGGATCGGTGAGTACTCACCATAGGGTGCCGCGCTGATCTATAGTACTTTTCAAATACGAGTAAGGCCGTTCATCCGGGGCATCCATACCCTATGGCTGTCCAGGAAACGGTCTTCCGCTAGGACGCGGATCATGGACCAGGCAGAGTCAAGCCCATCACCGGGTCAACCGGGACGGGGTCAGCCGGAGCGGCCGGGGCCATCAGCCCCCAAGCCGCCTCCTGATGCTTCCCCCCAGACTGGCGCCCCCGCTGGTGCGGAGACTGGCGCGGAAGCAGCCCCAGAGGTCCCCCAGACCGTTCCCCCGGGTGAGCTCGCGGCCGTTCCCGCGGCCGGGCTCGCGGCCGCCGCTCTCCGGCTCGAGCATCCGGTCATCGCCGGCTACGACGGTTCGGCGTCGAGCCGCAACGCCCTGGCCTACGCGGCCGGGGTGTCCAGGCGGCTCGGCAGGCCGCTGCTCGTCGTGTACGTGTGTTCCTCCGGCGTCTACTGTGAGCCGCTGACCGGGCAGGTGGTAGGGGCGCTGCGGGACACCGAGGCGCTGGAGCGATGGCTGCTTACCGAACTCGACCAGGTGACCGGGCAGGCGGAGGTGGACGTGCACGTCCGCACCCGCCGGGGCAACCCGGCCAGGGAACTGGCCGCGGCCGCGGAAGAATTCAGTGCCGACGCGCTCGTGATCGGGGCGCCCGGGCACTTCTGGCACCGGGTGGCGGGCTCGGTGTCCGGGTGGCTGGCGTGCCACGCCAAGTGCCCGGTCATCGTCGTGCCCTAGATCGTGGCTAGGGGGCAGCGACAGGAAACTAAGTGGGCGAGGAGGGATTTGAACCCTCACGTCCTTTCGGACACACGGACCTGAACCGTGCGCGTCTGCCGTTCCGCCACCCGCCCCGGGCAACGAGAAGGTTAGCACGACCGCGAGCGCACCCGCGCCCCGGATACGATCGGGGGCAGGATGCGAAGGGAGGTGGCACGTTGGGAGTTCTGCAGCGATTCGAGCGCCGGCTTGAAGGCATGGTTGAGGGTGCCTTCGCGCGCGCTTTCCGGTCCGACCTGCAGCCGGTCGAAGTGGCCAGCGCGGTGCAGCGCGAGATGGACGACCGGGCCGCCATCGTGGCCAAGGGCCGCACCCTGGTGCCGAACGACTTCGTGGTCGAGCTGGCCGAAAGCGATCACGAGCGGCTCGACGTGTACGCCGAGAGCCTGGGTGTCGAGCTGGCCAACCTGGCCAGGGACTATGCCAAGGAGCAGGGCTACTCGTTTGTGGGCCCGGTGCGGATGCGGTTCGAGGGGGTCCCGGACATGACCACGGGCACCTTCCGGATCCGCTCCGGCGTCATCCGCGGCTCGACCATCGAGGGCGGCGAGATCAGGCTGCCGGCCAGCGACCTGCCGCGGCCTCAGGGACGGGGATTCCCCGGTCACCCGCGGCTGCTCGTCTCGGGACCGGGCGCGCCCGGCGGCTCCGCGGGCGGCGATCAGCACACCTACGAGCTGGTGACGCCGGTGACGCTGCTCGGCCGTGGGACGGACTGCGATCTACGGCTGGTGGACCCGGGGGTGTCCAGGCATCATGCGGAACTGCGAGTGGAAAACGACCAGGTGGTCCTGGTGGACCTTAGCTCCACGAACGGCACCTTCGTCAATGGCC
>Ga0302181_10002410_pt1 | contig 13265 bp, 17 predicted proteins | sample I_Palsa_E3_3_FD_198786 | JGI IMG/M metagenome (GOLD analysis project Ga0302181, IMG submission 198786) | Peat permafrost microbial communities from Stordalen Mire near Abisko, Sweden - I_Palsa_E3_3 | ecosystem: Environmental > Terrestrial > Soil > Palsa > Peat permafrost | place: Sweden... | reverse complement strand
TGCTACCGGGCTCCCTGGCAACTACCCGGACCGGACTTACACCGGCAGGCGACGACGAGCTTCTGATCAGGTCATGATCGCTGGACAACCACCTCCTGATGCGCTGGGCGCGCGTAACTTCGGCCTAACAATTAGGGTCCGCGATTACGTGAACCACATGGTGCCCGTCAGGACCGCGCAGATGACCACGACGTCCGTGGCGAGGAAGAGGTACATACAAGATGTCCAGATGTGGTAAATGAAGCGGTTGACCGCCCATACGTTCTGCGCGTCGGTATCCCCGGCCGGCACGGCGTCGTCGAGGCCGAAACTGCCGCCCACCAGATTGGTGAGGGACAGCCGGTAGGAGACCCTCTTCGCAAGCTCTGCGTGGTTGATCGCGCGGGCGCGCTGGTTATGCATCAGCCATACCGACGCGAGGGCTACGACTATGGAAAGGGCTGACGCGGTATACCGCGCCGCGTGGCTGACCGGCGGTGAACCGGTGCCCAGCACGATAGTCATCAAGAATGCCTGGGCGGTAAGGCCGAGCGCGGGGACCTGCCAGAGCAGCGTGGTGTATGAACCGAACTGGCTGGTGTACACGCTCAGCAAGGCCACCATATCGCCCGGCTTGAGTCCGTCGCCGCCGCCCCGCTCGGCGGCATCGTCCCGGGCGACGGCTTCCGCGAACCCCTTCAGGCGGGCAAGGCTTTGCGCGAGCCTCGCCGTCAACTGCCGTTCGGTTCGCAGCCAGCGAAGAGGATAACGGACGCCAGTGTCCTCCTCGATCGTGGCAGCGACGTGAGTGATCCTGCCATGGACCCGTTCGCTGACCTTTAGCGTCCACGTTGCCACATCGCCACGGCGGGTCCTGCAGCGGAATATGACCTCCTCCCCGTGGATCGCAGCCGGGCCGCATTCGACGTATTCGTTATTCCACTCGGCGAGCAAGGTGGGATCTGACGCGAAGTGGAACACGGTTTCCTGGGACGCGGCCACATCGGTGCAACTATTCGTTGACGCCATAATCGCCCGCTTTAGATCGTGCTTGGCCACCGATATAGGCGACAGCTTATCCCTGTACGGTCCACTTCACCGTGGCTTTGCTCAGCGGCGGCCGGTTCGGCAGTATGGGCGCGGGCCAGCAGGAAGGCCAGCACGAGCAGGGTGGCGAGTCGCGGCCGGGGCGACAAGCGTGCCCTAGTGCAGTCCGTTCACGAAGGCCTACTTTCACAACGTCCGTGGTCGCGCCTCGCAGGGCGGCTAGAAGTACTCCACCGTGGCCGCCACCCGGCCGTGTCGACGCCCGAGGCGCTCAACTTGGCGTAGCGCGGCCTGTGCCACCGTTGTCGCGGGCTGCTGGCGGGCTTGCTCACTGGCTGGCCTCCTTCCGGTTTCCGCGAGCCGGACGGCCGCGGTGCACCCTGCCAGCCGCCGGATTAGTTCACCGATCCCATCGGGATCGGCGGATGCCTTGCGATGCTCGGATACTTCCACCTGTTCTAGGACAAGTGACGATGTCATGTCGCGGGCACCTGCGTGCTGCTAGCCAGCGTCGCGGTGGGGATCTCAGTGCTGAAACTGCAGCACCTGTCCGGCCTGCGCCAGACATGCAAACGGTAACGAGCGGCTCAGAATGCTGCACCATGACGGCCAGCAGCCCGAGATCATCGCGCGCGCAAGCTGTCCAGTATCGCTGGACTGGAACTAACCCGTGCTGGAGACTCGGTCGCCTGACGGGTTCGTTCACATGCACTATGACGCTTCCGCCAGGCCGGGCAATTATTCCCGGCCATCTAGAACGACAAAGGCCACGGCCCCGCTCAGGTCACGTTTGTCCGGTCCAAGGTCGAGGCTCCTGCTTGCAGGCAGTGGCTCCAGCGTCGCCACACCGATACTCCCATGTCAGCCCAGACCTGGTTCAGTCCGGACCGCCAGACGCTGCGTGGTGTGAGATGATGACTGGGTGCTTATCACCAGCGCTTTCGCAGGTAAGATCATCGGTTCTTACCGATATCTGTTCCTTGTGCTGTACGAGGATTACACCGATTTCGGCCGGGCATTCATCACCGAATTCAATAATGTCTACCTCGAAAGGCTCGCCAGGGGCCTTAAGAGCCACGGTGCGGTGATCGCTCCATTCCTGGGCGATGTCGAGCGAACTCGCGATGAGGTGATGTCGAAGGACTGGACGATCGAGGAGTGGCGCCAGGTGTCCCAGGTGCCCGCCCTGCTCGTCATAAGCAAGAACTTCGACGACTTTTCGCCGCGTTCTGATCCGTGGGTGATCTTCCACTTTGGCGAGGAGCAATACGGAAGTTCCGCGGGGCTTGCCGAGCTGGATAAGACGCTGAAGGCCATCGCCGCTTCGGTAGGGGACTCTGACTCCAGCCATCAGACGCTCTACCAGATTGCCCGGAACATAACTAATGAACGGCCTGACCTTGGGCTCGCGTTTTCCTTGCAGCCGAATATCTTCGGCTTCAGCATCGACCTCATTAAGGCAGGCAGCTACTTGCGCGACCTCATCCAAGACCGCCGCCGCCCCGTGGGTCGCAAGCCTGGCGCGCAGGGCAGCTAGTCGCACCCTTCCGAGCTGCGGGATAAGCCGCGCACTGGAATTGATGGTCTGTGCGCCCGGGCCAGCGGGCGCCGTGGCAATCCTTGACCGCGCCATATTCGGCGGTCTGGATTGCTTCTTCAGTAGTTGGCCCATATTCAGTTTGCGGCGGGTTGTGACATGGCGTGACCGGCGAGGGCGATTTACGTTGGGTTTTCCGCTCAATCGCTGGGACCCGCAGCTGGCCCAGCCTCCCGGGTCTCAGCCCGGCCCGGAGGTGCCCGATGACCACTGCTGCCCCATCCACTGCCCTCGCCACGATCCAGCCCGCTTTCACCGATCCCGAACGGCTCGCCCTCGCCGGGTTCCTGGCCGGGTACCGCGGGCTGACCCGCGAGGCGTACGCGCTGGACCTGCGCCAGTTCACCACCTGGTGCCGCACCCGGTCGCTCCCTCTATTCGCGGTCCGCCGCGCCGACATCGAAGGCTTCGCCCGCGACCTGGAAGCACGAGGCCGCGCCCGCGCGACCGTCACCCGGCGGCTGTCCACCATCGCCGGGTTCTATAAGTACGCGGTCGAGGAAGAGATCCTGGACCATTCCCCGGCCGCGCATGTCCGGCGGCCACGGGTGGACTATGAGTCGCATGCCACTGCCTTGGACCGCAACGAGCTCGGCGCGCTGCTGGTGGCGGCCGGGCTCGGGCCGCCACCCGAGCATGCGCTAATCTCGCTGCTCGCGCTGAACGGGCTGCGGGTCTCCGAGGCCACCGGTGCCGACATCGAGCACCTGGGCCTGGAACGTGGCCACCGGACGCTGACGATCACCCGCAAGGGCGGCAAGGTCGTCACCATCCCGCTCGCGCCCCGCACCGCCCGGGCAATCGACCTGGCCACCGGCGAACGCTGCGACGGCCCCGTCTTCCTCACCGCTGACGGGCGCCGCCTGGACCGGCATGGCGCCGGGCGGATCGTCCGCAAGGTGGCGCGCCGCGCCGGGATCACCAAGCCGATCGGCCCGCACACGCTCAGGCACGCATTTATCACTGCGGCGCTCGATGCCGGGGTTCCGTTGCGCGATGTGCAGGAGGCCGCCTCGCATGCTGACCCGCGGACCACGATGAGATATGACCGGGCCCGCGGGAGCCTGGACCGGCACGCGACCTATATCGTCGCGGCCTACATCGCTGGTGCCGCCCGGTAATACCCGAACCGGGCTAGCAGTAGCTCCGCCTGGTGGCCACAGCCGCCAGGCGGACAGGCCCCGTGGCCGCCCGACGACGACGGCCACGGGGCCGGTCACGGATCGCGACCTCAAAGTGAACGCGAACCGCCGTTCGGTACGTTGTGATAGGCCGCGCGCATGACCTTTGATACCACGCCGAACGGGTCAATCTGTGCACGTTGCCGCGGCCGGAGTCGGCTGCGCCGACCCGCTGACCGTAGCCCGGTACCGGCGCGATGCCGTTGTCGTGCGGCGTAATGCCTTTCGCGTGGCCAGCCTTCCTTCGGAGAGGGCGGTGGTGCCGACGTCGTCGAATGTGGTGACCACGAGGTCGCCGTCGCCGGCTCGTGCGACACCGAGCGCGGCCATGCCGCCGGCTTTGGCGGCTTGGATTCCGGCGGAGGCGTCCGCGATCGCGATCGCGTGGCGGGGCTCGACGCCGAGTTCGTGCGCGGCGTTCAGGAAGATCTCGGGGTCGGGCTTGCCTTGGGCGAAATCGCGTCCGGAGACGTCGGCGTCGAAGTAGTCCCGCAGCGTCAGGCCAGGCCGCAGCGTCGGCGAGGAGATCCCGTGCTCCCGGGGGAAGGTGTCGAGCTGGATCTGGCGCAGGAACAACGCCGCGTTCTTCGACGAGGATGCGTCCGCGATGAGCATCCCGGCGTCCTTGGTGGCGATGACGAACCGCAGCGCGTCGGGATAGGCGGTAAAGTCACCGGCCTGGATGAGGCGCATTCCCGCTCTGTGCTGTCAGAGACGCTGATGGAGTGACGGCCCTGGCCGCGCACATTTGGCCGATCTGCGCGGCGCCGATCTTGTTATTGGGTTGAGCAATAGAAACGTGCCACCCGGCGCAAACGAGCGTGATCGTGCTGGTCAGGAGAAAAGGATGCGCCACGCCGCGGGCCGCCCTTGCCGCTCAGGTCATCACGGGGACTGCCGCTGCGAGGCTCCCCAAGACCGGCTGCCGTCCGGTCGCGACATCGATCCAGACGGGCAACGGCAGCTGCCGGGCCTCCCGCACGAGGTGGGGAGCCCGGGCGGCGAGCGCCTCGAGCAGCGCCCCGGCGGTGATGGCCTGGGCGACGCGGTCCGGGCGGACCGGGTCGACGAGGTCGCACCCGTGCACGACCGCTTCCACGCAGCGGGTGACCAGGTAGTCCGCGAGCCGGATCGGGCCTTGCATCGTCACCACGGTCGCGGAGAGATCCGCCGCCCGCAAGGCCGGCACGGCTTCGTCAACGGCCTTCGCGAAATCGACCCGGCCCGCCCCGGCGGCTTCGCGCGCCGAGGCGTCGACCAGCCGGGCCAGTGAGTGAGTCCCGGCCAGGCTCGCCGCGACGGTGACCACGGCGTGCTGCGTGGGCGCGGTTGCGATGAACTTGCGGAGCAGGGTCGGCTGCAGGCACAGGTGGGCGATCACTTCCCGGTTGCGCCAGCCGGCCACCCGGCTCGGAGTCTCCAGATCGATCGTGGCGACGGCGGCCGTGATGGCCTGCCACTGGTGCACCAGGGCATCGCGCACCTCCTCACCGTGCTTGGCCACCTCACCATCGTGCCGTACGCAGCAGGCCTGCCTTATGCGATGTCCGGCGCCGCTCCGTGGTGGCGGGGATGCCGGTAAGAAACGGCCTGCGCGCGGACGCACCTGCGGCGCGCCGTTGCCCCCCGGAGACCGACCCGGCCGGGCCTGACGGCGAGGGCCGGGCCAGAGGCCAGACCCGGAACGCGCGCGGCGGACCCGGCTTAGTGACCGCGTACTTCCTGCGTTGGTGTATCAGGCGTGATGGGCGCCACTCTGTGCATGTAGGCGAATATGGCGGCCGTCTGGCTGGCTTGGGTTCCCAGTGACGGGGGGGAAATCATGGAGACTAGTGCGGCTTCGGGGGCATCAGGGATGGCCGACGCTAGCGCGGCGTATGCGCTGGGGTACAGCCCTGCCGAGCGGGACCGGCTGCGGCGCCAGCCCGATGAGCTGCGCGACGACAGCGAGGTGTTGCTGGACCGGGCAGGGATCGCCAACGGCAGCAGCGTGACCGATCTTGGTAAAAAGCCCCAAGACCTCGCGTCGCTGCACAGGCGGTTCGACGAACTCGAGCATGCCGTCGCCCGGCGCGTGGAGGAGACCTGCGCCGCGGTCTTCCGGGCGCCAGTGCGGGCCGCCGGCGCGGTGAAACCGGCCTGGCGGCGCCGGACCAGGGGGGAGCGGCGCTGGCAGGTCGCGGCCAGCACCGCGGTCGCGATCGGGCTGCAGGTCGCGGTGCCGGGACGGCTGGCGGTGCTGCGGCCTGTGTGGATCCTGCCCGCGCTGCAGGGCATACTGCTCGTCACGCTGTTCCTGGCCAACCCGCACCGGATCGACCGCCAGTCCCGGGTGCTGCGCATCCTCGGCCTCACGCTGGCGGCGCTGATCAGCTTCGCCAACGCATGGTCCCTGGTGAACCTGGCAACCGGCCTGGTCAACGGCACCGAGGGGGAGAACGCCGGGCCGCTGCTGGTCACCGGCGGAGCGATCTGGCTCACCAACGTCATCGTGTTCGGGCTGTGGTACTGGGAGTTCGACCGGGGCGGCCCGGTCGCGCGCGCCCTCGGGACTCATCCGTACCCGGACTTCCAGTTCGTGCAGATGACCAGCCCGGAGCTGGCACCGCCCGACTGGGAACCCGCCTTTGCCGACTACCTCTACCTGGCATTCACCAACGCCTCAGCGTTCAGCCCGACCGATGTGCTGCCGCTGTCCCGCTGGGCCAAGCTCGCCATGGCCCTGCAGTCGGTCATTTCCATCGTCACGGTGGCACTGATCGTGGCGCGTGCCGTCAACATCCTGAAGTAGCCCGGCGCGGAGGTGTCAGTCGGAGCCCGGCCGGCCGGTTTACCTGGAGCCGGCCTTAGGTGCGGTACGGCTGCGGTCAGGGCAGACGGGCAGGAACCGGCACCGACCACCGGCGAGGCCAGCCGCTTCCCGGCGGCTAGAGCGACTGGGCCGAGCACATGACCAGCTGATCTCGCATCTGCAGACCGATCCGGAGAACGCGGCGAAACCCCTCCGATTCCACGATCGATGCCGCGTCCGACCCCGGCACGCCATACACCGTAATCGTCACGCTCCGCGATTCGCGGTTAGTCTTCTCGAGGCGCGATACCCGCCGTTCGGCGCGCGGCTGGAGGGTGGAGGGCGTGACTCACGTTGGGCGCAGATCTGAGTGTTCTGTATGCCCGCTGAACGGGCGCCCACCGTCGTCCGGGTTGGCGTTCCGGCCGCTCCTGCCGATGGGAGGGTGAGGCGGGTGCGGTTAGGCCAGGGGGAATAGGGCCTCGGCGTTGCCGGAGGCGATCTTGGTGCGCTCCGCGGGGTGGGGGATGGCGTCGAAGAACTGCTCGACCGCTGTCGCATCGGGCCGGTGGAAGGGGTAGTCGGTGGAGAACAGCACCCGGTCGGCGCCGGTGAAGTCGAGGGTGTGGCGCAGCAGCCGCTCCTGCAGCATCCCGCTGCTGGTGATGTGGATGTTGGTCGTGATGTAGTCCGACACCCGGCGTTCGAGGTGCTTTGCGATCCCGGAGAGGCTGTCGGCCCGGTCCATCCAGAACAGCAGCATCTCGCCCCAGTGACCGAGGACGAGCTGAAGATCGGGGTAGCGGTCGAATGTGCCACGCAGGATCAGCCGCAGCGCGGACAGGCCCGCGTCCATGTGCCAGCCCCAGCCGAAGCTCGCCAGACCGAGGTCGATCAGCGGATCCAGGCCCCGGTACGCGGCGTCGCGCAGCTCGTTCGACGGGATCTGCGGGTGGATGAAGATTGGCTGGTGCAAGCGGGCCGCGGTAGCGAACAGGTCGTCGTAGGCGGAATCATCCAGCGTACGGGTGCCCGTCCGTCCGTGGATCATCGCGCCGACGTGACCCAGCCGGGTGGCGCACCGTTCGAGTTCCGCGGCCGCAGCCTGCGGATCGCTGGTCGGCAGGGTCGCGAACGCGCGGAAGCGGGCCGGATGCGCGCGGACGGCGTCCGTGGCCTCGTCGTTCGCTTCCCGGGCCAGCGTAATGGCCTCCCGGGCGGGGAGTGCCTGGGTGGCGGGCGTGACGACCGACAAGATCGAGACGTCGATCCCGGCGGCGTCCATCGCCTCGACGCGGCCCTGGCCGATATCTTCAAGCCGGGCCTGGTTGTCGCCCATCATGTTGAAGGCGACGCTTTCGTCTCGCGCCCCGCCCTGCAGGCGGCCGAGCGCGTCACGGATCCCGGCGCTGTTCCAGTGCTCTTCGATCGCGATGATCTTCATCTTGATGTCCTTTCACGTTCAGGTCTTCGGGGGCGTGCCGCGGGCGTCACCAGCAGACGGTCTTCGCCTGGTAATCCAGGTACTGCAGTCCGCCCTTGCCAGCCTGGGCCTCAATCGTGCCGGCCACGCCAGGGATGCTCTGGCCGATCGCCAGGCGCGCGGCGGGGCCGCCCAGGTCGGTCTGCACCCAGCCGGGCGCCATCAGCAGCAGCGTGCGCGGGTCGCCGGCATGGCGTGCGGCGAAGCTGCGCATCAACTGGTTCAACGCGGATTTGCTCGCTCGGTAGACCTCGAAGCCGCCCTTGTCATTCCTCGATGGCGGACCGCTCAGGTCACGACCTCACTCATCGCTTGTTGAGCCAACCGTACACGATTCGCTCAACAACGGTAGAGTGAATGCTGTGAGCGAGCCGAGAAGCAGAGCCGCGAAGCGTGCCGCCACCGCACAGCGCATCCTGGACGCAGCGCGTGCGGAGTTCGGGGAGCGCGGTCTGGAGGCAACCACCATCCGCCGCATCGCCCAGCGCGCGAACGTGGACCCGTCCCTGGTCATGCAGCACTACGGATCGAAGGCCGCGCTCTTCGCCATCGCCATCCAGCTGGGGGAAGCGGGTCCGGGCGAGGTTGAGGCCCATCTGCACGACGTCCTGGACGTCCGGCTCGGAGCCCTGCCCCCGGAGACCAAGGCTCTCGTGCGGTCCATGCTCACCGCACCGCAGGCAGCTGACTCGATGAGCGCGTTCCTGAACGAGCGGGCCGCCAACCTGAGTCGCGCCATGGGCGGCGCCGATGCCGACCTGCGGGCCGCGCTGATCGTCAGCAGCATCCTCGGGCTGACCATCGCCCGGCACTTCCTGAAGCTCGACGCGTTCACCAGCGCCTCGGACGCCGACATCGCCCGCGTCGCCCGGCCATGGGTCACCACCGGATCGACCCCGCCGCGCAACATTCCCGGACATCCACGCAGAACGGCTGAGCCTCACGCGGGGACTCCCGGCCAGAGATCACCAGCCGGCCGGTTATCGATCCCCTGGCAACAGTGCCACGAGGCAACGGGCGGATACGGTCATCTCCGCAACGGCATCGATCGCCCACCAGCCACATCCGGCAGGACCAGAAAACACAGAGCCGGGTAATCGGTGTGCAGACGGCAGCGAGGAGGTAGCCAGCGACCCGAGTCCGTATTCGATCTGCACCAGCTATACCCGTGACCCGCCGGCTACCAAGAGCCCGTATCCAGCGGTATGGCGCGCGTCTCTGCACGCCTCGTGTACGCGGGCGCCGGACGAGTTCAGGGAGCTATGAGCGGGCCGGCGGCCGGTGACTTCTACACCCTTCGTCGCAATGTCCATGGACTTACGGCGGACGGCGTCCGTGGCTGTTGCGAGGCCGGTGGAACTGTCGACTTTTCTGCGGGCTGAGCTTGCCCGCGCTGCAGTTGGTTGGACGCTCAATCGGCAAGGCCCCACGGGCCGGTGCCCGAGATCTTGCGTGGCACGATGCGCGTCACGAAGCCCGGGGGGTAGTTGTCTCCAGGGGGCGGGAACTGGCCGTTAGTGATTTTTCGGAGCACGTCTACCGCTCCGCCTTCCTCGACGCGGGCGACTCCCTTGATCACCAGGTAGGGGCTGAATCCTTCGAATGGGACATCGGACTCGACCGATAGCGTCACCCGCGGGTCACGTCGGATGTTGCGCAGCTTCAGGTGGTCAGCGAGATGACCTGCGACGATCTCGTCCCCGTCCCAGCCAACGTAGACGCACGTCACCTGGGGGGTGCCGTCGGGGTTGATGGTGGCCAGGTGAACGAGCCGCCCCGAGTCCACGGCAGCCCTCGTGACGTTGCTGAGCCGGATGGGACCGTCAGTCATTGTCTCTCCCCTTATCCACTTCTCTCGAGCAAATAAGTCGCCGGAGTTCCAAGCCGTCCGCGCCGCACGCGCTGACCGCAGGTAGAAGATTCCAGCTCGTCAGCACGCAACTCAGAACCTAGGCGAGGCATTCCTCTACACGGTGATCAGGGAGTCGGAATGGTCAAACCGCTCCCTTATCCGGTCCAGACAGATGGGGTGCCCGGACCGCGCGGAGCGTCCTGATCGGCTGCCGCCGAACCGGGTGATCTGCGCGCACGTCTGGCCCATGGACCGCCGGTCAGCTTGCGAGCCGAGTCGGCGATCGGCCGCCACGAGTGCATCGCGTCATGGCTACGTTCCGTGGTCAACCTTGGCTGACGGCTTGCACCCGATATCCGCCGATATGGGCGGGCTGGCCCTCGAGAGGCTGGTCAGTGCCGCACCGAATCGAACGTAGTGCAGATGGGAGAGAGGGCGCTCAGGGCCCGCGCCGCGGGCGGCGCTGCCGCCCGCGAGAAAGCCGAGTAGCTTAGCGGGCCTTGTTCCCGGCTAAGGGCGTGAATCACTTATAGCGGTAAACGATGCGGCCCTGCGACCAGTCCGCCGGGCTGATCTCCAGCAGCACGCGGTCGTCTTGGATTGCGCGGATGTGGTTCTTCGTCATCCGTCCCGACATCCTCGCGAGGACCTCGTGCCCGTTGGCGAGTACCACGGTGTAGAAGCCGTGCCCGCGCAGCCGGGTAATAGTGCCCTCGGTCTCGATGAAGTCAGCTCTCGGCACTTAGCGGTTCTCCTCATTGCTATAGCTGCGGCGTCGCACAGCTTGCAGCGCGAGCGCGCACTAGTTCTCTCGCGCCCCTGGATTTCTTGCAGGACATGCGCAAGACCTAGAATCCCCCGGGGAAGCCGTAGTCCCCCAAGCCAGCCATGCATGCCGTGGGTCTCGGCATGTCGGCCGAACTGCTTCTCGCCGTGCGCCGGGCCACCGCCACGTTCCTTGAACCGCAGCAGGCGCACCGCCGGCCGTGAGGTCGAAGTCCTGCGTTAGTTAGGTAAGCGCGTCGGCGGCCTTCGATGTTCCCGCGTGCACCCGGGCGTTTGCCCGCGGTCTCCCACGTACTGCCAGCGCGAAGACGTTTGCCGTACACGTCACCGGCTACCCGGGTATCACACCTGTCTTCCGCCCCTCCATCGCCCGCACCTGCAAGGCAGTGCGGCCTTCCCGGGAGAGCCAGAACAGGCTGATCTGCGAGTCGTCGCGCTGATGACCCAAGGCCGCTCTCAGCAGCGCGTAATCGGCGTTATGCGCGAAGCGCAGACTGTTGCCTGAGAAATTCAATCCTAGCCAATGCAGCCTTGAATTCATGTTTTCGAATAGCCGTCTGGCCATGCCCTGTTCGCCGCGCCAGACGACTCTGTGCCTGGCTGGCGGCGCGGCAGGTCGATGTGACCCAGATCACGATGCAATTGGGCTACCAGCGCTGCCAGCGGCTCATGCAGTCGGAGCGTCTTGCTGTCTTTGCGCGGGTGATGCGGCCCGGCTTCATGCCGGCGTCTGGGCGGCGGATCAGGCAATGTCCAGGCGTTCGAGGGGCTGGTCGGCAATGGCCGCGATGATCTCGAAGTTCTTATCCACGTGCAGGACAGTCAGGTCGGCCAGTTCAGCCGCCGCGGCGATGAGGAGATCGGGAATGGATGGCCCCGGTGCTGGCCGCGGTCGGCGAGCAACGTGAGGACCTCGACCGCGCGGTCCTCGGTCGCCGGCGTCAGGCGCTCAACAGGCATGGCGGGCCAGCGAGCGGCCGGGCCGCGGGCTTGCGGGTGATTGCCAGCGCTGGTGCTGGGCCGGCTTGGGGACGCCGGCCCAGTGAGCTGGAGTCCGGGCGGCGTGCATTGGGTGAGGTCCTTCCGTTTCACGGTGGAGCCAATCCAGTTGACAACTCAGCGAGCTGGTCAGGCGAAGGTGGAGCGTTGCTGGCGACGCGTCCTCATCAGGTGGATCGGCGGTAGCAAGTGAGCGGCGAGACCGACAACGACCAGCAGTATGGCGACTGCGAGCGGGAGGGTGAACCCTTTGGTCGTGCAGCCAGCCGACCCTTGCAGGGCGGAAACGTGCCCCGGACAGCCAGCTGCCCCGCGCAATACGGCCACGAGGCCGAAGAAAAGAGCCACCAGGCCGGCGAGCGGCACGATGGTGGCGATCACCTGGTCGCGCCGGCTCCATGTCGGGGAGGTCCACAGGATCAGCATCCCGGCGATCCAGCCAAGCCCGCTCGCGACTGGGCCGAAGATGATCAGCCACGGCGCCCACGCGTCCCAGCGGCGGCTGCCCGGGACTGGTACGCCTGCCTCGGCGGCGATGGCGACGGGGTCGCCGACTCTGTCGAGGAGGGCCCGGACACTCGCTGTATCGTCGGGATCGAGCCCGGTCCGCCCCTCGTCGATATGCTCGTGCACGTCGGCGAGGATTTCCTCCCTCCGGGAGGCGTCGACGTCCCGCAGCGCTGCGTCCAGCTGCGCTAGATAGCGCCGGACGAGCTTGTCAGCCTCGCCGGCCGATTGCCTGGAAGTCACTCCTGGCTCCCTTCGTTGAGGATCTCCTCGACGGCGTCGCGAAAGACCCGCCACTGTTTCGTAAAGCTGGCGAGGGCTTGTTCTCCGTTCCTCGTGAGGTGGTAGTAGCGGCGCGGCGGACCGGAGGTTGACTCCTGCCACGACGTCTCGACGAGGCCGTTGCGCCGCAGGCGGGCGAGCAGCGGGTAGAGCGTCCCTTCGCTGGCGATGATCTGCCCCCGTGCCCCGAGCTCACGTGCCAGCTCGAACCCGTACTTTTCCCCCTTGGCGAGCAGGGCCAGGACGCAATGCTCAGCCACACCTCTCCGAACCTGGGCCAGCATGTCGTCGCCAAGTACCATGTAGTGCAAGGTACCCGGCCGCCGATAGGAAGGTCAAGAAGAGCCAGCGCGGGACCTGACAAGGCTCGTGAGCGAGACCGCCGGGCAAGACGACTCTGTGCCCGTCGGGCGGTAGGCGTACCGATGTGACCCAGATCAGAATGCATTTGGGCTACCAGCGCTGCCAGCGGCTGATCGAATCGGGGATGCTGCCGGGCCGGGACGGGCAGCCGCTGCAGCTGACCGTGCACGCCGACCTGGCCGAACTGCGTGGCCAGCCCGCCGCCGCCGGGCTGGAGGCGGGCTGGAGCACCGCCCGCGCCGCCGCCGCCGGCCTGCCCGGATCGGTGTACCTAAGCGACTGTCTCAAATTAACCTTTACATGTCCTGATTGTCCGGCCATGCTTCTGGTATGGCCGTGGTCATGGAGATTGATGAGCGGGTGCTGGCAGCGAAGTTCGAGGTGATCCTGCCGCATCT
>Ga0302181_10002407_pt1 | contig 13274 bp, 11 predicted proteins | sample I_Palsa_E3_3_FD_198786 | JGI IMG/M metagenome (GOLD analysis project Ga0302181, IMG submission 198786) | Peat permafrost microbial communities from Stordalen Mire near Abisko, Sweden - I_Palsa_E3_3 | ecosystem: Environmental > Terrestrial > Soil > Palsa > Peat permafrost | place: Sweden... | reverse complement strand
CTCAAGGGCAGCGGGCGCATGGTCAATGCGCGCGCCCTCAGCGAGTTCGCGTGGGCGATAGAGAACCTGCTGAACCGGATTCTCGACGGTACGCAGCAGCGTTCCCCCGCCGTGCTCGAGACGCTGCGCGCGGCGGTGCAGGTATTGCCGCAATTGGTCGCGGATCTGGAGTCCGGTCACGCCGGCCGCACCGACGTGACACGGCTGGCAGCGCGCGCCCACGCTTTGGCCAGCGGGCGCGACGTGCCAGCGGCCCCGACAGTTGAGTCCACGATCGAGCGCACGCAGACGTTAGCGGCGAGCCCCAGCGCTCTGGCCGACAGCGGCGCGCCGCAGCTCTCAGTGCCGATCTCCGCGCTCAATGACGGGGCCGCGGTGGAGGGCGCGGTGTTTGCCGACACGCAGCTCGCCGCAGCGAGCTTTGCAGCGCTGCCGTCGCCCAGCGATCCGGCGCTGCGCGAGATCTATGCGCGCGAGACAGCCAGTCACGTGACCGCGGTGCGCGGCTGGATCGAGCGCGAGCGCGGCCATGGCGCGCCACACGTATTGCCCGAAGACATCTACCGCGCCTGTCATACGCTGCTGGGCAGCTCGACCATGGCCGAGGCGCGGCACGGCATCCGTCTGGCCGAGCCGATCAACCATTGGCTGCGCAAGGCCTACGACAGCGGCGTCGGACTCGACGATTCGGATCTGGCGCTGTTGTCCGAGTGCATGCATGCGATGGACAGCGTTGCCGGACACCTGGACGAGGGGACCGGCTTTTTCCTGGTCGTCCACGACACGCTGCGAGCGCGCATCGCACGCGCGGAGCTGGACCTGGACCGTCGCATCGCCGAAGCCAGCGTGCTGGCCAAGGGCACTCATTTCGGCCTGGCTGAGCACCCGCGCGCCGAGCCGCTCACACCCGCGCCGGCGCAATCTCCAGAACCGGCCGCACCAATATACGCACCAACATACGACGAGCCGCTCGCGGCCGAATTCGATCCAGAGATCGCCGCGATTTTCAGCGAGGAGGCAACCGAGCTGCTTGAAGCGGCGGAGGCGGCGCTCGCGAGCTGGAACGCATCGCCGAATGATCACGAGCAGGCTGCAGCATTGCGCCGTCCGCTCCACACGCTCAAAGGCGGCGCGCGCATGGCGGGCGTGGCAGGCATGGGGGAGCTCGCGCATGAGCTCGAGAGCCTGATAACGCTCATTGAAAACGGTCTTGCCAGCGCAGATGCGGCTGCCCGCACGCTGGCGCAGCAGGCACTCGATGCGCTCTCGCAGATGCGCGAGAGGCTGGTCCAGGGCCAGCCTGTCGATGGCGTACCCGGGCTCATTGCGCACATTCAGGCAGCCGCGGCGCACAGCGCCTATCCGGCAGCGGCGCCGGAAAGCGCCGCGCAGCAGCCCGATGGTGTCGAGCCGAGCTTTGCGCAGGCGAGCGATTCGCTCGGGGCAGAGCCCACTTCGATTCAGTTCGACGATACGGCGATCTACGAGCGCCTGATAACCGAGCCGGCGGACGCCGATGCGCTTCTGTCCACGCTCTTGTCCGAGGGCGAGCCCAGCGTGAGCGAACAGCCCCAGCCTGCCGAGCCCGAGCACATCGTGGTGGAAGAGCCGTTCGCCGCGGCGGCTCCCCTGATCAGCGAACCCGCAGCGCCGATGGCTGACAACGAGTCAGCGGATGCTGAAGCGGGTGTCGAGCTCTTTGCCGCCGCACCGGCCGCAGCCGCGCCGTTGCCGCCGGGCCGCGAACCCGTTGTCGCGGCCGAGCGCGTTGAAATGGCGCGCGTCAATGCCGAGCTGCTCGACCAGCTGCTCAACAACGCCGGCGAGGTCAGCATCGCACGCGCACGCCTCGAGCAGCAGTTCGGCTCGATCGAGTTCAATCTCGGCGAGCTGTCGCGCACGGTCACGCGTCTGAAGGAGCAGCTTCGTAAGCTCGAGATTGAAACCGAAGCGCAGATTCTTCATCGGCACGAGAGCGAGGGCGCGCACCGCCACGGATTCGATCCGCTGGAGCTCGATCGTTATTCGGCGATCCAGCAGAACTCGCGCGCGCTGGCCGAGTCGGCCAACGACGTCGCGAGCATCCAGGGTCTGCTCGAGAGCCTGATTGGTGAGGCCCAGAATCTGCTGCAGCAGCAGTCGCACACGGTCACGGAGCTGCAGAACGGACTCATGCGCACACGCATGGTTTCGATGCAGCGCCATGTGCCACGGCTCGCGCGCATCGTGCGCCAGAGCGCGGCGGAAACCGGCAAGCACGCTGATCTGATCGTCGATGGGGCGGCCGGAGAGCTGGATCGGCAAGTGCTCGAGCGTATGCTGCCGCCATTCGAACACATGCTGCGCAACGCCGTCGTACACGGCATCGAGCCGCCCGAGCAGCGCCTCGCGGCTGGCAAGCCGGAGAGCGGCCAGATTCACCTGAGCCTGCGGCGCGAAGGCGCCGAGGTCATCGTCGAGGTCACTGACGACGGCGCCGGCATGAATCTGGGTGCGATACGCCAGAAGGGTCTCGAACTTGGGCTGATCCGCCCCGAGCAGGCACTGTCGGATGAGGACGTGATGCAATTGGTCCTCGAGCCCGGTTTCACGACCGCGGACGCACTGACGCAGCAGGCTGGCCGCGGCGTGGGCATGGACGTCGTGGCGGTTGAGATCAAAAAGCTCGGCGGCGCGCTGCACATGGAAAGCACCCCTGGCCGCGGCTCGCGCTTCACGATCCGGCTACCCTTCACGCTCGCGATCAGCCACGCGCTCGTGGTGCGCACGGGGGATGAGCTGTATGCGCTGCCATTGCCGACGGTCGAGGGCGTAGTGCGTCTGCCACGCTCGGAAGTGGAGGGGCATCTGCGCAGCGAGAGCGCGAGCTTCAGTCATGGCGGCCAGAAATACCGCTTGCAGCCGTTGGCCGCGTACGTCGGTATGGAGCCCTCGCCGCTGCCCGAGCAGAACGTCACGATCCCGCTGGTTCTCGTGCGCGCGGGCGAGCATTCCACCGCGCTGCTGGCCGATGAGCTCATCGGCAGCCGCGAGATCGTGGTCAAGCCGGTCGGCCCCCAGATCTCTGGTATTCGCGGCATTTCCGGCGCGACGATTCTCGGTGATGGGCGCGTTGTCATCATCCTGGATATCGGCGCGCTGGTGCGTGCGGAATGGCGCGGGCGCGCCACCCCGCTCGTGACGCGTGACCGGGCCGATCGACGCACGTTCGTCCTGGTGGTCGATGATTCGATCACGGTGCGCCGCGTGACCCAGCGGCTGCTCGAGCGCAACGGTATGCGTGTGCTGACCGCACGCGATGGCATGGATGCGATCGCGCTGCTGTCCGAGCAGGTGCCCGACGTCATCCTGCTCGACATCGAGATGCCGCGCATGGACGGCTATGAGGTGGCCGCACTCGTGCGATCCGACCCGCGATTGCGCGATGTGCCGATCATCATGATCACCTCGCGGGTCGGCGAGAAGCACCGCGCGCGTGCGATCGAGCTCGGAGTCAATGACTACCTCGGTAAGCCCTATCAGGAGAGCCAGCTGCTCGATGCGATCACGCCGCTGGTGGCGCAGCGGCGCGCGGACGCGCGCGCATCCGGCGCCGGCCGATGAGCGAGCGCATCGCTGAGGTCTACAGCCTGCTGATCCCGCTGGCTGACGCCAGACTGCTCGTGCCGCGTGCCTGCGTGGCCGAAGTGGTCGGCTATCAACTGCCAGCAACCATGGAGAGCGCCCCGCCCTGGTACCTCGGGCTGCTCAACTGGAATGCGCGCTCCGTGCCGCTGGTGTCCTTCGAAGGCGCGTGCGGCCAGCCGATTCCGCCGACCGGCCCGCGCTCGCGCGTGGTCGTATTTCATGCGCTCGGCGGGCAGATTGAGGCCGGATATTTCGGTATCGTTTCGCAGGGTTTCCCGCAGCTGGTGCGCGTCAGCAACGATGTGGTTCGGCCGGACAACTCGCGCAGCTTTCCCGAGCGCGCGCCGGTGCTGTGCCAGGTACGCATGCTCAATGAGACCCCGTTACTGCCCGACCTCGAGCGTCTCGAGATCATGATCGCCGAGGAAACCTCGGTCTTGCCGGAGCGCGACGCCGGCTGAGGCGACTTGAAATTGCCGCCGCGCGGCCCCATGGCATTGCGTTTCAGTCACTGCATGGCCGAAGGAGCTAGCGACATGGACGGCTCGGCGACGCTCATTAGCGATCTGGAATCGGCACAGCAGCCCGAAGGCGCCTCCTCGCACCCATCCGATCTGGCTGAACGATCGAGCGATGCCCAGCGGGCCGATAATGGCGAGCTGGATGCGTACTCGCGCAGCGTAGTCGACGTGGTCGAGCGTATCGGCCCCGCGGTGGTCAGCGTGCACGTCGGCAAGGCCCGCCGGGGCGCGATCGTGGCGGCGGGCGGCGGCTCCGGTGTGCTCGTGACTCCCGACGGCTACCTGCTGACCAATCAGCACGTCGTGCGCGGCGCGGCGCGCGTGCAGATCGGGCTGATCGATGGCGAGAGCGTCGAGGCACGCGTCGTTGGTGAAGATGCATCAACCGATCTGGCAGTGTTGCGGGCCGAGGCCTCAGGACTACCCGCGGCCGGGCTGCTGGTCACCGAGCGCTTGCGCGTGGGCCAGCTGGTCGTGGCAATCGGCAATCCGTTCGGCTTCGAGGCGACAGTTTCGGCCGGCGTGCTCAGCGCCCACGGCCGCACCCTGCGCGCCAGCGACGGACGGCTCATCGAGGGCATCGTCCAGCACACCGCGCCGCTCAATCCGGGTAACTCAGGCGGCCCACTGGTTGATGCACGCGCGCGAGTGGTCGGTATCAACACGGCGATCATTGCGGCGGCTCAAGGCATCGGCTTTGCCGTGCCCGCGGCTACGGCTGAATGGGTTCTGTCCGAGGTGCTCGCGCACGGGCACGTGCGCCGCGCTTATCTGGGTATCGCCGCACGCACACGGGGACTGGATCGCAGACTCGTGCGCGCGCTCGGGTTGCCGGCGGAGTCGGCACTCGAGGTCGTATCGCGCGAGCCGCAGACGCCAGCGGCCGATTCGGATCTGCGGGTCGGGGACATCCTGATCGCGGCGCAGTCACAGCCGCTCGAGAGCGTCGATGCGCTGCATCGGTTCCTGAGCCGCTGGAGCATCGGTGAGCCCCTGCAATTGTCGGTGCTGCGGCGTACGCAATTGTTGACGCTGAGCATCGTGCCGGTGGAGATGCCGCAGCGCTAAGGATCCGGGACATCCACGAGCAGCGCCTGAATCGCTGCGAGTGCCGCAAGCGCAGCGGTCTCTGCCCGCAGTACGCGCGGTCCAAGATGACAGCCCACGAAGCCGTGCTCCTGCGCGATGGAGCGCTCCTGTTCACTGAAGCCGCCTTCCGGGCCGACCAGCACGCTCACGGCAGCTCTGGATCCTGCTGCCGCCAGTGCGTTCGCGGCGCTGGCCAAAGACTGCTGTGCCTGCGGGGCGAGCATCAGTCGCGCGGCGCTGTCGCGCGCTTCGGCCAACGCGTGCTCGAAGGCGACGGCTGCGTGCACGTCGGGCACGCGGTTGCGACCACACTGCTCGCAGGCGCTGAGTGCCACAGCCTGCCAGTGCGCCAGCCGGCGCCCGGCGCTCGAATCATCCAGGCGCACTACGCTGTGCTGGCTGGCCAGCGGCACGATCGCGGCCGCGCCTAATTCGGTCGCCTTCTGCACGATCCAGTCCATGCGCTCGGCGCGTACCAGGCACTGCAACAACGTCACCGCGATCGGGGACTCACGCTCGATCGCTCGATGCGCACCCACGCGCACCTGCACGCCATGACGGTCGAGAGCCAGCACTTGCGCTTCGAATTCCCCGCCGCGACCGTCAAATAGCGTCAGGGCCGCGCCCGCGCGCAACCGCAATACCTTCGCGACGTGGACTGCCGCTGCGGCTGGCAGCCGCAGCGTGCTTTGGCTCTGCAGGGCGGTGGGTACATAGCAGCGGGTCAGGCGCATGCGGGGCGCTCGTAAGAATAGAGCGTTATGCTCATGCGGCCATGAGCGTTGCGCCGCACATCGATAGCACGACCGGACTGCTGCTCGCAGCGCGCCAGGTCTTGTCACCGCATTGGGATGCGCGCCCACCTGGCGTGGCGCCTGATCTGATCGTCGTGCATGGCATCAGCCTGCCTCCCGGGCAGTTCGGTGGTCCCTGGATCGATCGCCTGTTCTGCGGCAACCTGCCGGCGAGTGCAGATCCGAGCTTCGCGCCGATCGCGGCGCTGCGGGTCTCCGCGCACAGCGTCATCGACCGCGAGGGCAAGACGTCGCAATACGTGCCGTTCACGGCTCGCGCCTGGCATGCCGGTGAATCGAATTATCGCGGCCGCGTTGCCTGCAATGATTTCTCGATCGGCATCGAGCTCGAGGGCGCCGACGACGTGCCGTACACGCGGCCTCAATACGAGGCGCTGGCCGCTTTGATTGCGGCGCTGTGCGCCGCCTATCCGACACTCAGCATAGAGCGGCTGGCCGGCCACAGCGATGTGGCTCCGGGCCGTAAGAGCGATCCGGGCCCGCTCTTCGAGTGGCAGCGACTGCACGCGCTACTGGCTTGAGCCGTCCCTGTCATCACCGCCCGGCTCGCTGGTCTCGGCGTGCCGGCGCGTGCGATTCCACAGCGGCTCATGGCCATGCTCGGCACGCGCGAAGCGGCGCGCCAGCACGAACAGCAGGTCCGAGAGCCGATTCAGGTAGCTCAGGGATGTGGCCGATACATGCTCGCTGCGCGCCAGGCTCCAGCAATAGCGCTCGGCGCGGCGGCAGACCGCGCGCGCGATATGACTGGCGGCCGCGAGTGTGCCGCCGCCGGGCAATACGAACTCCTTGAGTGGCGGCAGGCTCTGATTGAACTGCTCGAGCTGTGCCTCGAGCCAGGCGACGCGCTCAGCCCCGAGTATCGAGCTGCCCGGAATCGATAGCTCGCCACCCAGATCGAACAGATCGTGCTGCACCTCGGTCAGGCAGGCTGTCGCCTGCGCGTCGTGCAACTCATTCGAGTGCAGCACGCCGAGCGCGCAGTTGAGCTCATCGACACTGCCTATCGCCTCGATGCGAGCAGCGTCCTTGGGCACGCGCGTGCCATCGCCCAGTCCGGTGCTGCCGTCATCACCGGTGCGCGTCATGATTTTCGAGAGCCGATTGCCCATGCGCATACTCTACAATGTCAGGCGCAGCCCCGCATAAAACGCTTCGCCGACGAAGCCGTAACCGGCGGCAGGCTCGCTGCGATTCTTGAACAGATTGTCCACCCGCGCGATCACCTGCAGGTGCGAGCCCAGACCGATGCTGCCGAACACGCTGACGTTTTCGCTCGAGGACAGCGGCGTGAAATTGGCCGCATCATCAAAGCGCGCGCCGACAAAGCCGTAGCTGGCTCCCAGTGATGTGCCCTGGTTCGACCAGGACAGCCCCGCGTTTTGCGTAACGTGCGGGACCCGCGGCAGCGACAGTCCCGTGAGCTCATCGATGGCCCGAAGACTGGTGTAATTGAGCCACGCGCTCCAGCCCGGCGCGGGCCGGGCCAGCAAGCCGGTCTCGACCCCGCGTACCGAGACGCGATCGACGTTGTAGTAGTAGCCCTCGGGCCGCAGCGCGCAGCCCGGATCGCTCGTGTAGCAGTCATCGAAATCGATCAGATCGTGCTCGGTGCGGCTGAAGTAAGTCAGTGAGGCACGCAGCTTTTTATCCAGCAGATCGTGATCGAGCCCCATCTCCCAGCCGATCGCCTTCTCGGGTTGCAGCGTCGCCAGCGGATCGGAGTAGCTCGAGAATTCCTGGTAGAGCGTCGGCGCCTTGAAGCCATCACCGTAATTTGCGCGCAGCACCGTCGCCCCATCAGGTATCTGCCAGGCAGCGGCGAGCTTGATCGACGTGTGATCACCGAACTGCTGATCTTCGTCATAGCGCACGCCGCCGGTGAGCGTGAGCTGTTGCGCGAGTGTGCTCTGCCATTGGCCGTAATAGCCGGTCAGCCGATCGCGCCCCGTGATGGGCGCCGGCGTCGTATCGTAGATACTCGCCGTGTCGATGGTGCTGAGCTGCCTTTCCGCGCCGTAGGTCAACTGGTTGTCGGGATCCACGCTCAGGACGCCCTGGTATTCGAGGCGCGTGGAGCCGCCCTCGGCGTAGAAATTCTGTGTCGGGGTTAACGTGTAAGGAGGCGTGCCGCTGAACTCGCCGTAGAAGCGCCGATCGCTGTCGCTGGCGATCAGCGCGATGCGCTGCGTGACATGCCCGTCGAGCCATGAGCCATTGATGCCCGCATAGCCGGCCACGAGCTGATCGCGGCCGAACTCGCCATCATCTGCCAACGTATAGTTTGGCGGCGGATAGCCGGCAATGTCGGTGTGCGACTTGAGGTAGAACCCTCGCAGATCGATGCTGATCTCATCGCTGGCATGAAAGCGCAGATTCGCCGTGGCGCCGAAATTGCGATAGCCGGCCGGCATCGTATTGCCATCGCAGGTGCAGGCCGCCGGCACCCCGGCGGTGTCGTAATAGTTGATGGCCGCGCCGTATTCGAGCGCATCGATCGAGCCGTGGGCGGCGCCATTGAGCCGATACGTATCATAGGTTCCGCGCTGGGCCTCGAGGGTGCCGATGAAGGGCTGCGGGCCACCACGCTGCGTGAGAATATTCACGACCCCGCCGATCGCATCGCTGCCATAGAGCGTGGACTGCGGGCCGCGCAGCACCTCGATGCGATCGATATTGTTGACCAGCAGATCACCCAACACGGGGGCACCATCGGGCGCACTCGGATCGTTGATGCGAATGCCATCAATCAAGGTCAGGGACTCGCCCGTCTCGGCGCCGCGAATGAACACACTCGTGAGCTGGCCCGGGCCGCCTTCGCGCGTGACGCTCAGGCCCGGCGTCTGCGCGAGCGCATCGCTGACGAATGCCAGCTGCTGCGTGCCCAGATCGTCAGCGCTGATCACCGACATCGAGCTGCCGGTGCGATCCAGCGGCTGCGCGGTGCGCGTCGCTGTGATGACGATCGGATCAAGGGCGCTGCCTTGCGCAGCGTTATCGCTCTGAGCCTCGGCCAGAGCGCTGTAAAGTGTACACACAAGGATGAGCGCGCCGATGCGCGCGCCCGCATGAGCTGGCAGGTTCATTGTTCGGCCTTTCCATGCACGCCCGCATGGTGCTTTGCACTGGGGCCCAAAAGGCGCGTGGAGAGGACCGTTGCGATCACGCAACCCGCCCGACGCCCGCCGCGCCTCAAGGGTACGCTCGGCAGGCCGGTCTCCGGGCTTGCGAACTCGATCCCGAGGATCTGCTGCATCACCTTCCCACGCCTTTGGGGCGCAGTGGTCTTTGATGCAGTTGCAGTTCGCTTACCGTTGCGGGGGCAGCGTCGGAATGGCGCGGATTCGCGCGTCACCGACTTCCCGAGCACCTGTCGACGCAACGACTCTAGGCGTGGGCATCGATCGATGTCAACGCCCTGCATGCACGTCGATGCACTATAGTTTGGATATGAAAGCCGAGCAGCCACCACCGCCCGATCAGGGCAGCGCGCCGATCGCTACAGCTATTCGGGATCCCGCGCTGTCGCCTAATCTGCCGCTGCAGCCCGGCGATTGCTATCGGGAAGGATCGTATTGGGTGTTTACGCGTCAATACCATCTGCGCCGCGGCTATTGCTGCGGCAATGGCTGCCGCCATTGTCCTTACGGCAACGCGCCGGCCTGAGCGCAAGACATGGCATCGCCAGAATTGCAGGCGGCACTGGAGGCCGCACACGCTGCCAACGAGATCATCCAGAGCCTCTACCGGCGCAACCTTACGGTCACGCTCAAGGCTGACAAATCTCCCGTGACCGAGGCGGACGTGCGCGCCGAGGCGGCGATCCGCGCGGTACTGAGTGCGCGCTTTCCGGATTATGGCTTCTATGGCGAGGAGAGCGGCCGCCACGGCATGGACGCTGAAAATATCTGGCTGGTCGATCCGCTCGATGGCACCAAGTCATTCGTGCGTGAGTGCCCGTTCTTTTCCACGCAGATTGCCCTGATGCGCGGCGGGCATCTGGTGCTCGGCGTCTCCAGCGCCATGGAATATGGCGAGCTGGCCTGGGCGGAGCAGGGCGGCGGCGCATTTCTCGACGGCAAGCCGATCTTCGTAAGCGCCATAGACGATCTGGACGCGGCGAGCGTCTCTACGGGTAATCTCAAGACGCTCGCCTCGAATGCCGCGCGCTGGGCGCGTTTCGGGGCGCTGGTCGGTCGGGTCAATCGACTGCGCGGTTATGGCGATTTCGTGCACTACCATCTGCTCGCGCGCGGTGCGCTCGACGTGGTGATTGAAACCGATGTCAACATCCTCGACATCGCGGCCCTGGCGGTGATTGTGCGCGAAGCCGGCGGCCGGTTCACCGATCTGGCGGGTGCGCCGGTCGGCTTGTCGAGCAATTCAGTGCTGGCGAGCAATGCCGTGCTGCACGCGACGGTGCTCGAGGCGCTGGGGACTTAAGCTCTAGGGATTGAGCCGCGTCGCACTCCAGGGGCCGACATCGTAGCCCTCGGCGCCGAGCGCGAGCGAGCGCGTCCATCGCGCGCGATCGTGCAGGCGCGAGCGGCCTTCGACCCAAAGCTCGACGGCCTGCGCCCAAAGCTGCCAGCCGCCCCAATGCGGGGGACGGGGAATCGATACGCCCGGATCGGGCGCTTCTGGTCCCCATTGATCTGACGCCGGCACGCCAAAGCGCTGCGCCGCACGCTCGAACGCACCGATCAGCGCCGAGCGCGAGGCGACCGGCGCGCTCTGCTCGCTCGCCCAGGCACCGATGCGGCTCTGCCAGGGGCGCGAGGCAAAATAGGTATCGCTCTGGGCGGGGCTGGTGCGCAGCACCGGTCCCTCGACCCGCACCTGTCGGCGCATCGCCGGCCAGTACATCACGGCGGCTGCGCGCGGGTTGGCCGCGAGCTCGGCAGCCTTGCGCGAGTCGTAATTGCCATAGAAGGACAAGTACCCGGGTTGCGGCCGAATTTCCTTGCACAGCACGACGCGCGCCGACGGCCGACTCTGCGCATCGGCGGTGGCCAGCACCATCGCATTGGGATTCGCCTGCGCCTGCGCGCGCGTGGCCTGCTCGAGCCACAGCGCCGCGAGCGCCAGCGGCTCCTGCGGCAGCGATTCGGGCAGCAGCTCCTCATGCCATCTCATGAGCGCATGCTAGCCCGCGCGCGTGCCGCCTGCACCGTGGGGGGCGAACTTGCGGTGAGCTGAACTCTGCCTATACAAAGGCGGACCTAAATTAATGGGGCAGGGGCAATGAATCTCGAGGAGCTACGCGGACATCTCGACGGGCTGGATCGCAGGCTGCTGCAGCTCATTGCCGAGCGTCAGGCGACGAGCCGCGAAATCGCGCGCGTCAAGCGCTCGACGGGCTATGCGACGCGTGACTATCGGCGCGAGCGCGAAGTCATACTCGGCGCGCGCCAGATCGCCACCGAACTCGGCATCTCGCCCGACGTCGCCGAGACGCTCATGCGCCTGCTGATCCGCTCATCGCTGACGACGCAGGAGCAGGCCAGTGTTGCGGCCCAGGCTTCCGGCAGCGGTCGGCGCGCGCTCGTGATTGGCGGGGCGGGCAAGATGGGCGCCTGGTTCGCGCAGTTTCTGGCTTCGCAGGGCTTCGCCGTCGAAATCGCCGATCCGAAGGCGCCAGCCGCCTCGATGGCGATGTCGGATTGGCACGAGTCCAGGCTTGATCAGGATCTGATCGTGGTGGCTGCGCCGCTGGCAATCACCAACACGATTCTGCGCGAGCTCGCGGCGCGCAAGCCGCCGGGGCTCGTGTTCGATCTGGGATCGCTGAAGTCACCGTTGCGCGCGGGACTCGAAGCGCTGCGCAGCGCCGGGGTCGCCGTCACGTCCGTACATCCCATGTTCGGTCCGGACACCGAGCTGCTGTCCGGGCGGCACGTCATCTTCATCGATCTCGGAGATGCGGCGGCGCTGCAGGGCGCACGGGCGCTGTTCGCACCGACCATGGCTGAACAGACCGTCATGGGGCTCGATGAGCACGATCGCCTGATCGCCTACGTTCTGGGGCTCTCGCACGCGCTGAACATAGCCTTCCTGACGGCATTGGCCGATAGCGGCGAGGCTGCCCCGCGTCTGGTGCGGCTCTCGAGTACCACGTTCGACGCCCAATTCGATATTGCGAGCAAAGTCGCCGAGGAGAGCCCGGAACTTTATTTCGAGATCCAGCGGCTCAACGACTTCGGCAGCGAATCGCTCGAGGCGCTCGCGCGCGCGGTCGAGAGCGTACGCACCGCGGTCATGGCCGGCGATCAGGCGCGCTTCAAGGCGCTGATGCTGCTCGGACACGAGTATGTACAGGGGCGGCGGGATGCGGCCGCGCGCCGGCTCTGACGCGCCCGGTTGGCTTGTGCGCCAGGCACTGGTATTACTGTGACATGAGCGATCTGATCGACCCGGATGGCTTTCGCGCCAATGTCGGCATGGTGCTGATGTCGGAAGATACCCAGCTGCTGCTGGCCCGACGCCGCGGCGATCGAGGCTGGCAGTTTCCGCAGGGAGGCATGCGGCGCGGCGAGACGGTCGAGCAGGCGCTGCTGCGCGAGCTCAACGAGGAGATCGGGCTGCAGGCCGATGATGTGCAGATTCTGGCTCGTACGCGGCATTGGCTGCGCTATCGACTGCCGCAGCGCTATCTGCGCCGCAATGTGCAGCCCTTGTGCCTGGGGCAGAAGCAGCACTGGTTCCTGCTGCGACTGCGCCGTCCCGACCCGGCGATCCGCTTTGACATGACCGCAGAGCCCGAGTTTGATCGCTGGCGCTGGGTCGACTACTGGCAACCTATTCGCGAAGTCATTTACTTCAAGCGCGCGGTCTATACGCGTGCGCTGCACGAGCTCGGACCGGTGGCTTTTCCGGCTGGATTGCCACCCTATCCATCCTGGTGGCGAGCGCGCGTCGGACACAGCGAACCCGCGCCCGCCGACACAGGCCCCTGAAGAGGGGCCGGTGGAGATCCCCGGCAAGCTGGTGGTTCGCACCTACGCCCCGGCGCGCCGCTGGGTCATGCTGTGCATCCTGATATTGCTGGCCGGCCTGGCCCTTTATGTCATGTTCGAGCTCGGGCGCTACACGGCCGGCTATGACGCGATGATGGCGGCCAAGCAGAGCGATGCGCTGCGTGGGCGGATTGATCAGCTCGCGCGCGCGCAGCGGGAGCTGCGGGTACAGCTGGACGCCGCCGATCAGGCGCGCGTCGGTGCGG
>Ga0302181_10002404_pt1 | contig 13295 bp, 10 predicted proteins | sample I_Palsa_E3_3_FD_198786 | JGI IMG/M metagenome (GOLD analysis project Ga0302181, IMG submission 198786) | Peat permafrost microbial communities from Stordalen Mire near Abisko, Sweden - I_Palsa_E3_3 | ecosystem: Environmental > Terrestrial > Soil > Palsa > Peat permafrost | place: Sweden... | reverse complement strand
CGGCCTCCTTCTGGGCGGAGTCCTCGGGGTGGTTCTCGTCGAGGTTGGCGTCCTCGAGCTTGAGGATCGCGAAGTGGAGCTCCTTGACGAGCGGTTCGACCTCGCCGACGAGGTGATCGAGGCCTGAGGCCTGCAGCTCCGTGAGGTAGCGCACGGCCGCCGGCAGCAGCATCGTGCGGGCGATCGAGGCGGCGGTCTCCGCCTCGATGTTGAGGTTCATCACGTACTGCTCGGTGTACACGTCGTAGCGGGCCTCGAGCTCGCGCTTGGAGAGGATTTTGTATTTCTTGAACGTGGCGAGCGTCGATTTGTTGACGATCCACGGCAGCGCGTCGGGCGTCGTTTTGAGGTTCGCCAGGCCGCGCTTCTCCGCTTCCTTGTGCCACGCCTCGGAGTAGCCGTCACCGCCAAAGACGACCTGCTTGTTGGCCGCCCACACTTCTTTGACGACGGCCGTGATCGCCTTCTCCAGTGTGGTCGAGCCTTTCATCTTCGCCTTCAGCTTGTCTGCCAAATCGTCGACGGCCTCGGCCACGATCGTGTTCAGTACGGTGTTGGGGAAGGCGGGCGCGGCGGTCGACCCCAGCGCCCGGAACTCGAACTTGTTGCCGGTGAAGGCGAACGGGCTGGTCCGGTTGCGATCCGCGCCGTGCAGTGGCAGTGGCGGCAGCACCGGCGTGCCGAGACCGAGGAACGAGCCCGGCTTGGAGGGCTGCACTTTGCCGGCCTCGATCGCCGTGAACACTTTTTCCAGGTCGGTGCCGAGGAAGATCGAGATGATCGCCGGCGGCGCCTCGTTCGCGCCGAGGCGGTGGTCCTGCCCGGCGCTTGCGATCGAAGCTCGCAGTAGCTCCTGATGCTGGTTGACGGCTTGGATCACGGCCGAGCAGAAGAACAGGAACGAGAGGTTCTCCGACGGCGTGTCGCCCGGGTCGAGCAGGTTTGCGCCGGTGTCGGTGCCCATCGACCAGTTGTTGTGCTTGCCCGAGCCGTTGACGCCGGCGAACGGCTTCTCGTGCAGCAGGCAGACCAGGCCGTAGCGGCGGGCCGTGTTCTGCAGGATCTGCATCGTGATCATCTGGTGATCGGAGCCGACGTTCGAGTTCTCGAAGATCGGCGCGACCTCGAACTGATTGGGGGCGACCTCGTTGTGGCGTGTCTTGATCGGCACGCCGAGCTTCGCGAGCTCGAGCTCCACCTCGAGCATGTAGGCGAGCACCCGCTCGGGGATCGAGCCGAAGTAGTGGTCGTCGAGCTCGTGGCCCTTCGGCGGTTTCGCGCCGAACAGGGTGCGCCCGGTGGTGACCAGGTCAGGGCGTTCGAAGAAGTACTGCTCGTCGATCAGGAAGTACTCCTGCTCGCAGCCCGTGGTCGTGAACACGTGCTTTGCTTCGTCGATCCCGAGTAGCTCCAGGGCGCTCACGGCGGCGCTGGAGAGCGCGTCCATCGAGCGCAGCAAGGGAATCTTGTTGTCGAGCGCCTCGCCGGTCCAGGAGGTGAAGGCGGTCGGGATGCAGAGCAGCGTCCCGTTGGGGTTCTCCAGGACGAACGCCGGCGAGGTGGGGTCCCAGGCCGTGTAGCCGCGGGCCTCGAACGTCGCGCGGATCCCGCCGCTGGGGAACGAGGAGGCATCGGGCTCGCCCTGGATCAGCTCCTTGCCGGAGAATTCCGCGATCGCGTTGCCCTCGCCGTCGGGGCCGTAGAAGGAGTCGTGCTTCTCCGCCGTCGATCCGGTCAGCGGCTGGAACCAGTGCGTGTAGTGGGTGGCGCCCTTCTCCATCGCCCACTCCTTCATCGCCTGGGCGACCTGGTCGGCGATCGTGGCGTCGAGCGCCTCGCCGCTGGCGAACGTCCGCTGCAGCGCCCTGTAGACGTGCTTGGGCAGGCGGTGGCGCTGGACGGAGGCGGAGAAGACGTTCGCCCCGAACACCTGGTTGTCCTGGAGGGTCAGGTCGGGCGAGCCGAGTGCTGAGCCGTTGGCGCTCCACTGTGCGGCGGTGACGTTTTGCTGGCGGGTCCGTGGCATGAGCGGGATCGATTCCTCCTTCAGAAGGGCGAGCGGGCGGGTTGGGGCACGCAGCCATCACGACTCGGCTGGGTGGGGCGCGAAGGCCGAGGGGAATCGTAGTGCGAAGGCGGCCGAAGGACATCTCCCAATGGCGAAAGCGCCAGGAGGATCTTTCGACAGCGGGCCAAGCCTCCCGACTGAAGGCCGGCCCGTCGCGTGAGGCGGGAGCAATGTCGGTGAGCGGACCGGGGTGCTGCGTCCAGCTTTGCGGAGGCTACTGAGTGGGCGTCGACGGGTAGGGGCCCGCGACGATCTGACCGGTTTCGGGGTCGACGTGGCTGGGCGGGGGCTCAGGGGCGATGTAGACGGTGAAGTGCCCCGTCGCGAGGGCGCCGTTCGCGAGCTGGGCGCGGGCCTTGCCGGCGAGCCCGGCGGCGACCGTGAAGTGGACGATGTGCAGGCCGGGCTTCACCGGCGTGAGCCTCCAGAGGAACGTCTGTGTGTGTCCGGGCGCGAGCGGGCCGAGCGCCCAGGTATTTACGTAGGCCGTCTGGCTGCCCCCGGCTGGACTGACGGTCTGAGTCGGGACCAGACGCTTGGGGATCGCCCCGGGACCCTCTTCGATGGCCCAGATCGGGCGCTTGCTGGCGGCGAGTTCAGGGTAGTTTTCGCTGTAGGAGAGGGAGTCGAGCGAGACCGCGATGTTCGGCACGGTCTCTGAGCCGGTGTTCTGCACCCGTAGCAGCAGGTGGGTCGGTCGCGCGATCGACTGACGGGCGGGGAAGCTCGCCCTGAGCACCCGCACGGTGAAGTTGCCCTTCGGTTCGTGCGCGTCCTGACGGGCGCCGCCGCATCCGCTGGCGAGCAGGGTGAGGCAGGCGCCGCTGGCGCCGAGGAGCAGCATTGGAAAAGCTCGCCTCCCCCTCACGGTCGGGCCACGATACCAGTAGGGGTGGCTTCTGGCTGCTGCTCACAGGCGTGATCGAGATCAGCCGGCGAGGTGCCGGTGAGTGGCAGACTGGGGACGTATGGCGTAGAGTTCTCACCGCCGTCGATCCGTCACCCGAGGAGGGGAAAGCAGAGATGGTTCGCAGTGCCGCTGAGCGGGCGTTCCTCCCGACGAGGGACTTGGTTGAGGAAATCGGGGACATGATGCTGTTGACGGGGAGGACCATCTGGTCCGCCCTGCGCCCGCCCTATCCCTACGGTGGCGAGTTCATCTCACAGTTTCTGTTCGCGGTGCGGTTGTGCTGGTTCCCGATGCTGGTGTCGATCGTGATGCTCGCCTACGGGCCGGCCGGGCTGGAGGCGGCGGGCTTTCTGAAACTGATCGGCGCGCTCGACCGGCTCGGAGGGTTCTTCGTGGTCGCGGCGATCCGCCTGATCGCTCCGCTTACCACCGCGGTCGTGCTCGCGGGTGTCGCGGGCACCGCGATCACCGCGGACCTCGGTGCGCGCAAGATCCGCGAGGAGCTAGACGCGCTGCAGGTACTGGGTGTGGACCCGGTTAAGAACCTGGTGGTGCCGCGCTTTTTGGCGCTGATGATCGTGACCGGCCTGTTCAACATCTACGGGCTGCTGTTCGGAATCTTCGGCGGCATCGTCACCGCGGTCACCAAGGGCCAGCCCTTGGGGCCGTTCTGGACGACGCTGCTCGCCAACGTGACGACGACCGACCTGTGGGGCTCGGTGCTGAAGACGACGCTGTTCGGGGCGATCATCGCGATCGTGTGCTGCTACAAGGGCATGTCCGCCTCGGGCGGCGCCGAGGGCGTGGGGCGCGCGGTCAACCAGGCGGTCGTGATCGCATTCCTGGCGATCTTCGCGTTCAACTACGTGTTCGAACAGACGCTGCTCGCCACCCACCCCGAGCTCCTGATCATCAAATGAACGAATGGTTCGCGATGCCGCGCGAATGGATCGCGGCCACGGGTGAGATCGGTCGCTTCTTCAGCACAGTCGTGCGTCAGGTCTATGAGCTGCAGGTGTTTCGCTTCTTCGGTGAGGCGCTGCGTCAGTCGGGCATCCTGATCATCTCCTCGACGCTCGTGATCGTCTCCACCGTGTTCATCTTTGGGTTGACGTGCGGGATCGAGGGCGCGTACTTCACCCAGTCTCAGGGCGCGCCGTCGTTTGCGGGTGTGTTCACGGCGTGGTGCAACCTGCGCGAGGCGGCGCCGCTGGTGTTCGGCTACATCATGGCCGCGAAGGTCGGTACGGGCATCGTGGCGGAGCTCGGCGCGATGCGGATCTCAGAGGAGATCGACGCGCTGGAGGTGATGGGCGTCGATTCGATGACGTTCCTGTGCGCGACGAGGCTGCTCGCGGCGTGGATCGTGCTGCCGTTCATCTACATCGTCGCGTTGGGGTCGGCCTTTCTCGCGTCGTATATCGCGGTGGTGCATCAGGTCGCGTCGGTGTCCTCAGGCGGGTATCTACTGGTCTTCTGGCAGTATCAGAACCCGTTGGATTTCGTGTACAGCATGATCAAGGCGATGACGATGGCGACGACGGTTGTGCTCGTGGGGTGCTACTACGGTTATAATGCCAGTGGTGGGCCTGTTGGTGTGGGCCAGGCGACGGCGAAGTCGATGGTGCTCAATTTGGTGCTCGTGAACCTGATCGGGATGCTGGGCACGCAGATCTTCTGGGGTACCAACGTACGAGCCCCAATCGGCGGGTGAACGATGGACGAGGATCGATCGGGCGAGGCTGAGAAGGAGCCCAATGAGCCCGAGGAGCTCGAGCCCGCCGAGCCGCAGACGGCGAATGTAGGGGTCACCTTCGAGCCGGCGCCCGAGGAGGATCCGGATGAGTTCCGCTTCCACACGGGTACGATCCACGCTTCGAAGGCGCCGCCCGCGGTCCAGTTCATCGACGTGCACAAGTCGTTCGGGCGCAACCATGTGCTGCGCGGTCTGAACCTGGAGATCCCAGAGGGTCAGGTCTCGATGATCATCGGCCCGTCCGGCACCGGCAAGTCGGTGTGCATCAAGCACATCGTCGGCCTGCTGTATCCCGATCAGGGCGATGTGATCGTGCACGGACACTCGATCCCGAGCCTGCCCGACGACGAGCTGTTCGAGCTGCGCAAGAAGTTCGGCGTGCTGTTCCAGGACGGGGCGCTGTTCGGGTCGATGAACCTGTATGACAACGTCGCCTTCCCCCTGCGCCAGCACACGGAGAAGAGCGAAGAGGAGATCGCCGAAATCGTCAACCGGCGGATGCGCGAGGTCGGCCTGGGGGGCGAGGGCACGAAGATGCCCAACGAGCTCTCCGGCGGGATGCGCAAGCGCGCCGGCTTTGCGCGCTCGCTGGTGCTCGACCCCGAAATCCTGCTGTTCGACGAGCCCGACTCGGGCCTGGACCCGGTGCGCACCGCGTTGCTGTGCGAGCTGATCAAGGAAGTCCACGCGGAGAACGGCGGGGCGTATGTGGTGATCACCCACGACATCATGAGCGCGCGGCGCGTCGGCGAACACATCTCGGTCCTGTGGAAGGGCAAGGTCGTCGAGTCGGGCCCGGCGGCTGAGCTGTTCGCAAGCGAGAACCCCTTCGTCCGCCAGTTCCTCTCGGGCGAGGCACAGGGCCCGCTCGGCATGGAGTGAGCTCAGCCCGACTGTTAGCCGCCCTCACGAGCGGCGCTACCAGAAGGCCGGTGCTGGTGATTGTGCTCGCGACCGTGTTCGGGGTGGTGGGTGCGGGCTTCGCCTTGCGACTCAGCCCGACGGCGGCGACGAGCACGTTCGTGTCGAGCTCCAGCCCCGAGTACAGGGCCACCCAGAAGTTCTACAAGAACTTTGGGGAAGAGCCGATCGAGGTGCTGGTGAAGGGGAACCTGCAGCAGCTCGTGCTCAGCTCCGATGTCGATCGGCTGGTGGGGTTGGAGGGGTGCCTGTCGGGCAACGTGCCCGAGCAGGCGCTCGCGCAGGAGGGCGGCGTGGACGGACCGTGCGGGCAGCTCGCGAAAGCAAGGACGGTGAAGGTGGTGTTCGGGCCGGGGACGTTCATCAACGAGGCGGCCGAACAGATCGACGAACAACTGAGCACCCAGACCAAGCAGGCCGAAGCGGAGGCCAAGCAGGCCGAGGAGGTGGTGCGCAAGGCCGCGCTCGCGCGCGGGGAAAGCGCCGAAGCAGCGGAGAAGCTCGCCGAGCAGGCGAGCTCGATCACGCTCGCGCGCTTCAAGGAGGGTCTCGCGACGTTGGCGCTGCAGTACGGGCTCACCGCGCGGCCGAGCCTGGACGACCCGAGCTTCGTCTCGGCGCTGGTGTTCGACTCGGACAAGCCGGCGGGCACACCGAAGGCGCGCTTTGCCTACCTGTTCCCGAGCCGCGAAGCGGCGTTGATCTCGGTGCGCTTGAAGGCGGGCTTGAGCGAAGGCGAGCGGACGCGCACGATCGCGCTGATCCGCGAAGCGGTGGCGATGAAGCAGTGGCGGCTGCAGCACGGGGAGACCTACCTCGTGACGGGCGAGCCGGTGATCGTCGCGGACCTCACGGGGGCGATCACGCACTCGATCGAGCTGCTGCTGGTGGCGGTGATGCTGGTGATGGCGCTCACGCTCAGCCTGATCTTCCGCGGGCGGCCACGGCTGTTGCCGCTGGGAGTCGCGCTGCTCGCCACCGCGCTCACGTTCGGCGCGCTGTCGGTCGTGGGGGCGTCGCTGACGGTGGCTCAGGTTGCGGTGCTGCCGGTGCTGGTGGGTCTGGCGGTGGACTATGCGATCCAGTTCCAGTCGCGCGTGGAGGAGGCCCTTCAAGAAGACACCCCACCCGGCGACGTGCGGGTGGCCGTGAGGCGCGCGGCGAGCGCCGGGTCGCCGGCGATCGCCACGGCCGGGATCGCGAGCGCCGGGGCGATGCTCGTGCTGGGGCTCTCGCCGGTGCCGATGGTAAGGGGCTTCGGGCTGTTGCTGGCGGTGGGTGTCGTGATCGCCTTCCTGTGCGCGCTGACCGTGGGCTCAGCCGCGCTCGTGCTGACCGAGCGCCGCGCGCCCGGGAGGCGTTGGGCGCTTGACACGGGCCTGGGCGCCGCCTGGCGCGGAGCGCGCGAGTTGCTGCTGGACAATCCGGTCAATCGCCTCGTGCTGACGGTGGCGCTGGTGAAGGCCCCGCGCCGGCCGGAACGCATACTCTGCGCGGGGTTGGTGCTGGCTGTGCTCGGCTGGGGATTGGATACGCAGACGCAGGTGCAGACGAACATCGAAAAGCTGGTCCCGCAGAACCTCCAGTCGCTGCAGAACCTGAGCGCGCTCGAGCGTGCCACCGGTGTGGGGGGGCAGCTCGACCTGTTGGTTGGCGCGAAGGATCTGACCAAGCCGGCGACGATCGAATGGATGAGCTCGTATGAGAGCGCGATGCTGAAGCGCTTCGGCTACAGCTCCACTCGCGGCTGCGGGCAGGCGCGGCTGTGCCCGGCATTCTCGCTGCCGGACCTGTTTGCGGGAACTGCCACGACCGCCAAGGCCCCGAAGCTGACGCAGGCCGATGTGCAGGGCCTGCTCGACGCGATCCCGCCATATTTCTCCCAGGACGTGATCACCCCCGATCGCCACACGGCGACACTGGCGTTCGGCATCCGGCTGATGTCGTTGGCCGAGCAGCAGCAGCTGATTGAAGCGATGCGCGCGAGCCTGCATCCGCCCGCGGGGGTGAGCGCGCAGCTGGTCGGGTTGCCGGTCCTGGCGGCTCGGTCCGGTACGCAGGTGGCCTCCCCGTGGCGGCGCTTGGAGACTTTGCTGATCGGACTGGCGGTGGTCGCGCTGGTGCTGTTGATCGCTTTCCGCGGCGACCGCCGCCGCGCGCTCGTGCCGCTCGTGCCGATCGCGCTGGCGACGGGGTGGTCGGCGCTGGTCCTGTTCGCGGTGAGGGTACCGCTGAACCCGATGTCGGTCACGCTCGGCGCGCTGGTGATCGCGATCTCCACCGAGTTCAGCGTGCTGCTGTCCGAGCGCTACCGCCAGGAGCGCTTGCGAGGGCGGGACGCGATCGAGGCGTTGCGCCGCACCTACGCGCGCACGGGCGCCGCTGTCGCGGCCTCGGGGGTGACGGCGATCGCGGGCTTTGGTGTGCTGGTGCTCTCGGACATCCGCATGCTCCGCGACTTCGGGCTGGTGACGCTGATCGACTTGACCGTCTCGCTGGTGGGGGTGCTGGTGGCGCTGCCGGCGGCGCTGATGCTTGCGGAGCGGTCGCGAGCGATCGCCGTCCGCGTCCCTCCTCTTCGCCGGATGCGGCGAGATGGGCGCACACGTCATGAGTCAGCCTGAGCCCACCGGCCCACGCTACGGGCGCTACGTGGGCGTCCTCGGGGTGCTGATCGCGGTGCTGTTCGTGATCAACACGACGCTGAGCAACTCGCACGGTGTCGGGGGCATCGCACCCGGCCACCGGCTGGCGCCGTTCGCCGTGCCGCTCGCGCTGGGTGCGGTGAACGGCGACGCCGACATCGCCACCCACTCCGACGATGGTGAAGCCGGGAAGCGCCCCGCCTGCTCGGTGAGGGGCGCGGGGATCCTGAACGTCTGCGAACTTTACGAACGGGGGCCGGTGGTGCTGGCGCTGTTCGTCGACGGGGGCTCCTGCCCGCAGGTCCTGAGCGAGATGCAGGCGCTCGCGCCCTCCTTTCCTGGCGTGCGTTTCGCCGGGGTGGCGTTGGAGGGGCAGCGGGGTGAGTTGCGCACGCTGATACGGGCGCGAAACCTGACCATCCCGGTCGGCTTCGATCGCGATGGGGTGCTGGCTGCGCTCTACAAGGTGGTGAGCTGCGCGCAGCTGACCTTCGCCTATCCGGGGGGTGTCGTGCAGAGCAAGCCGCTGCTGGAAGTACCGGCGCTGGCGACGTTGCGCGGGCGTGTGAGCGAGCTGGTGCAGGCGGCGCGCGCGCGTGGGTACGGGCCACGGCTGCCGTGAGCCCCGATTCGTCATCCGCCGGGCGAGAGGAGCCTGCCGCGGCGGAGCTCGACGTAGCTGAGCTGGAGCTGGGTTGGCGTGCGCGCGAGCTCGAGCAGGATCTGCCCGAGCTGCGACTGATGATCGCGCAGGCGCGGGTTGCTCGCATCGGGTCGCTGAGGACCCGCTCGCCGCCCGGGATTGAGGATCGCCTGCGCGAACTGTCCAACCGCTTTCGGGGGGCGCGGGCGGTGACGGTCCGCCGCGAGCCGGTGCCGGCTGCCTACCGGGTGTTCTTCCGCCAGATTGGCCTCGACCCCGATGTGGTGCGTACGCCGATCGAGGCGGCGGCGCTCGAGCGCATGATGCGCGGCGGCTTTCTGTCGGGCGGGATGCTCGAGGATGTCCTGCTGATCGCGCTCGTGGACACCGGCGTGCCGGTGTGGGCGCTCGACGCAGAGGCCGTGAACGGCCCGCTCGGCATCCGCGCGAGCAGCGAGGGCGAGCCTTTGGGGCGAACCGCCGGTGCCCCACCGCTGCCGGCCGGCCGCCTGGTGGTCGCCGACGCCTCGACGGCGCTGGCTTCACTGTTCGGCGAGCTCGCTCCGGGCCACCGGGCCAAGGCGGATACGAGCCGATTGACGCTGTTCGCGATCCAGGTGGCCGGTGTGCCTTCGCTGTACGTGGAGCAGGCACTGTGGACATGCCGCATGGCGCTGGAAGCACCCTGAGGGACACTGGTAGACTCGGCGATTCCGGCACTAGGAGGAGATCGGTATGACCCAGCCCGGCCTTGTCATAGACCGTGTCCGACCAGATATCGGGGCCGCCTCAGTCGCGAGCCCTTCTCGGGTCGAGGTTGGCGAGCGCGATGTGCGCAATGCCCTGAGGAGACAGATCGCAAGGCTCGAGCGCGAAAGCTCGGCGATCCTCGCAGGCGCGTTCCCGTACATCTCCCTGGCAGATCTTCCGGACTTCGGGAGGGGAGCAGCCACCGGCGGCCCCTGCCTGCTCACGCTGGCGGAGCTGGAGCGGATACGCGACCACTTGGCCGGCCAAGTACAGGACCTGCGCCGGCTTGCGGTCAGGCGCGTCGAGCACGAGCGTCGCGCGCGCGAGCTGCTGGACGGGATGAAGCTCGAACCGGGCCGTTACAAGTTCGTGCGTTTGCCGGTGCGGGATCTTGGCGAAGGGGGATGCGGGGTTTGGGAGGTGCGTCCGCGGCTCGGGCTGATCGGGATGCTGGCCGGATGGTGGCACGTCAAGCTCTCCTCCGGCTGTCCATTACCCAGGGGGCCGCGCAATCTGCGCGGCCCCGGGGTGGGTGGGTTTTAATCGATCAGTGACTGAGCGCCATCGCGCGATGCTCACTCCGAGCAAGGTGCGCTGAGATCCCAAACGGCGGGTGCACGAGCTCAGCGGCCTGATCGCCGTTGCGCTGCCCCTCGGCGGCCTCCGCGCCGCTCGCCGGAACGGCGGTGAGCATTGCCGCGAGCGTGCGGCGCTGGCGGTCGGTCATCGACCCTACGGTCTTCTTCTCGGACATCGCGATCTGGGCGAGAAATTTGCGGCAACGTGTCTGTCCCCAGCGACGCTGGCTCATCAGCAGGTCGGCGACCGCCATCGACTCGGCCTCCCACGGGCAGTCGAGGATCACCGCGGCTACGCAGAGATCACCCAGCGCGACCCGGCGCTTGAGCTCGGCGCGGGCCAGGCGGACCTGGTTGGCGCGTTCCAGGGCGCGCATATATTGGGGCCCGCCCGCCCGGTCGGCAGGGGAAATCGTCGCTGTCGCGTTCATGTGGGCACTCTCCCCGTTGCCGCCGCGTCAGACGCGGCGGGCAACATCCTTGCTTGAATTTTTACGAGTATGCGTTCGCCAAGGCCACCTGAGGACGATCCGCGACGAATCGCAAACGGTCCCGACAATCGCCGACGTTCCTAATAGGCGAACTTCAGATGGTCATGCAGAGCGCTTCAAGAAGCTACGTCAGGAGGGGGTACCCGGTCAACAGCGCGAGCGCGGTTCGTGCGCTAGAAGCGACCTTTTTCTTGCTCGGAGGACTTGTGAAGAAATGGACAAGCGCAATCGACTGGTGGAACGCCGATCGACTAAGCCTCAGGCCGAGTCCGACGGACCGGGCAGCGGGCCGTGCTCGGCCTCGAACTCCGACTTGACCCGCGCGAAGACGGAGAGCGCACGATCGAGCACGGCGCGGTCGTGGGTGGCCATCACGCTGGTGCGCAGCAGCGCCCCGCCCGGCGGCACGGCGGGGTGCAGCGCGCAGTTGGTGAAGACCCCGCCGTCGTACAGCGCGCGCCACAAGAGCGCGGCCTTCCAGTCGTCGCCGACGAGGATCGGGACGATCGGGGTGATGACCGTCTCGACGGGCGCGTCCTCGCCCGGCCCGAGCCGGATGGGCTCGCCGCTGAGCACACAGAAGCCGTGCGCGCGCAGCCCGTCGGCGAAGTAACGCGCCTGCTCGAGCACGGCCGCCAGCAGCGGCGGGCCCTCCGGCGAGCGGATGATCCGCAGTGCGGCCAGCGTCGCGCCCAGCGCGGCGGGGACGGAGGAGGCGGTGAACAGGAACGCGCGCGAGGAGATCCGCAGGTAGTCGATCACCTCCGCCGGGCCGGCGACGAAGCCGCCGCAGGAGGCGAAGGACTTGGAGAAGGTGCCCATCCGCAGGTCGACGCGATCCTCGACCCCCAGGAGCTCGGCGGTCCCCGCGCCGCGCGCGCCGAGCACGCCCGCGCCGTGGGCCTCGTCGACCATCAGGCGGGCGCCGTGGCGCGCGCACAGCTCGACGATGTCGACCAGGGGCGCGACGTCGCCCTCCATCGAGAAGACGCCGTCGACGACCACCATCACGCCGCCGCCGTCGCCCTCCGCGCGAGCGAGGGCGCGCTCGAGCTTGTCGAGACGGTTGTGGCGGTAGGGCCGCATCTTGGCCTTCGAGAGCAGCACGCCGTCGAGGATCGAGGCGTGGTCGCCGGAGTCGACGATCACGGTGTCGGAGGGGCCGAGCAGTGTTCCGAGCGTGCCAATGTTGGCCTGGTGGCCGGTGGTGAAGACGATCGCGTCGTCGGTGTTCATCCACTCGGCCAGCTCGCGCTCGAGCTCCAGGTGCAGGGGGGTGGTGCCGTTGAGCAGGCGCGAGCCGGTGAGGCCGGTGCCGTAGCGGTGCAGCGCGTCCTCGGCGCCGGCCATCACGCGCTCGTCGGCGGTCAGGCCGAGGTAGTTGTTCGAGGCGAGCATGATCCGTGGTGAGCCCTCCATCTCGACGACGGGCATCGCCGGGGACTCGACCGTTCGGAAGTAGGGCATCAGGTCGGCCTCGCGCGCGGCGCGCAGGAGCTCCTCGCGCTCGTGGCCGCGGACCTTGGCGAAGACGTCTGTCGAAGTGGGCATATAGGGTCTGGGCCGGTGAGCGTGTCTGAGCGAACAACAGGCGTCCAGGTCACACCGGTGGACGGCAGGGCGGATACGAAAGCGTTCATCGACCTGCCGTTCAAACTGCATGCTAACCACCCGTTGTGGGTCCCCCTGCCGAAGCTCGAGCGCTGGCTGTTTCTGAACCGGCGGATGAACGCCTTCTTCAGCCACGGCGAGGCCGAGTACTTCCTCGCCCGGCGCGACGGGCGGGTCGTGGGACGGATCACCGCTCAGGTCAACCATGCGTTCAACGACTACCAGAAGAAGAACTGGGGCTGGTTCGGCTTCCTCGAGTTCGAGGACGACCAGGAGGTGCTGCAGGCGCTACTGAGCGCCGCCGAAGGATGGTGCAGGGAGCACGGAAAGGAGCGCATGGTCGGCCCTGCGGACTTCTCGATGAACGAAGAGAGCGGCATCCTGATCGAGGGCTACGAGTTGCGTCCGATGATCAAGCAGCCCTGGCATCCGCCCTACTACCAAAAGCGAATGGAGCAGGCGGGGATGGCCAAGGCGATGGACCTGCTGATGTGGAAACTGGAGGTCGAAGATCGCAACAAGGTGCTACCGGTGATCTGGGAGTTGGCGGAGAAGGCGCAAACAGAGCACGGGATCAGGGTGCGCCCGATGAAGAGGCGTCAGCTGCGCAAAGACATGGACTCCTTCGCCGAGGTCTACAACGCCGCATGGGCCAACAATTGGGACTTCGTGCCGTACTCGAAGAAGGACCTGGATGCCTATGCGCAGGAGATCCAACTGGCGTTCGACAAGCATTGGTGCTTTATCGCCGAGAAAGAAGACACGGGCGAGGTGGTCGGGATGGCGATGACGTTTCCCGACCTCAACCAGGTGCTCGAGAAGATGAATGGCAAGTTTCTGCCTTTCGGGTGGTGGCATTTCCTGAACAAGGGCAGGATCATGACGCGGGTGCGCGTCGGCTTCCTCGGCGTCAAGCCCGAGC
>Ga0302181_10002403_pt1 | contig 13295 bp, 11 predicted proteins | sample I_Palsa_E3_3_FD_198786 | JGI IMG/M metagenome (GOLD analysis project Ga0302181, IMG submission 198786) | Peat permafrost microbial communities from Stordalen Mire near Abisko, Sweden - I_Palsa_E3_3 | ecosystem: Environmental > Terrestrial > Soil > Palsa > Peat permafrost | place: Sweden... | reverse complement strand
AGCTGGTGGCCAACCGCGGGCTGCTGGCGCTGCCGGAACCGGACGGCGGGGACCTGTTCTTCGATATCGAGGGCGCCCGGTACTACTCCGAGGACGGCCGGGAGTTCGGGCTGCAGTACCTGTTCGGGGTCGTCGAGGTGGCCGAGGCCGACGAGGCGGGACTCCCCCGGTACACGCAGATCTGGGCGTATGACCGGGCGGGTGAGAAGCGGGCGTTCGAGGAGCTGATCGACTTCATCACCGAACGCCGCGCGCGTCACCCTGGGTTGCACGTGTACCACTACAACCACTACGAGCCGACGTCGGTCGACCATCTCACCGAGCTGCACGAGACGCGGCAGGAGACCGTGGGCGCTCTGATGGGGCGTTTTGCCACCCGTGAGGATGAGGTGGACGACCTGTTCCGGCTCGGGGTGTTCGTCGACCTGTACCGGGTGGTGCGGCAGGGAGTGCGGGCCGGGGTGGAGAGTTACTCGATCAAGCGGCTGGAGCCGCTGTGCGGGTACGACCGGCGGGTGGACCTGGAGGAAGCGACCCGCAACCTGATCGCGTTCGAGGCGGCGCTCGAGGACGGGACCGCGGCCGCCGGCGGCGAGCGGCGGCGGGTCGTGGCCGGGTACAACGAGGACGACTGCCGGGCCACCCTGGCGCTGCGGGACTGGCTGGAGGAACGGCGGGCCGACCTGGGTGAGGGGCTGGGCTTGGACCTGCCGCGGCCGGTGTTCGCGGAGAAGCCAGGGACCGCCGAAGATCCGGAGGTGGCCCGGATCAGGTCGGCGTTGACGGCCGGCGTTTCCGCGGAAACGTCCGAGCGGACGGATTCGGAACGGGCCCGGGTGCTGCTGGCCGACTTGCTCGACTGGCACCGGCGGGAGGACAAGCCGGCCTGGTGGCGGTACTTCTACCTCCGCACGCTGAGCCCGGCGGAACTGACCGGCGAGCCGGACGCGCTGGGCGGGCTCACCGGCGGCGAGGTGGTGGGCCAGGTCAAGAGGTCGGTGGTCCGGCGGTTCTGCTTCCCGCCGCAGGAACATAAGTTCTCGGCGGGCTCTACGGCGTGTGATCCGGATTCGAGCAAGCAGTGGGCGGTCTGCGACGTGGACGATACGCGCGGGACGATCGACCTGAAGGTGGGGAGTGGCTACTCCGGGCCGTGGCCCGCGGCGCTGGTCGAGGCTGGGCCGCCCGGGACCAGGGAGCAACGGGATCGGCTGCGGGACCTTGGTTCACGGGTGGTGCGGGACGGGGTCACGGGCCAGGACGCGGCGACGGCGTTGCTGCTGCGGCGGGCGCCAGATTCGGGTAGGGGGGCGAGCCGAAGCGCTGCGACCCGCGCCGAGGGCGAAACGGCGCGGGACGCAGCGGTCCGGCTCGCTGTGTCGCTCCGGCGTTCGTACCTGCCTATGCAGGGACCGCCGGGGACCGGGAAGACGTATACCGCGGCCGAGCAGATCCTTGAGGTCGTCGCGGCAGGGCGCACGGCTGGGATCACTGGGCCGTCGCACGCGGTGATCTGCCACCTGATCGAGGCGGTGTGCGAGCACGCGCGGTGGCGCGGGGGCGGGCCGGGGCCTCGGATCGGGCAGCGGGCGGATCGGGACAACCCGCACCTGCATCTTGACGCCGAGTCGATGAGTAACGAGCAGTTGGAGAAGGCTTTGCGGGACGGGGAGCTTGACGTGGCCGCCGGTACGTCTTGGCTGTGGGCGCGGGCGGGGATGGTGGACAGCGTGGACACCTTGTTCGTGGACGAGGCGGGGCAGCTGTCGCTGGCCAACGTGCTGGCGGTGGCGGGGGCGGCGCGGAACCTGGTGCTGCTGGGTGATCCGCAGCAGCTGGCCCAGCCGAGTCACGCCACCCATCCGCCGGGGGCGGGCGTCTCGGCGCTCGGGCACATCCTCGGTGAGCGGGCGACGATGCCCGAGGGGGCCGGGCTGCTGCTCGACCAGACCTGGCGGATGCACCCGGACCTGTGCCGTTTTACCTCGGAGGCTTTCTACGACGGGAAGCTGCACGGGGTGGACGGGCTCGGCCGGCAGGAGGTTCTGGGCTATCGCTCGGGCCTGGGCATCGTCGAGGTGGCGCATCAGGGGAACACCAACGCCTCACCGGAAGAGGCTCGCGAGGTGGCGCGGCTGACGGAGGAGCTGACCGGGCGGACGTGGGGGGACGCCGGCGGGGCCGAGCGGCCGGTCGGCCCGGAAGACATCCTCATCGTGACGCCGTACAACGCGCAGATCAGGGCGATCCAGAGCGCGCTGGCGGCCAGCGGCCAGACCGGGTTCAGGGTCGGGACGGTGGACAAGTTCCAGGGGCGCGAGGCGCCGGTGGTGATCTACTCGATGGCGACCTCGTCGGCGGCCGAGGCGCCGCGCGGCATGGAGTTCCTCTACGACGGGCACCGGCTGAACGTCGCGACCTCACGCGCCCGGGCCCTGGCGATCATCGTGGCCAGCCCGGACCTGATCCGGGTGTCCTGCCGGACACCGCAGCAGATGGTCCTGGCGAACGCGCTATGCCGGGCCTGGGAAACGCGCTTATCGACTGAGGCGGCTGTTTGTCACCGTGGCTTGTCACCGCGGCGCAGTCAGGCACCTTAGTGAGTGGTGTAGCTCGTGCCGTTCGCCGAAATTACGGCCGTCTCCGTGGCGGTCTGCCCGTTGGAGAACGTGTCGACGCAGTGGTCGGTGTTGGTGCCGGACGACGTGCAGACCACGGAGGTGAGGGTTACGCCCGGTTCGTAGTACTGGCTGGACGGGTTGCTGATTCGCTGCTGTATCTGAGTCTTGATCGAGGCCGCGACCGCCGCCGGGTTGTTGAAGTTCGACTGCGAGCTTGATGTTTGCGTGATGAGCACGACAAACAGGATGAGCCCGATCACGTCGAGCACGGTCGAGGCAATCAGCCAGGTGCGGGCCTTCCGCGACGCGCTGATGGCCCCCTGCACGTCACCGCCAGCCCACAGCCCGGTCACTTTCTTGCCGTGCCTGCTGCCGATCAGGGCGGCAGGCAGGCCGAGGATTATGTTGAACAGCACGCCGCAGATGGCGGCGATAATCCCCCAGGCCCGATACCTAGGTGGCGGTGGCCCTGGCGGGAACATGCCGTACCCGGGCTGACTCATCGGTTCCTCCCCCAGACAGGTGTCGTCTCCGCGGATGTCTGTGCAGTGTTTCACAAGCCGTTTCCCCGTTTCCGCGCAAAGGCGCGCGCTCTCTGCCACTGACCGGGTCAACGGCGCTTGCACCTGGGGACGGCTAGGGCAGGAGGGCCAGCTTCCCGGTGACTCGCCGTCCCGCCAGCTCGTTCAGCGCGTCGGCGGCACGCTCGAGCGGGTAGGTCACGGGGGTGACCGGGTGCAGGCTCCCGGCCGCCACGCGATCGAGCAGGCGGGCTAGGAGTTCGGCGTTGCCAGCGGGATCCTGACGTGACCACGCGCCCCAGTCGACCCCGATGATGGCACGGTTTTCCAGTAGGACGCGGTTGAGCGGCAACCGCGGGATGGTGCCGCCCGCGAAACCGACGACGAGGTAGCGGCCGAGCCCGCGCAGGCTGCGCAGCGCCGGTTCGGCCGCCTCGCCGCCGACGGGATCGATGACCAGGTCGGCGCCCGCGCCGGTGACTTCCCGGACGCGGGCCTTCAGGTCCTCGGTCTGGTAATCGACTGCGACCTGCGCTCCGGCGTTCATCGCCGCGGCGCGCTTGGCCTGGCTGGAAGCGGCCGCGATCACTCGGGCGCCAAGCGACCTGGCTACATCCACGGCAGCAAGCCCGATCCCGCCGCCGGCCCCGAGCACCAGAACCCATTCACCGGGCCGCACGGCGGCTCGCGTGGTCAGCGCGAACAGGACCGTCGCGTAGCTTTCGACGGCGGTCGCGGCCACCTCGAAACTCACAGCGTCTGGCAGCGGCACGACCGCGTCAGAGGGCAGCACGCGGTGGGTCGCGTAACCGCCGAGGTCAAACGAACTGCTGACCACGCGGCTCCCCCGGGCCACCGAAGACACGCCCTCGCCGACGTCGAGCACCTCCCCCGCCGCCACCAGGCCCGGGGTAAACGGCAGCCGCGGTTTCAGCTGGTACGCGCCGCTCACCATCAGCCCGTCGACGAAGCTGACGCCGACAGCGCGAACGCCGACGACCACCTGGCCGGGGCCCGGCCCAGGATCAGGCACCTCCTCGAGGACCAGCCGGTCCGGTGGGCCGAATTCACGGCAGGCAATGCGACGCATCTCATCTCCTCCGACACCGTTCATCGAGCGTAACTGCCGCGGCAGTCCACGCAACACCAGTGACGTAGCACGCCGCAGGGCGGGATCCGGCGTGGTGTGGCATCGTGGACCGAGCTCAAGGAGCGAGGGGGATTACCGTGCAGGCAGATACCGACCAGGGCGAGGCCGTGCTGGCTCGGGCCGTGGATGCCTACCGAGCTGGGTTGGGCTCACGCCTGATCGCCGGATACGCGCTCGGCAGCCTCGCCCACGGAGGCTTCAGTCCGCTGGTGAGCGACGTCGATCTCGGGCTCATCCTGCAGGACCCGGTCAGAGCGAAGGACCGCCTGACCATCCACGCGGTGGCCCGCTCCGTGAGAGCCGGAGGACCGGGGCTGCACCAACGGCTCTCGGTGTTCTGGGGAACACCATCCACCTTGCGGGGCCAGGCCCGCGGCGGCCGGTTCCCTCCGCTGGACCGGCTGGACCTGCTTGACTACGGGCGGCTGCTCACCGGACGGGACGCCCGTTCCGGCGTGGCCCGCCCCGAACGGGCCGAACTGCTGGTAGCGGGGGCCGAGTTCGCGCTCGGCTACCTGGGCGGAGCCCGGAAGCTGCCCGACCGGCTCCGGGACTGGGCCCGGCTCCACCCTCGCAGCGACAACGTTCTGGACGAAATCCGCACCCCTTCGCGGCTGGTCTCCCGCGGGCCCGGGCGGCTGACCAAGATCGTGCTCTTCCCCGTCCGTTTCCTTTTCACCGCGGAGACGGGCCAGGCGGGCGCCAGCAGCCTCGCGGCCCGGCACTACCTCGCCCGCGCGGACGCGCCCGCGACCGCGCTGGTTACCGCGGCTCTGGCCTGGCGGCTCGAACCGCCGGCCGACGATGAGGCGACCGCGCTCTTGGGCCGGGAGCTAATCCCGCTGTACGTCCATTACATCGACGATCACATCGCGCGCCTGCACGCCGTCAATCGCCACCGGCTCGCCGACAGCTTCCACCAGTGGCGGACCCGCCTCCTGGCACCTGCGGATCACCGATGAGCAGCGCGACCGGTTCGTGGCGGTGTACCTGTGCACCTCCAGTCGGGGACGGTACGCGTCCCGGCCTTCGCCGCTAACGCAGCATGATGCGCTCGCCGCCGATATCAGCCACGATCTCGAGCCTGCCGCCGAGCGCGGCCACATAGGCGGCCAGCGTCCGGATCTCGGTCGCCCCCGGATCGGCGCGCTCAATGGCGGAGACTCGCTCCTGGCGCACTCTCATCCGTCCTGCCACCTGCGCCTGCGTCAGGCCGATCAGCTGGCGGGCTTGGGCCAGAGTGCGGGCACGATGGCGGGCGATGAGCGCGGCTGCGCCGATTTCGACCTCGGTCTCCTCACCGGGAAAGAACTCATCAAGAAACGATTCCGCGTCGTAGCAGAGGAAGGCGGCCGGGGCAGCCGGCGGACTACCGGACGGCGCCAGCGCCAGGCGGGCCGCTGCGAGCCCTAGGACATCCTGGTATCGACCAGGCAAGCCGCCCGGCTCCTTGACCCACGCGACCAGGACCGCCGTGTCCGCCGGCTGTACCACGAACAGCAGGCCGGCGGGCATGCTGCCGGGAGCACCCGGCCGCAGCTCCATCAGGCCGGGCGGCGGCGCAACGACCGCGTCGTCATCCGCAGACCCGGAACCATCCGGGAAGGTCACGGTGAGATCTGAAATCTCCTCCAGGACCAGGTCGGCGGCGGCCGAGGCGCCGTCCGCATCTTCGGAACAGGCCGGCTCGGTACCGGTCATGTCCAGCTCGCTGGTGTCTTCCCCGAGGCGGGCGAATGCTTCCCGGACCCTGCGAGACGCTTCCTCGGCCATGCGGGCGGCCTTGATCGTCTCTTGCCGGGTCCGGAACGAGTCGGCTTTTGCCTGCAGGCGCTGGCTGGCGATGGTGATCCTCTCCTCCTCGCCCATCAGAACGCCGAGCTGATAGCGCAGGTCGGCCAGCTGCTCCTGGATCGCTGCCTCGCGAGTGCCGGCCTCGCTGGCAAGTTCCCCTCGCCCGGCCTCGAGCGCCTCCTCCTGCTGGCTGGCGAGCCGCTCGGCACCTTGCTCGAGCTGAGCGACCTGGAGCTCGACGCGTTTCCGCGCCGTCGCCACGTCGGCGACACTACGGCGTACCTTCGTCAGGGCTTCCAGCTGGCGCTGGTAGGAGTAGTCGAGGGCCTGCCAGGGATCAGCGGGCGGCCAGAGCGCGGTTTCCAGCGGCACGACCAGCGGAGGCCCGAGGCTCTCTCCGGCCTCCAGCATGGCCAATACCGCCTCGCCGACAAGCCGGGCGACTTCGGGTTCGGTACCTCGGAGCTCGGTGAGCCAGTCGTGGATCTCGGTGTGTATCTGGAGCTGGTAGCTCATGACGAATCTCCTGGCCTAGTACTTAGACGTACTATGCCAGCGGCCACTGTCAGCGGCAATGCGCAAGCACCGGTCTATCGCTTTCTTGCCGCTCGCGTGATCCCTGTGACAGATGTGGTGCTAGCCAGCCTTCGTGCCGCTTGACCCGGATTCTAGGCGCCCGGCGAAAGCCGGCCAGAAAGCCTGAAAGTCACGGGCCGGGCCGCGGCGACTCCGGGGAATCCGGCTGGTCTATATCAGTGAGCCGCCGAACAAGCGGCGCGGCACTCACAAGAGCACGACAGAGCCGGAGGAACAGACATGAACATCGCCGACAAGACCGTCTTGGTGACCGGGGCCAATCGCGGCATCGGGCAAGCGCTCGTCACCGAAGCGCTCCGCACGGGCGCGAAGCGGGTCTACGCCGGGACCCGCCGGCCCCTGGCCCATCCGGACAGGCGCGTCACGCCCCTGACCCTGGACGTGACCAGCCCGGCGCAGATTCAGGCCGCGGTCCAGAGCGTCGAGTCTCTTGACCTCCTCATCAACAACGCCGGCATCGCGCTTTACGACGACCTGAGCGACCGTGCCGTGCTCGAGCAGCACCTGGCCGTGAACCTCTTCGGTACCTACGGCGTGACCCAGGCCTTCCTGCCGTTGCTGACCCACTCGCGGGGAGCCATCGTCAACAACACCTCGGCGATGGCCCTCGCACCCTTCCCGTTCACTCCGGCCTACGCAATCTCCAAGGCGGCCGCGTTCAACCTGACCCAATCGCTGCGCGCTCTCCTGGCCGGGCGAGGCCTGCGGGTACACGCGGTCCTGACCGGCCCCACCGACACCGACATGACCCGAGGCTTCGACATCCCCAAGGCCTCGCCGGGCTCCGTCGCGGGAGCCATCTTCGACGGAGTAGAGAACGGCGAGGAGGACATCTTCCCCGACCCCATGTCGGCGTCCATCGCCGACAGCTGGCGCAACGGCGCGGTCAAGGCAATGGAGCGCGAGAACGCAGCGTTCGTAGCGGCAGAACCCGCCGCGGCATAAGGCAAGGGAGACTGGACGCGATGACGGATCACCAGGTGGTCAGCCGCCAGGAGTGGCAGGCCGTTCGTGACGAGCTGCTGCAGCGCGAGAAGGAGCACACCAGGATGGCGGACGAGCTGGCTCGCCAGCGCCGCGAGCTGCCCTGGGTCGCGGTCGAGAAGGAGTACCGGTTCGACACCGACGACGGGCCGCGGACCCTGGCCGAGCTCTTCGACGGCCGCTCCCAGCTGCTGATCTACCACTTCATGTTCGGGCCGAGCTACGCGGCGGGTTGCCCGGTGAACTCCTCGATGGCCGATGGCCTTGACGGCCTCCTGCCCCACCTGCATGCCCGCGACGTGACCCTGCTGCTCGTTTCGCAGGCTCCGCTGGCCAAGCTTCAGGGGTACCAGCAGCGGATGGGCTGGAGCGTTCCGTGGGTCTCGGCGGCGAACACCGACTTCAACGTCGACTTCGGCGGCTCCTACAACCCCGAGCAGGTACGCTCCTGGGGCCTCGACGAGGGCGCGCTGCCGCCGATCGTGGCCGTGAACGCGGCCGCGACCGGGACCGATGTCCTCGGATACCTGTCGGAGTCACCGGCGGTGAGCGTCTTCACGCTCCGGGACGGCGCCGTCTACCAGACCTATGCGACCGCGGGGCGCGGGGTCGAGTTCCTGATGGGGTACTACCCGATCCTTGACCGGGTGCCCAACGGGCGCGACGAGGGCGACGCGTTCCAGACCTGGATTCGCCGCCATGACGAGTACGCCTAGCGGCCTGCGCGGCTGTCGCGCAACCGTGCGGGAGAGTTTGGGGGAAACCTATGACGGTCACCGAGGATTTCACCGATCTTACCGGCCAGTTCCGGGGTGAGTTGCTGGCTCACTGCTACCGGATGCTGGGCTCGGCGGACGAGGCTGAGGACTTGGTGCAGGAGACATACCTGCGGGCGTGGCGGTCCTATGAGGGGTTTGAGGGCCGTGCGTCGGTGCGGACCTGGCTGTACCGGATCGCGACCAACGTCTGCCTGACTGCGATCGAGCGGCGCGGCCGCCGGCCGCTGCCGTCGGGGCTGGGCGAGCCGGCCGACGATGCGGCGGCGCCGTTGGTGGCGGGGCCGGAGGTGCCGTGGCTGCAGCCGTTTCCCGGCGGGCTGGCCAGCAGACCGGAGGATCCGGCCGCGGTGGCGGCGTCACGGGCGGGTATCCGGCTAGCCTTCGTCGCGGCGCTGCAGTACCTGTCTGCCCGGCAGCGCGCGTTGCTGATCTTGCGGGACGTGCTGGAGTGGCCGGCTGCCGAGGTGGCGGAGCTGCTGGGCACGACGACCACCGCGGTGAACAGCGGCCTGCGGCGAGCCCGCGCTCAGCTCGCGCGGGCGCTGCCCGCCGAAGATGAGCTGGCCGAGCCCGCCGAGCCGGACCGGCGGGCGGTGCTTGACCGGTTCGCCGCGGCCATCCAGGACGCCGACGCCAGCTTGCTCGCCGAGCTGTTGCGGGAGGATGTCGCGCTGGAGATGCCCCCGCTGCTGACCTGGTTCACCGGCCGCCAGACCGTGGCGGACTTTATCGCGGAGCACTTTCTCACCGAGCCCGGAGGGCTCCGGCTGGTTCCGGTCCTGGCGAACGGGCAGCGGGCGTTCGCGGTTTACCAGCGCAGACCAGGCGGGGCCTATCACGCGCACGCCCTGCTGGTCCCCACGGTCACCCCGGCGGGGATCGCGCGGATCGTCGCCTTCCAGGACCCGGGCCTGTTCGGGTTGTTCGGCCTGCCGCCGGAGTACCGTGTCGCCGCGCCCGGGCCGACGCCAGCGCAGGACTAGTGTCCTGCGTCAGGCTGCGTTTGCCCGCTCGCCGATGCGGCCCGCGCCGACCCGCGCCGACCCGCGCCGACCCGCGCCGACCCGCGCCGACCCGATGTGACAGCGGGGCGGTAGGAGGCGCACCGATGTCACATCGTGTCGGCACCGATTCCGCACGTGCTTCCTCGACCTCGTGAGCGGCCCAGTAATAAGGCTTCTGGCGGAGCGAGATGCCAATCTTCTTGGTCATAGCGGGAATCACGGCCATCGGTCGTCGAGCGGCACCCCGGCCAGAGCTATGAATCCGCGGCGCGGCCGGATCAGAGACCAGACCCTCCCGCCGTCCCGGCGTGCACCGGATCCGGCGGCGAAATGCCGGTGAGATCCAGCTGCGGCGCGGCTTGCGGCTCAGGCAGCGAGACGGAGCTCGCGCTCGGCGCCGGCTTCGGCTGGCGTGGCTTCCTGTCGCCTGCTCCGCCGCCCCGGCCGCGGTAGATGAGCAGGCCGTTGACGGGATCTGGTACGCCGTCCAGGGCCGCGCGTACGGCCGGCAGGTCGCGAAACGTCTCCCACTGTTCCTCATGGTCGAAACAGACCTCGAAGACCACGCCCCAGCGATCCGCATGCCACGACCCGTCGACCGCGCCATTCGTCAACGCCGCCTCGATCAGGGCCGAGTCGTGTTGCTCCTGCCACCGGAAAGCCGAAGACTCGCCGTGCAGTACCTCAATCGACCACCACTGCGCCATTGTGGAGATCGTACGTCTTTCGCCAGGATCGGGCCCGATGGGGTCAGGTGTGCCGACGGCGATCGGCCAGCCAGGACAGAGCGGCGAATACAGGTGCCGAGAGTCCCAGCAGCAGGGCCGTGCCGGTGACCACGCTCTCCAGGAAACCGGGCCCGACCCGGGCAATGCCGAAGTAGTAGGCGACCACGACCGCCATCAGCAGCAGGTATCCGCCGACGACGGTGCCGGCCACCTGCCTGAGCGCGGCCGAGCCGGTCCGCGGCGCCGGGTCGGGCGGCAGGGCCCGCGCATGTTCCGGCCGCTCGCCTCTGCCGGGCGGCGTGGCCCGCGGCAGGTCCGGCCGCTCGCCTCTGCCGGACGGACCTGACCGGTACAGGCGGTGCAGGCCGAACCCAAGCGCCGACATGAGGATCAGGTAGCCGGCGGCCATCGGTATCAGGGCCTGACGGTCCGCCAAAGACAGCGCGAGCACCCCGGCCGGCGCCATGACGAGCTCAGGCCCGCAGCAGGAAGTGCCAGCCGCGGATGAAGAAGTGCCAGCCGGCCCACAGCCAGAGCGCGAACAGCGCCCACCGCCCGACCGGATAGCGCGTGATCATGCGGAAGGCGTCGCTGAGGGTGGGGACGCCGGTCACCCGGGCCAGGGCGAGGCCCTCCCAGGTGAACAGGGCGCCGAACAGGACCAACCACACGAGATAGCCGATGAGCGGATGCCTCGCCATGCCAACCTCCCGGCCGTCGATTCATCATCCGGCCAGGTGCGGCACCACGGGCCCGGCGCGCTGGCCGCCGGGACGAAGCGGCCGCGCCGGACGTTGCTCTCATTGTGCCGCATGGGACCCAGCGTACGGTGGCCGCCTGCGGCCAGGATCAGGCCTTGCGCCTGCCAGGTCGGGCCCAGACGTTGTGCTCTTCGGGATGGTCGCGCCGGGCCAGTGATTCGGCCATCAGCCGGTCGCCATCGGCCTGGGTCCTCCGGTCGCGGACGCGCCCCAGGTGGGTCTTCTCGCCGATGTACCTCGCGACCCGCAGGGGCGGGTCGAGCGGGTCGGTCCCGGCGGGCTGCGAGCAGACCCGGCATTCCCACTCCGGCGGTGGCGTCGCGGTCCCGATGAACGGCACCGTCGTCGTGTGCCCGTTCGCGCAGTAATAAGGCACGACGGCTTTAGCAACGGTGGCGCCACGGCCATAAGGCTCACCGGCAGGGCCGGCCCCTACCCTCGTCGCTCGCATTATTCCGGTAGTTACAGTCCGCATAATACCTCCGTCACTCCTCATTCTACAGGTATGTTCTAGGCGGTTTTGACTGCTAACGCCGATTTGCAGCACCATGAAGGAGGTCCAGAGGTTAAAGTCCGGGAAAAAAGAATTACAATTAATCCAAACGGGCAGTGGTGCTTCGGCCTGGATAACACGCCGGGATCGTCATTCAGGAGAGAAAACACAGCCAGGTCGTGCAGCCCGTCATCTTCCAGCTGCGCCCGCCGGAGCGTGCCCTCCAGCTGGAAACCCGCCTTCTCCGCTACCCGTAGCGACGGCCCGTTATCGGTGACCGCGCATAGCTGTATCCGCTGCATGCCACCCTCGGCTAGCGCCCACCGCGCGACGGCCACGACGGCCTCACTCGCGTAGCCCCGGCCGCGCCGATCCGGGCGCACACCGTAGCCGACCTCGGAACTGCGAGCCTCCCAGTCGGTCTTGAACAGGCTGATCGCTCCGACCAGTTCACCCGACGAACGTTCGGCCATCATCAGGTGGACGCCAGCACCCTGCCGCCGGTGCCGGTGCACGCCGTCGGCCAGCCACCCGGCGACCTCCGACGGCCGGGACGGCGCTTCGGGCGGCAACGCCGTGTAGTCCCCGGCCGCCACCAGCGCCTTCACCGTGGCAGCGTGCCGCGGGCCGAATTCGGTGCACACGAGCCGGTCCGCCACGATCCTCACCTCAGGGAAACAACTCACGGCCGTGCAGCCTACGCGAACATCCACGGCGCGGAGGCCGAGCTGGGCGGGACCTCCTCCGGGACGCAGGCCAGCCGGGCTGACTGACGGGCTGTCGAGTTAACGCGCGCCTGCATTACTTGGCGCTGATGAGGCCCAGGGAGCGGGCCCGGCTGACCGCCTCGTCCCGGCTGTGGACGCCGAGCCGGTGATAGAGACGTACCGCTCGCTCCTTGGCTGCGGACCGGGAGATGCCCAGCTTGCCGGCGATAACGGAGAACGGCAGTGGGGTGGGGAGGTACCGCAGGACCTGGGCCTCGGCCATGGTGATCGACGCCGCTTTGACTCGTGCCCAGGCTTCGCTGGTCGCTTCGGCGGAAATCTCGTCGGCGGAGGCAATGGTGATGAGAGAGTCCGCCACCGACTCGGCAGCCACCTCGTCGGCGGCGGCAATGGTGGCGAGGGATTCCGCCACCGACTCGGCGGCCACCTCGTCGGCGGCTTCTACGGTGGCGAGGTCTTCGGCTATGGCGTCAGCGGCGGCCTGGTCGGCGGCAGCGATGATGAGACCAGCTTCGGTTAGCGCCGTGACCGCCTCGTGGGCGGCCGCTTCCTCCACCAGCCCGGCCGTGATCAGCGCCCGGATCGCGTCGGCGGCAGCGGCCGACTGGATCTGCTGCGAATCGGCCACTGCCTCGGCCGCCTCGGCTCTGGCCGCGGCCGCGGCGAGCAAGGCACTAGCCTCGTCGGCCTGGGCCTGGGCGATCACCTCCGCTGCCTCCTCCATGGCGGCGACCTCGGCTCCCACCACCAGCTCGGCCTCGGAGGTCAGGAAGCCCTCGCCGATCAGCGTGCCGCCGGTGTCGGCGATCGCGTCGAAAAGCGGGGCGGCCCAGTAGTGCTCGACGAGCAGGAAGGCCAGGGCGGTCCCCGGCTCGAGCGACTCGGCCAGAGCCCGCGCATCGGCCGGGTCAAAGCCCGCGGGACCATCAGCTGGCGCCAGCCCGGCCGAATCGCCGTTCGGCAGGGGAACGAATGCCGTCAGGAGCGAACCGAAGTCCTCGTCATCACCGATAGCCAGCCGTTCGATGGTGCCGTCCTGGCTTTTGGCCACGAAGAGCATGTCGAGCAGGCGAAGAACTCCCCGGCCGCGGAGACGGTCGACCTCGGCCAGGATCCTGTCCTCGGAACCGGCGTC
>Ga0302181_10002402_pt1 | contig 13297 bp, 15 predicted proteins | sample I_Palsa_E3_3_FD_198786 | JGI IMG/M metagenome (GOLD analysis project Ga0302181, IMG submission 198786) | Peat permafrost microbial communities from Stordalen Mire near Abisko, Sweden - I_Palsa_E3_3 | ecosystem: Environmental > Terrestrial > Soil > Palsa > Peat permafrost | place: Sweden... | reverse complement strand
CGAGCGTGCGCAGCTGCGCGTCGTCGAGCGTGCCGGTGGCTTCCTTGCGGTACCTGGCGATGAACGGCACGGTGGCGCCGCCGTCGAGCAACTCCACGGCGGCCCTGACCTGCCGGACGGCCACGCCAAGCTCCTCGGCGATCCGCTGGTCCACGGACTTCGCTGACGGAGCCGACGGAGCTGACGGAACCGACGGAGCCGGTTTGCCGGTGGAGGGAGGTCGTTTGTCCCCGGATTGAATCTGCGTCACCAGAGCATTGTGCCAGCGAGCCGACGCCCTGATGTCGATGTGCGGTGCTGCTGGGGCTAGGGGCGTGTAAAGCGCTGAATGCTCACGCCGTCGGTGCCGATCTCTGTGACGTCGGCGAGCTTCAGCCTGGTCAGCTTGGCCCCGTCGAACAGCCGCTTGCCGGTGCCGAGGACCAGCGGGAAGACCATCAGCCGGTACTCGTCGACCAGGCCCAGACCGGTGAGCGCCCGCACGAGCGTGGCGCTTCCCGCGATCAGGATGTCGCCTTCGTAGGTGTTCCTGAGCTCGGCCACGTCGTCGGTACTGCTGAGGATGGTCGAGTTCTCCCAGGTCGGGCGCTGCAGGGTGGAGGAGACTACGTACTTGGGCATCCCGTTCATCTTGTCGGCGAATCCCACCGGGTCGGTCATGGTCGGCCAGGCCTTGGCGAAGCCCTCGTAGGTAACCCGGCCGAGCAGCTGGGCGTCGGACGCCATCAGTTCGTCGAGCTTGAACTTGCGCCCTTCTTCGCCCTGATCAAAGCTGAACGACCAGCCGCCGTGCTCGTAGCCCTCGGCCCCGCCCGGGTCCTCGACCACGCCATCTAGCGAGATGAACTCCGTCACCACGATCTTGCCCATGTTCTTGTCCCCTGTCCGTCGATAACTTGCTCAACGTAGACCACGAGGCGCCCCGGAACTCATCGGATGATCCTGTGCCTAGTGGTTCAGGCCGGCCAGGTCGAGGAGGTCGTCGAGGATGCGGTCGAGGAAGCTGATGGTCAGGGAGAGGTGCCCCTGACCCGGGAGCAGGTGGGCCCGGGCGCCGGGAATACTGGCGGCCAGCCATTGGCCGTGCGCGAACGGGACCATCTTGTCCTGATCGCCCTGCCAGATGGCGACGGGCGCGGTGGGCGTGCCGGGGGCTCCGCCGGGGGAAAAGCCCCAGTCGCTGACGAACGCCAGGTCGTCGTCGCGCCAGCCGGCGAGGCCGGTGTTCATCGAGGCTCGCAGGGCGGTGGCGACATAGTCGGCAAACTCCCCGATAAGCACAGCCTGGTCGGCGGCGATCACCAGGCCGCCTAGCGCTTGAGCCACGTCGGCACCGGTGACGGTACCGAGTGTGGCCGCGGCGCCGTGCAGGAACTGGGTCAGCACCGCCTCGCCCGCGGCGGCGGCACCGAACTCGTCGACGTTCTCCGGCCCCATGCCGGCCAGCCAGTCGAGTCCCTTCGCCTGATAGGGCGCGACCCCGGCGACCGACGCCGCCGCCAGGCAGCGCCCGGGCAGGGCCGCGGCGCAGGCCAGCGTGTGCGGTCCGCCGCCGGACCAGCCGACCGTGACGAAGGTGTCCGCACCGAGGGCATCAAGGACCGTGGCGGTGTCCCCGGCCACGTCGGCCACCCGCCGCCCGGGCCGGGGCGTCGATCCCTCGTAGCCGGGCCTGGCGGCCACGATGACCCGCAGGCCGCGTGCCTGGGCCGCACGCACCGTCGGCGGGTACAGGACCAGCCCGACCGGAGTGCCCTCGTGCAGCACCAGCGGCAGGCCGTCGGCGGGGCCGGCCATGAGCACGTCGATCTTGCGTCCGTCGGGCGCGGTGACGATGCGTCGTTCGGTGTCCAGGGGCTGATCATTTGCCATAGACATCAGCCTAGGGCGGGTGTCCTTGTCAGCCGCGCGGCCGGGCGAAGCCCCGCTCGGGCGTGACCAGGACGGCGACGCGACGATCCTGCGCCATCACCTGGTCGTAGGCCTCGAAGTCGTCGTGCGTCCCGCCCGCGGCGGTGAAGATCTCCCGCAACAGCAGGCGCAGCCGCTCCGCGTCCACCCCCGGCATCGGGTCATCCGGCCCGGCCAGCTCGACCGGCCCCTCGGCGGACGCCCACTCCCAGCCCGCCCGGACCACGACCGTGGCGCGCGGCCTGGCCCGAAGGTTGGCGACCCGGTGCGCGTCACCGCGGCTTACCAGTCCGACGACCTGCGCTCCGGTGACGGGATGCGGAAGTACGCCCGCGTTGACCACCGACGACTGGATCGTCCCGTCCGGTCGCAGCGTCGACACCACCACCAGGCCGTGGTCACCCTCGACCAGCCGGGCAAAGTCCTCAAGTCCGCTCACCGCGCCAGCCTAACGCGGCCGGGCCTTTCGGCCGCTGCCAATGGCCGCATTGCGGTCTTCGGCGGCTTCTCCTCCTTAGGTTGTAGCCCGTCATCTAAGTTCCCCCGCCGGGCTGATGAGACGGCAGCTTTCTGCATGCAGCATCGGTAAAAACAAGCCGGACACGAAGGCGGATTGACCTATGACTGCCGTTTCAGCACTTCTGCTGGCCCTGATTACCGGTTGGATGATACCCGCGCCCCGGCTGGCCATGGCGGCGTTCCTCGGCCCATGGCTGGTCGCACTGATTTACCAGACCGCGGACATCGGTCTCGGCTATGCCGTCAGCCCGCCGCAGACGGTTACCCAGTTCCCGCGGGTAATCGGGTATGTGGTGGTGAACGCGGTCATCCTGGCGCTCGGGCTGATCCTTTCCGCGCTCATCGGCGAGCGACGATCCCGCGTTGTTCCTGATGCGGGCAGGCGAACCGAGCGGGATATGGTCACGCGCGCCGCCCTGGCGGGAACGGTCGTGGTGGCTGCGTTGATCGTCCTGGACATCATCGACCATGCGGTACTGGTATGGCCGGAATCGACGGCTCATCACACGACCAACCCGAGTCCGCCGCTGTTCGGGATACTGTCCATCGCGCTGTGCCTGATCGGCATCGCCGTCCTGGGGACGGCGGTGCTGCGGCGCCGGGCCGCTGCGCGGCTGGGCGCTCAGGGAACGCGGACGGCCGGGTAATGCCTGACGGGGACGCCGGAGGTAAACCCGGTCAGCCCGGATCAGGGCTCGGCCCGGACGAGCCCGGTCTCGTAGGCCAGGACGACTGCTTGCACTCGGTCCCGCAGGTTCAGCTTGGTCAGGACGTGCCCCATGTGGGTCTTGACGGTGCTTTCCTCAACGACAAGCCGTTCGGCGATCTCGGCATTGGACATGCCCTCGGCGACCAGCCTGAGCACGTCGAGTTCCCGGCCAGTCAGCTCGCTGAGTATCGGGGGCACGGCGCGCGCGGGCCGGACGGCGCTAGCGAAGCGGCCGATCAGACGCCGGGTGCTGAGGGGGTCGATAAGCGCGCCTCCAGCGGCGATAGCACGAACCGCCTCGATGAGCTGCGATTGCGGCGAGTCCTTGAGGAGGAACCCGCTCGCCCCGGACTGCAGCGCCCGGTAGATGTACTCGTCGTCGTCGAAGGTGGTCAGCATCAGCACGCTGGTGGCCCGGGACGCCTGGAGGATCCGCCTGGCCGCTTCCAGGCCGTCCAGCACAGGCATCTGGATATCCATCAGCACCAGGCGGGGACGAAGGCGCGCGACGACGGCGACCGCCTCCAGCCCGTCAGAGGCCTCGCCGACCACGCGCATTCCCGGTTCATGGTCGAGGATGACGCGGATGCCGTCGCGGATAAGGCGCTGGTCATCTGCGACCACGATCGTGATCAGGTCTGTCCCGTCCACCGATGGGAGCGTACCGTTAGGGCAGTGAGCGCTGCTGAGCCCGGGGTACTCCCGCCGGCCGGGCGCGCCTGGGCAGCGACCGGGATCGTCCTGGCCGCAGGACTCAGCGCCTTCGCGGCCGTACTGGTCCTCGGTTTCACTCACACCGGTCATCCGCACGGCGGCGTGGCGGCGGCGGCCGGGGTGCTGGCGATGACGGTACCCATCGCGTGGGCGTACCGGGCGCCGATGCTGACGCTAGCGGTCCTGCTCGCGGCGGCGGTGCTTAACGGCCTGGTCTTCGGGTCGATGGTGCGCTGCGGCGGCACGCTCCCGGCGTTGCTTTACGCCACCGCCTGCGCTGGCGCGCGGCCCTGGCGCCGGGGTACCGCCCTGTGCGTCGTCCTGGCCCTGATGGCGGCCGTGGCTCAGGCGTTCTCCGACCCCAACCTCGGCCCGGGATTCCTCATTTTCGGCGTCCCGGCGATCCTCGCGTTCTGCGTGGTAGGACGCCTGGCGGGCCAGCGCCTGGAGGCGATCGCGGATCTGCGCCGCCGCAACGCGGACCTAGCCGCGCAGCGGGAGCGCACGGCAGCGCTGTCCGTCCTGGTGGAAAGAGAACGTGTGGCCGGTGACCTGGATGCGCTGCTCCGGCTCAATCTCGACCGGATCTCCGCTGCGGCCAGGAACGGCCACAAGGCCACGGCTTCTCCCGGGAGGCCTGCCGACCCGGAGCTGGCGCGTGCGGCGTTCACCGAGATCGAGGCGTGCGGGCGGGATAGCCTCTCGATGATCCGGGCGCTGATCCGGGACCTGCGGCACCAGCCGGCTGCCGGCCCCTAGGCCCGGCCATGGAGTACCTGGCCCTGCTCCTGCCGGTGTGCCTGTGCTGGCGGGCCCGTCATCTGCTCGCCGCGACGGCAGCGGCCGCGCTGATCATCGCCGCGGCGGGATCGCGTGGCGGCACTGCCAGCCTGGTCTATCTCATTCCCGTTCTTGCCGTGACGTTCGTGCTCAGCTACCGCCTGGGTGACGCGGGGGGGTGGCGGCGCACGATCGCGGGGCCAGCGCTGCTGGCAGCCGTGGCCGAGGTCGTGAATCGCGGCTTCAACCCGTTCTTGCTGATGATCGCGTTCGGTCCCTGGGCGGCCGGAGTGTTCGTCCGCTCACGCCGCCGGCTGGCCGCGGAGCTGGCTGAGGCGGGAGAGCTGCTTGAGGCAGAACGATCGCGGTACGCCGCCGAGGCGGTCCGCTATGAGCGGGTTCACCTAGCGCGGGAACTCCATGACACCGTGGCCCACTGGCTGACGGCCGTGGTGATCCAGGCCCGGGCCGGCCAGGTACGCAGCCTGACGCAGCAAGAGTCAGTAGCGGCCACGTTCGCCGACATCATGACCGCGGCGGGCCGGGCTGATGAGGAGATCACCCGGGCCGCTACGCTGCTTGGCCCCGACGGCACTTCGCCTGACTCACCGCTCGCGCTCGCCGACCACCTGGTCGACGCGGTCAGATTGACCGGAACTGACGTCACCTTCCGCACGGCCGGACACCACGTGCCCTCGCCTGCGCTGGCGGCCGACGCCCTGCGCATAATCCAGGAAGGGCTTACCAATTCCATGAAGCACGCCCCGGGCGCACCCGTATCGGTGACCCTGGAGATGACAGCCACCGGCCTGAACGTCGACATCATCAACGGGCCAGCCAGATCCGCGCCCCTCGAACTGGGCGGCGGCGGAGGCGGTGCCGGGCTACTCGGGATGACCGAACGGGTCAAGGCTCATGGCGGCCAGCTGAGCGCCGGGCCCGTGCCAGGCGGAGGCTGGCGGGTAGCCGCCAGCCTGCCCTCAGGCACTCACCTGGGGTTACTCCATGCCGAGGATGCGCAGGCCGTCATGCCGCCAGAAGGAGCCAAAACCGCGGTCAGGCCACTCCCCAGGTGGCGGCCGACCATCCTTAGGTAGCGCGGCGCGCAGGAACTCCCCCGCCACGGCCAGGAAATCTTCGACCACTGTCGTGGTAGACCAGACCATGTGATCTGAGGATGCACGGGAAGGTGGGTGGCACCGGCAATGGCAGACGAAGCAGCCCTGATGACCGCGGCCCGCGAGTCCGCGGCGACGGCCAGCGCATTCGGCGCGGACCTGTACCCGTTGCTGGCGCAGGACGCCGCGAACACGGTCTTCTCACCGCTCAGCGTGACCAGTGCCCTGTGGATGGCCTGGTGCGGGGCCCGCGGCCAGACGGCGGCGGAGCTGGCCCGCGCCCTGCACCTGAATGGATCGGCCGACGCGGCCGCCGGCGGGCTGCGCTCGCTGTCGGCTCTGCTTGGGGAGACGGCCGCGCGCGGGCTCGTGACGTTCCGGGCTCCGGATACCGTGTGGGTCCAGTCTGGCTTGCCGGTGCGGTCCGAGTTCACCGCCCGGCTGGGCGACGCCGGGGCCACGTTCGCCGACGCCGACTTCGCCCGCGCGCCCGAGGCGGCGCGAGAGGAGATCAACCGCGTGATCGCCGAGCAGACCGAGGGAAGGATCACCGGTCTGCTACCACCGGACAGCGTCGAGCCGCTGACCAGGCTGGTGCTCGCCAACGCCGTTTACCTCAAGGCGGCGTGGGCTGACCCCTTTCCGGCGGCGCAGACCGGCGACGCGCCGTTCTACCCGGACGGCCCGGATCGCCCGGGCCTGACCGTACGGATGATGCGCGGCACCGCCGCGCGCGCCTACCTGCGCGGCGACCAATATCAGGCCGTCCTGCTGCCCTACACCGACGGCGGCCTGGCGATGGCGGTGATCGTGCCCGACGGGCCGCTGACGGCGCTCCGTCCCGCAATCGCCACCCGCGGCCTGGGCGGCATACTCGCCGGGACGGACAGGCACCGGGTCACGCTGGTCATGCCGCGGTTCCGGGTGGAGGCCTCGTTCGACCTCATCCCGGCCTTGCGGCAGCTCGGCGTGAACGAGGCGTTCGGTGACGGCGCGGACTTCAGCGGCATCACCGAGGCCGAGCCGCTGCGGATAAGCACGGTCGCACACAAGGCCTACGTCGACGTCGACGAGCAGGGCACGGAAGCGGCGGCGGCCACCGCGGTGGGCATCAAGATGCTGGCTGCAGTCCGATTGCCGCCGCCGGTCACGATGGTCGTCGACCGACCATTCCTGTTCGCCATCATCCACACCGCGACCGGCACGCCGCTGTTCCTCGGCCAGGTCAGCCGCCCGCACGCCGGGTGACCAGGTGCTCTTCTGGGGCTGGTGGCTCGATTGTTGACAATTTTGTAAGATATCTTTAGGATCGCCCTTGTGCGAGCGCGGGATGACGGGGCGGCACTGAGCGGTGAGCCGGGGCGGCGGGCGGCGGTGGAGCGGCTGCGGGAGGCGATTCTCGGCGGCGATATGGCGCCGGGACAGCGGCTGGTCGAGGAGGAGCTGGCCGGGATGCTCGCCGTGACACGGGCTAGCCTGCGCGCGGCGCTGTTCGACCTGACCGCCGAGGGGCTGGTCGAGCGGATACCGAACCGCGGCGCACGAGTCCGGGTCATCACCCTCGACGAAGCGGTCGCTATCACCGAGTGCCGGATGGCGCTGGAGGGCCTGTGCGCGGCCAAGGCGGCTGAGCGGGTCACCGAGGCCCAGGCCGGCCGGCTGCGCGAGCTGGGCGAGGACCTCGAGCGCAGCGTCGCGGACGGTGAGCTACTGAAATACTCGGCACTCAACCACGAGCTGCACCGGCTGATCCGGGAGATGTCCGGTCAGACGGTGGCGGCGGCCCTGCTCGAGCGGCTGAACGGGCAGCTCGTCCGGCACCAGTTTCAGCTCTCGCTGCGCCCGGGGCGCCCGCAGGCCTCGCTGCCGGAGCACCTGGCGATCATATCGGCGATCACGGAACGGAGGCCGGCCGAGGCAGAGGCGGAGGCACGCCGCCACCTGCGCAGCGTCATATCAGCCCTGCTTGAGGAGGAAGCCTAATGCGCAACGTGATCATCACGGGGGTGGCGCGCGCGGAGGCGGCCGTGGTGGATGCCCTCGCCGGGCTCGGCGTGGCCACCGTACACGAGGCGATCGGCCGGGCCGGGTACCTCGGGCCGGGGCTGCGTCCCATCCAGGACGGGAGCAGGGTCGGCGGGACCGCGGTGACCGCGGTCTGCTGGCCAGGTGACAACCTGATGATCCACGCAGCGGCCGAGCAGTGCCGTCCCGGGGACCTGCTGGTGGTGACGACGGCGTCGCCGTCGACCGACGGGATGTTCGGCGAGCTGCTGGCGACCTCGCTGGCCGCCCGCGGGGTCCGGGGGCTGGTCATCGAGGCCGGCGTGCGGGACGTGGCCGAACTGCGCACGATGGGCTTTCCCGTCTGGTCGGCGGCGGTCAGTGCCCAAGGCACGGTCAAGGAGACGGCGGGTGCGGTCAACGTCCCGGTCTCGATCGGTGGGCAGATCGTCCGGCCCGGCGACGCCATCATCGCCGACGACGACGGCGTGGTGTGCGTGCCGCGCGGCGACGTCAGGCAGGCGCTGGCCGCCGCGCAGGCCCGGGTGGCCAAGGAGGAGCAGGTCCGCCAGGCCCTGGCCGACGGCCAGCTCGGCCTGGACCTGTACGGGCTGCGGGACAAGCTCGCCGCGCGCGGCGTGCAGTACGTGCCGGAGGGAACCCCTGATGGGCTGGGATGACGGGGTGCGGTGCATGCTGATGCGAGGCGGGACGTCGAAGGGGGCGTACTTCCTGGCCGAGGATCTGCCGGCCGATCCGGCCGAGCGGGATGATCTGCTGATGCGCATCATGGGCAGCCCGGACGCCCGGCAGATCGACGGCATCGGCGGAGCGCATCCGCTGACCTCAAAGGTGGCGGTGATCAGTCGTTCGGCCCGGCCGGACGCTGACGTCGATTACCTGTTCCTGCAGGTGGGCGTCGATACGGCGACCGTCTCGGACCGGCAGAACTGCGGCAACCTGCTGGCCGGCGTCGGCCCGTTCGCGATTGAGCGGGGCCTGGTGGCCAAGGCGCCGGTCCGGATCCACATGGTCAACTCGGGCAGCGTGGCCACCGCCGCCTTTCCCGGCGCGGACGGCGCCGTCGACTACACGGGCCAGACCGCGATCGCCGGCGTCCCCGGGACGGCCGCGGCGGTGGTGCTCAACTTCGCGGACACGCAAGGGTCGACGACCGGCGCCCTGCTGCCCACGGGCAACGTCAGCGACGTCATCGACGGGGTCACCGCCACCTGCGTGGACAATGGCATGCCAGTGGTGGTCGTGGCCGCGTCCGAGCTCGGCCGGACCGGGTACGAGACGGTCGCCGAGCTCGAGGCGGACGCTGAACTGGGCGCCAGGGTGCAGGCGCTGCGGCTCGCGGCGGGCGAGCTGATGGGCCTGGGCGACGTGTCCGGTACCTCGGTACCGAAGATCTCGCTCGTCGCCGTCCCGGCGGACGGCGGGACGATCTGCACCAGGACGTTCATCCCGGTCCGCGTGCACGAGTCAATCGGCGTGCTCGGCGCGGTCAGCGTCGCGACCGCACTGCTGCTCGACGGGGCCGCCGGAGCGGGACTGGCCGCCATCACGCCGGGGCAGACACGCTTCGACATCGAGCACCCCACCGGGCACCTCGAGGTCGAGGTCGAGATCGACACCACGACGACCAGCCAGCCGCCCGCGGTGATCCGCTCGGGGGTGGTGCGCACCGCGCGCAAACTCTTCGACGGCACCGTCTTCTCCCGGAGGTACTCGTGACCAGCCCGCAGCACGATCCTGGGTCGGCGGCCACGCGGCCGCCGTTGCACGACGTCGCGCACCTCGGGCACGTCGAGCTGCTGACGCCGGAGCCCGAGGCGAGCCTGCGGTTCTTCGTCGACGTGCTCGGGCTGACCGAGAACGGCCGCGAAGGGAACTCGGTCTACCTGCGCACCTGGGACGACTACGAGCAGCACACGGTCAAGCTCACCGCGCACGACACCTCGGGCATCCGCCGGGTCGGATTGCGGGCCTCCAGCCAGCAGGCCCTCGAAGCGCGAGTCCGCGCGATCGAGGCGACCGGGCTCGGCATCAGCTGGAAGGACGGTGACCCTGGAATCGGTCCCACGTACTTGTTCCGCGACCCGGACGGGCACGAGCTCGAGCTGTACTGGGAAACGCAGTGGTACGAGCCGCCCGCCGAGCTGAAGCCGTCCCTGAAGAACCAGGCTCAGGCCTTCCCTGGCCGCGGCGTCAGCGTCCGGCGGCTGGACCACGTGAACTACCTGGCCGCCGACGTGGTGCCCAGCGGCGAGTTCGTCCGCGACGTGCTCGGCGGCCGGGTCACCGAGCAGATCATGCTGGACGACGGCACGATCTCGGGTCAGTGGCTGCACTTCACCAGCAAGGGCTACGACCTGGTGTACACGCGCGACTGGACCGGCAGCACGGGGCGACTGCACCACATCGCCTTCGCACCCGACAGCCGGGAGGACATCCTGCGCGCGGCCGACATCTGCCTGGACCACGGCGTGTTCATCGAGACCGGACCGCACAAGCATGCGATCCAGCAGACGTTCTTCCTGTACGTCTACGAGCCCGGCGGTAACCGGATCGAGCTGTGCAACCCGGCCGCCCGGCTGGTGCTGGCACCCGACTGGCGCACGATCACCTGGACCGAAGCCGAGCGCGCCAAAGGCCAGGCCTGGGGCCTGAAAACCATCGAGTCCTTCCACACCCACGGCACGCCGCCGGTGGTGTAGGGCAGGCCACTAGCTCACTGGGGCAGTTGCAGCCCGGGCGGGGTGGGCGTGGTGATAACAGAGAACACCGCGCCCTGGTCGTCGTTGACCACGCCGATCCGCCCGTACGGGCTTTCCCTGACGGGCTCCACGACGCTGCCGCCTAGCTCGCTCACCCTGGCCACGGCGGCATCGGTGTCGTCCACGGCGAAGTACACCGACCAGTCCGCGGGCGCTCCCTCCGGCGTCCCGTCCTCGTACTGGCCGATGCCGCCCACCTCGCGCCCGTCGACCAGGAACATCGCGTACCTGAAACCGCCCTCGCTCACGTCCTGGTAGTCATAGCCGAACACGGCACGGTAGAAGGCCTTGCTCGCGACGTAATCCCGGCTCATGTGCTCGTTCCAGGACAGCGAGCCGGGCTCGTTGGCCAGGCCGATCCCCGTGGTCGTCCCGCCTTGCCACAGACCGAAGCCGGCCCCGGCGATGTCGACGGCCAGGGCCATCCGTCCGCTGTGCATGATGTCCGTCGGTTCCACCAGCAGCTGGCCGCCGGCGGCCTTGATCTTGGCCGCGACCGCGTCGGTGTCATCGGCGGCCAGGTAAGTCGTCCAGGACGGCAGGGCGTCGCCGGGCGGGCCGGACTCCGGGCTGAGGCCCGCGACGATGCGGCCGTTCTTGTGGCACACGCAGTAACCGCCGCTTTCCGGGCCGCCTGGCTCGATGTCCCAGCCGAACAGGGCCCGGTAGAAGGCGGCCGCCTTCGGCACGTCCGCGACCGTGACGTCGACCCAGCACGGGGTGCCGGCCAACCACGGCGTATCACGCGTTACCACCTGCGTACCTCCCCGGCGACCCTTTGGTTGCGGACGACGCTAACACAGGGTCAGCCGGGCCTGCCGCTTACACTGTCCTTTCATGTACGCCAAGACCAGGCCGACCGCGACCGGTTCGCTGACGCGCAAGCAGAAGCGGATCTTCGCGATCACCGGCGGGCTGGTCATCCTGCTGCTCGGCGGCCTGGGGCTGTGGGGCGCGCTGTCGCATGACGCCTACGGGACCTCGGCTCACGGCTGCGTGAACGTGACCCTGCCGAGTTCCACCGGCGGGTCCACGCTGCACTACTGCGGCGGGCAGGCCCAGACATTCTGCAAGAGCGCGTTCGCTTCGACGGGCCAGATCTCGCAGCGGGCCCGGCCACAGTGCGTGCTCGCCGGGCTGGGGCCGTCGAGCGCCGCGTCACCGTAGGGCTACTGCACGCGCCGGCGCGTCCGCAGGGCAGACTGCGGGTATGACGATCTTCGCCGAGCACGATGGCGTGAACCCTGTTGTCGCTGAGGTGGTGCGTTCCGGCTTCACCGAATCGTGGCACCGCGGTGCGGTAGCCGGGCTGAGCGCCGACGGGACCCGGGTGATCAGCGTCGGGCAGACGAGGGTGCCGTTCTTCCCGCGGTCGGCGAACAAGCCCTTGCAGGCCGCGGCGATGCTTCGCAGCGGGCTCGAACTCGACGGCGAGTTGCTCGCGCTGGCCGCGGCGAGCCACTCCGGTGAGGACTTCCACGTCGAAGGTGTGCGGAAAATCCTCTCCGGGGCCGGCCTGAGCGAGGATGACCTGCGCTGCCCGCCCGCATGGCCGCTCGACACGCAGACCGCATGCCGCCTGATCGCCTTCGGTCAGGATGAGTCCAGGATCCGGATGAACTGCTCGGGCAAGCACGCGGCGATGCTGGCGACCTGCGCGGCGAACGGCTGGCCGACCGCCGGCTACCTGGCGCCGGATCATCCGCTGCAGCAGGCGATCTGGCGCACCGTCTCCGAACTGGCCGGCGAACAGGTGAGCGCCACTGGCGTGGACGGCTGCGGCGCGCCGTTGCTGGCGCTGACGCTGACCGGGCTGGCCCGGGCGTTCCGGGCTCTGGTGCTCTCGGCGGCGGGCACGCCGGAGCGCCGGGTGGCTGACGCCATGCGCGCCTACCCGGAATGGACCAGCGGGAAGCAACGCGACGAGCGCAAGCTGATGGATGCCGTGCCTGGCCTGCTGGTCAAGGCGGGTGCTGAGGGCGTGGCCGCGTTCGCCTTCGCGGACGGCAGGTCCGGGGCCGTCAAGATCGACGACGGGATGGCGCGAGGCCGGACCCCGGTCACGGTGGCGGCGCTGCGCCTGCTCGGGGCGGTGGTCCCGGACGTACTGGCGACCGTTCCCGTCGTCGGCGGCGGCGCCGAGGTGGGCGCCGTCCGCGCCGTCATAGGATGACGCGGTGAGCAAGAAGACCCGACCGCGACGCAGCGGACCTTCCGGCACCTCGTCCGGACGCCCCTCCGGCACGTCCACCGCACGCCCTTCCGGCACGTCCACCGCACGCCCCTCCGGCACGTCCACCGCAGGCAGCGCGCGCGCTGCCGCCGAAGACACGCTCGGCCGCAGCGAAGCCGACGCGATCGTCCAACGGGTGCTGTCCAGCCTCTGGGGCGCGATCGCGGCGGGTGACCCGCTGCGGGCCGAGCTCGAGACCTCGACCTGCATGGCGATACCGCATGTGGCGGGTCAGCGGAATCCCGCCGAGACCGAGTCCTTCGTCTCCAGCGTCCTGGTGAACGAGGCGATCCGCAGGCAGACGCCCGAGGGCGCCGCGATGCTCCGGACGCTGATGTCGCTGGGCACACCGGCGATCAGGAAGGCCGCCAGCCGCGCTCTCGGTGAGCTGACCGGCAGCGGGATCTACCCGCCGGAGTGGGTGACCGAGATCGGGAAGGTGACCCCGGGCCAGGCCTGGCGCCGGTACGACATCTTCGGTGACGACGAGACCGTCGCGGCGACGTTCAGCTACGGGGAAACCGAG
>Ga0302181_10002399_pt1 | contig 13306 bp, 10 predicted proteins | sample I_Palsa_E3_3_FD_198786 | JGI IMG/M metagenome (GOLD analysis project Ga0302181, IMG submission 198786) | Peat permafrost microbial communities from Stordalen Mire near Abisko, Sweden - I_Palsa_E3_3 | ecosystem: Environmental > Terrestrial > Soil > Palsa > Peat permafrost | place: Sweden... | reverse complement strand
GCGTTTATTACCTATGCCGGCTGGCGGGGTTTCTTTTCGATCGTGGCGATGAAAGCTTTCCAGAGGTACTCGAGGAAACGCTCGAGATGGCCCGGGAAATAGAAGACGACAATGATCGGGTGAACGCCATGATCATGCTAGTTTCCCTCCTCGGGCACGTAGAGGATCCCCGATGGCGGGAGTTGACCCGCGAAGCCGAGTCATTGGCCCTGAATCTTTCGGATTCATCCTTTGGCTTGCTAAACCCGGATCGCGAAGCGGCCGAGGCGCTAGCCGGACTCACCGACATCCTTGCGAAAATTAAGCAGTTCGATGAGGCGCTACGTATTGCAGGCAAAATTCCCACGCACGCTGATCGCGCCCAACGCCTGGCGCACATAGCGGCTATGCTCGGTCAGGCAGGCGATTCGCGCAGTAACAGCTTGTTCAAGCGCGCTAAGAAAACTATGAAAAATGACCGCCATCATTATATGCATGGCGAACATTCCCAGAACAGCCGGATTCTCTTGTTCGCGCTCATCGAGGCCGGCCGATTCGATGAGGCGATCGAACTAGCCAGGATGGACTTCCCAGAGCCCAAATATGAGTGGGACAAACAGGATAGTGAGACCCTGGGCGAGATGACCAGAATGCTTATTCACGCCGGACTCCTAGAGGATGCCTGGGAAATCTCACATTCGATCGTCGCACCCTCCACAAAGGCTAGGGCCCTCGTTGACCTCGCACTTGCCATGGCCGACCGGGAACCTGCGAAAAGCCGGACCCTGATCGATGAGGTGCGCGACCTGGCTCAATTCACCGAACTTCCCGACCGTCAGTCGAGCATTTTGTATCAAACGGTCCGCGGACTCGCCTGGATAGGGCGGATAAATGACGCAGAAATGGTAGCCGGGAAAATCGTCTATCATGACTTCCGCGCGGTCGCCCTTCAATACATCGCCGAGGTGGTGCGCAAGACCGATCCCTCGCGGGCCGACGAGCTACTGCGTCAGGCACTGGCCGAAATCCACCTGATCTCCGACCCATCGCTGCGGCACCGTGAGCTCATGAATCTAACCGACGTTATCGCCCAAGTACACGGCCTCCGCCGAGGCCTCGAAGTGCTAGAATGCGATTCGTTGAACGAGTTCGTCGGCACCTTGGTCCGATGGGCGCCCTTGTTCAAAGAGCACGGAGCACGACCGTCGAGCATAGTGCGCATGGCAATCGCCATCGCAGCGTGGATCCGGCATGACTGGAAAGATATTCACGATCGCCTAACCCAGCCTGGCGCGCCAGCACCCTAAATCCTTCCTGTCGAGGACTGCCCCGGGTTGGTAATAACGGTATCCCTGGGTCCATCTGTCCGTGGTGATCGTCATAGACAGCGGCCCAGCGATCGCCGTAGAACGCTGGATCATCGAATCCGGCCATGCCCGTCACTAAAGCAGACCCACCAGCCGCCGCTACGCATTTACCGGCCAAGGCGATCAGCCCCGACACGCGCTCATCTGCCGGACCGGGCGAGCCATCATGCTGGCTGTACCGCGACATCGAGATCTGATCGTGCCGGGCCAGTCAGGAGAGCGCGAGCACCATCCGGGGTGCGGCGCCGGAGTCCGTTCCGGCGATGCCGCACTCGATGAAACCTACGACGCGGTAAAACCCCAGCGGTTGAGGATTGGCGGTGACCTCCAGGCACTCCGCGCCCAGCGCTCGCAGGATCCCGGCGATGCGCCGACAAGTGCAGCGGCGATCCCGCGCCTCCTGTAGGCCGGGTCCACGAAAAGGTCTTCCAGCTCCACGGTTCCAGCGGTCCCGGCCCAGGTCGCGAAGCCGACAACCAAGCCATCCTCTTCGGCGACATATGTGCGGCCCTCGGCTAGCCCTTCTGGCCCCATGATCAGGTATTCCGGATGAGCATCTCGCTCGGAGGTACCTCATTCGTTCCCTGGCTCCCGCCCGCCGCCCGGGGCGCCTGGTGGTGTATGCCGCTGTTTAAGCTGGACGGCAGGCATGCGGGTTATCCGCTACCGTAGGGCCGGGTAATGATCTCCAGCAGGTGGCCATCGGGATCCTCGAAGTACAGGCCGCGACCGCCGTCACGGTGATTGACGGCGCCGCGCTGGGTCTTGCCGGGGTCGGCCCAGTACGGCAGTTCCTGGTGCTGGATCCGGCCGAAGGAGGCGTCGAACTCTTCCTCGCTCACGAGAAACGCATAATGCTGGAACGCGATGTCCCGGCCGGTCTCCGCGAAATCCAGGGAGACGCCATTGTCGGCCTCCACTACCAGGAAGTGCCCGAAGCGGCGAGCCGGTGGCAGCCCGAGAATCCCGGTGAGGAACGCCGCCGACCGCTGCTGGTCGCGGCACGAGACGATGGTGTGGTTCAGTTGCACGCTCACCCCACCGATTCTGCCGGGCTTGGTGCCTGCCGAACAGCGAGGCTGGTCACAAGAGGGCAGGCGATTCCGTGCCCTGGAACGGGAGGCGGCGGCCATTCCTGGCACTTTTCTTGACCGTCTTGGGCTCGGTGACCGGAAGCACATGCCGACGGGTGTGCTCTGGTCGGTCCCGATGACGATCTCGTTCTCGCGCTCGGACAGGATCTTCCAGACCGTCACGCTCCCTCGATCAGCTGCGCATTGATGTCAACGACGCATCGGGCTTTTTACGCGTGGCCTGCACCGGATGCCATGGGCTAGGAACGTGGCCTGTACCCGGGCCACGTCCGCAGCCGCACCGAGGGAAGTGTAGACCTCCACGGCCCGGGTGAACGCAACCCGCGCCTGGCCGCGGTCGCCGGCGTCGACGAAGTTCACAGCGGCCGCCTCCAGCGCCTTGGCCGTCAGCAGGGGCCGGCCGGCATCGTCGTAGCGCTCGGCGGCCGCGAGCAGCCGGGAGGCATCATGATCGAGCAGGCCGCGGCAATAGAGCGCGTTCGCCTGCCGGTGCGGGATCTTCGATTCGGCGGCGAGCGCGGTGGCCTGCCCCGCGAGGGCCTGCGCGGTGCCCAGGTTGCCGGTCTGGGCGGCAAGGCGGACCGCATCGGGAAGCAGGTCCTCGATCTCCTCGACTTCTTCGGTACCGCCGTCGAACGCATCCGCCAGCGCGGCCAGCGCGTCCGGCAGCGCGCCGTCCTGCTCGCGGTCCAGGCTCCGGGCCAGCGTCAATGAGTTGACAAGCCGGTGTCCGAGCCGTTCGGCGAGCGGGGCGGCCGCGGCGAGGTGGCCGCGCGCCGCAGCGACGTTACCGCGATGGAAGCTGATCACGGCGGCGATGCCGAGATCGCTGCAGGCCCCAGCGGGTTCCTTCAGGTCCTCAGGCAGAATCCCTACCTCGGCCAGCGCGTCGTCCCATCGCCCTGTTTGGGAGAGCAACTGTCCTAGGGCAGAGTGCGCCTGAGCCAGCCGGAACGTCGTGCCGACTTGGTCCGCGAAGCGCAGCGCCTGGCCGGCCACGGCCAGGGCCTCCTCGTACCGGTCCAGATCGCCCAGCGTGATGGCCTTGTTGATCTGCAGCAGCAGCCGCAGATCGGTCAGCGCCGGATCGGCCTGGGTCACGGTCAGCGCCCGGTCAAACAGCGGCAGCGCATCGGCCATACGTCCCCGCGCCGAAGTGACCATCGCCAGCACGAGCAACGCCCAGCCCATGGCCCAGTTGTCGCCCGCCTCCGACGCCGCCGCGAGCGCGCTGCTGGCGACCCGGCCAGCCTTGTCGACCTCCCCGAGGTGGCTGTGCGTCCGCGCGGCGAGCACGAGGAGGCGGGCGCGGTGCCGGGCGGAGATTCCGGGCGAGGCCAGCGCCCGGTCCAGGGTGGCCAGGGATTCCGTGGACTCACCGGCCAGCATGCGGCACTGCGCCAGCATCCAGTGCAGGTCCACGACGACATCGGGCTCGCTGGCATGAGCTAGGGCTTGGCTGGCTATCGCCTCGGCTGCCGTCCTGTCACCGGTACGGTAGAGAGCGTCAGCCAGCCGGGCGGCAAGACGGTCATGTTGCAAACCCGCTGGGGAGTTAGCGACTGCGCGCCGCAGGAGTTCTGCCGCTACTTGGGGGGCCTGGCCGACGAGCAGGTCGGCCGTGTCCGCCAGCCAGGTCAGCATCCAGTTATCCATCGGCTCAGGCGTATCGCCTGGCCCGGCGATCGCCTGCAGTATCTGCCGGGCGACCCGCCCGGCCGGCGCTCCCGCCTCCGCCAGGGCGCGGCCCGCGTCGCGGTGCCAGGCGGCGCGCACCGGCGCTGGCATCTCGTTATACAGCGCCGCCCGGATCAGCGGGTGCCGGAACTCTAGGCCGTTGCCGGACTCGGCGAGCACGCCAGCGGCACGCGCGTCATCGATAGCCCGGACCAGATCCGTGACGTTGCGATCCAGGATGATCGCCAGGTCCGTCACCGTGAAGCCCACCCCGAGCAGGGCCGCCACCCGGAGTACCTCGCGCACCGGCTTGGTCACGAAGCCGAGGCGGTCCGCTATGGCCGCCGACAGGGAGCCCGGCGCGGAACCGGTTGTGAGCGTAGCTATCCCGGTTCCGGTGATGGTCACCTTGGAGCCTCGCGTCAGTGCGGTGATCAGCTCGGTGACGTACAGCGGATTGCCGGCCGCCCCGCCGGCCAGCCGCAGCAGGCTGCCGTCGGGTCTGCCGCCGGCCAGGTCGGCCACCAGGTCGGCCACCGCCGCCCCGGTGAGCCCGGTGAGCTCAAGCCGGGCGGTACCGCCCGCCACCCGCCGCAGCGCCAGCAGGTCCTCCCGCTGCGGCACCGGTCGCATCATCCCGACTAGCAGCAGCGGCACCCGCCGTGCCGATCTCGCCAGCCGTCCCCACAAGGTGACGCTGGCCGGGTCGGCCCACTGCAGGTCATCGACCACTAGGACGGCCGGCCGCACCGCGCAATGCTCCGCGACCAACGCCAGCAACTGCTCCGCCAGTATCGCCGGCACGTCCGTGCCGCTGTCGGCAGCGACCTCACCGCGCAGCAGCCGGACGATCGCCTCCCGCCGGGGGTTCGCCGACGGCTCGCGGACCCGCAGCCCGTCCAGGAACGGCAGCAGCGGCAGCGTCTGGCCCAGCTCATCCCCGGCCCCCCAGAACACCTGGCAGCCCGCCTCAGAAGCCTCCGCCACCGCGGCCCGGACCAGCGCGGACTTGCCGATGCCCGGCTCACCCTCGATGAGCACCGAACCGCCGCGCCCTCCGGCCACCTCCTTTACCAGCCCGGTCAGCAGCGCCATCTCGCCGTCACGGCCGACCAACGCACCAGCCAGCGTCACCGGGGGCAGCTCGGTCGCCTGCAGGCCGACAGGAGCAACTGCCGGAAGCTCTGCTGGAAAGGCCGGCCGACTTTCGTCTTGCTCGCCTTCTTCCGAGCTAGCGGCCATGAAGGTTCGGGACCACAGATCAAGGAGGTGCTCCGCGGCGATGTCCTCCGTGGCGAGAATCTCACCCAGCCTTCTGACCGCATTCCGCGGCGGCATGGACTGGCCATTAAGCCACCGCCCCCACTGCGACTTGCTGTGGAAGGACGGATTATCCGCAGTTGGCTTGAAGGTGGAAGTCAATTCTTCCAGCGCGCGGCAGGTCAAGCCTGCGACATCGGTCAACCGCCGCAACTCGAGGAAGAACTCCCGCTCTGGCGACGTAAGCCCGGCAGGCAGCGGCGGCCGGCGCCGACCAGGATTCCTCATGCTAACCCCCAGGAACGCTGGTCACGCCAGTGCGATTCTCTCCCAGGAACGTCGGTGTCCCAGCATGTCCCAGCATGGCCCAATGTATCCCACCGTAGAACTGAGCATAGCCGAAAATGTCACCATTCCATAAAGAACCTCGCTGTGCCCTGCAGCCCGGGCCGTGCCGACAGCCTTCGAGAGGGGAGCCAAATGGATGCATGGAGTCAGCCAGCGCCAACGGAACCGAGCGCTAATGCTACGGATACGATCTCCGCCGCCATATCTGTGTAATCCCATCTGGTCGAACCGGCTCTCTTATCCCGCAGCCAGACAACCCCGGAACGCGATCACACTATGCCTTTCACGCTTCTATCCGACGACGAACTAATCGCCAGGCTACTAATTCACACCTGGACGCTGACTACAGGCAAAACGCTTCGCTGCGACGTACCGCCAGATAAACTCACCGAAGAGGAATTGATTGACTTCTGGTCCGATGACCGCCTCGATTAAAAGCAGAACACCGAGCCGGCCCGAAGGCAAACCACGAATGACCGCTCGGGCGCAATGGATCGTGAGACCTCTTGGCTGACCCGATCGACGCGGGAAACCCGACCTTGCTGTCAGGCGCGGACCAGCATGAGAGTGGCAGCAGCGCTCTCGCCAGGAGAGGCCTTATGGAACCGGTCACAGTGACTGGCCTGCCCCGTTACCGGGCAATCGTCGCGCTAGATATCGAACGCTCCACCAGCCGCCCTGATCCCGTGAAGGCCGAGCTCCGGAACAAGACTTACGAGCTGTTCGATACGGCGCTGGGCTCGGCGGGAATCACCAAGCGCCATCGCGACCGGTACATTGATCGCGGCGACGGTCTTCTGGCGCTCATCCACCCGGTAGACCAAGCTCCTAAGGCGCTCCTGGTGAACCGTGTCATCCCCGTCCTCAGCCGTCTCCTAACCGATTACAACGCCAGCCTCCCGCACGACAGCCGACCGCAACGGCAACTGCGGGTCCGCGTCGTCACCCACGCAGGAGACGTCCACTACGACGCCAACGGATGCTTCGGCGAGGCATTGGATGTCGCATTCCGCTTGCTTGACGCCCATCCGGTCAAAAAGGCGCTCGGAGAGACGGCGGACTCGCTGGTCCTCGTTATCTCAGGAGATATCTACAGCTCCGTCGTGCGCCACGGCTACGACGGCATCGACCAGCATGCCTTCCACCCTCTCGTGCGCGTACAAATCGCGGGCAGGCGCTACCCAGGCTGGATCCACATCCCTGGGCAAACGACGCAGCGAGTTACTCAGCTGGTCGGTGGGTTACCAGCACAGCTTGCTCTCGATCCACCCGTCCCGTTTCAGTCCTGCCAGCACCCGCCGCGGTGGCGGCACCGGTCAGGAGATCGCGGCCGTCACCAGCTCGGTGACCTTCTTCTCCACCATGGGGCTCCACTTCTTCAGCGCGTAGGACACCGGCCAGATATCGCCGTCGTCGAGGTTCGCCGCGTCCTGGAAGCCCAGGGTCGAGTAGCGGTAGCTGAACTTGCCCGCGTTCTGGAAGAAGACGACGACCTTGCCGTCCGCGTTCGCGTAAGCCGGCATCCCGTACCAGGTCTTCGGGGACAGGCCGGGGGCGGCTGCGGTCACGGTCATGTGCACGCGCTCGGCCAGCGCACGATCCTGCGGTGCCATCTCCGCGATGCTGTCCAGGACCGCCTGCAGGCCGTCGGCCTTCTTGGCGCCCTTCTTGCCCTCGGCGCGCAATTCGGCGGCGCGCTGCTTCATCGCGGCACGTTCCTCGGCGCTGAAGCCGCCGGACTCGGTCGTAGCATTCTTCGCGGGCATTGCCGGGCTTCCTTTCGTGACGCTCACGGGCTCGGTGTCAGGCCCGCCTTCCACCAAAGGCTAGGCCCGGCCGCACCGTGGCGCTTCTCGATTCCTGATCGGATCGGCGCGCGGCCGAGGCGCTCGAGCAGCGGCCCCTCTTCACTGACCGAACGTCCGGCCCGGCCGCGTATGGCTCTGGCCACGGAGTTTACGCTGGCTGAGCGGGCCGCCAGGCCCAGCCCGCTCAGGTTTTCCAGGACCGCGCGCGGCGGCGGCAGCGGCGGCGGCGGCCAGGACGGCAGCCGCCCGGGCGCCGCCGGCCCGCAGATAATGCACGTCCACAGCAGCACACGCGCCGGGCGGCGAGGAAGGCGACCGGGCGACCCGATTATTCACCTCGCGCGGCATTATTCACCTCGCGCGGCGGTGCGGGCCGGGCGGACTGGGTACACCTTCGACGCGGGCGGCCTCCGACCCGTGCCCGGGAGACGCCAGCGTTGGTGAGGAGGCCCGGCAGCGGGCCCGCTGGCCCGCGGGTACCGGATGGAGGTGTTCTCCGGGTCTGGCGCATTGTGCCCGGGAAGTCCGGTGCTATGCCGGGCGTGAGGCCGCGGCGTGCCGAGGCGGCGAGGAGGTGCCGTGGACGGTTTCTTGCTCACTTATGACGGCTTTGAGCCTGGGTCTGAGGGGCTTCGCGAAGCGCTGACCTCGACGGGCAACGGCTACCTGTGCGCGCGCGGCGCGGCGGAGTGGGAAGAAGCCGACGGTGTGCACTATCCCGGCACCTACATGCACGGCGGCTACAACCGCGAGACGACGATCCTGAGCAGCGTGCCCGTGCTCAACGAGGATCTTGTTAACATGCCGAACTGGCTGGTCCTCCAGCTGCGCATCGAGGGCGGCGAGGCGATCAGGCTCGCCGACGTGGAGCTGCTCGGCTACCGCCACGAACTGGACATCCGGTACGCGACTGTGGTCCGCCACGTTCGTTTCCGTGATCTGGCCGGCCGGGAGACGACGCTGCACAGCCGCCGGTTCGTCAGCATGGGCGACCCGCACCACGCGGGGATCGAGTGGACGCTGGTCCCGGAGAACTGGTCCGGGCGCGTCGAGGTGGTCACGGCGATCGACGGCCGGGTGAGCAATGGCGGTGTCGCCCGCTACCGGCAGCTGGAGGCCCGCCACCTGAACCCCGTTTCGCCGCGGACGTTCGGGCCCGAGGTCGTCGCGCTGAAGGCCGAGACCCGGCAGTCGAATCTGTACATCAGCCACGCGGCCCGCACGCGCGTGTTCGCCGCTGATCAAGGCCTCCAGGTCGAGCGCAGGCTTTACCAGGTGGAGGACTACATCCAGCAGGTCGTCGCCTTCGACGTGGAACAGGGCACGGCGACGCGGGTCGAGAAGATGGTGGCGTTCTACACGTCGCGGGATCCGGCGGTCAGCGACACGCTGGTGCGGGCGGCCAGGTCGGCGGTCCGCCACGTCGACTTCGCCGCCGCATTCGCGCGCCACGCCGCGGCCTGGGACGAATTGTGGCAGGTGTGCGACATGCGGGTGTCAGGAGATGAGAGCGTGCAACAATTGCTGCGGCTGCACATAGCGCACGTTCTGCAGGTCTGTTCTCGTCACACCGCCGACCTCGACGCCGGGATGCCCGCCCGGGGACTTAACGGGGAGGCCTATCGCGGGCACGTGTTCTGGGACGAGATCTATGCGTTCCCGTTCTTCAACGTCCGGCTGCCCGAGGTCACGCGCGGGCTGCTGATGTACCGCTACCGCCGGATGGGCGAGGCCAGGGCGGCTGCCCATGAGGCAGGATTCCGTGGTGCGATGTTCCCGTGGCAGAGCGGAAGCGAAGGAATCGAGGAGACCCAGCTGGTCCACCTCAACCCGGTCTCGGGCCTCTGGGAACCCGACCTCAGCCGCAACCAGCGGCACGTGAACGCGGCGATCTTTTACAACATCTGGCACTACTTCCAGACCACCCATGACCAGGCGTTCTTGCGCGATTACGGCGCGGAGATGATGCTGGAGATCACGCGTTTCTGGGCGTCCATCGCCCACTTCAATCCCGAGCGGGAGCGCTACGAGATCCACGGCGTGATGGGCCCGGACGAGTTCCACGACAAGTACCCGGGTGCGCTGCAGGGCGGGTTGCGCAACAACGCCTACACCAACGTCCTGGTGGCGTGGCTGTGCGGCATCGCCGGCCAGCTGCTGCCGTTGCTGCCCGCCAGCCGCGCGGAGGCACTGCGCACGCGGCTGGGCATCGGCGACGACGAGCTGGCGGTGTGGCAGGACATGAGCCGCCGGATGTTCATCCCGTTCCTCGGCGACGGGATCATCAGCCAGTTCGAGGGTTACGAGGACCTCGAGGAGCTGGACTGGGACGCATACCGGCTGAAGTACGGCAACATCCAGCGGCTCGACCGGATCCTGCGTGCGGAGGGCAAGGACCCCAATCTCTATAAGGTCACCAAACAGGCCGACACGGTGATGCTGTTCTTCCTGTTCAGGCAGGACGAGCTACGCGAGATCTTCGGACGGCTAGGGTATGACTACCGGGCCGGCACGGTGGCGCGGAACGTCGAATACTACGACCGGCGGACTTCTCACGGCTCGACGCTGAGCTATGTCACTCATGCCGGAGTACTCGCCACCATCGACCCCGAGAGCTCGTGGGACCGGTTTCTGGTCGCGCTGCACAGCGACGTCGATGACATCCAGGGCGGGACCACGAAGGAAGGTATCCACATGGGTGTCATGTCCGGGACGCTCGACCTCATGCAGCGGAATTACGCCGGTGCCCATGTCTACGACGATGTCCTGCACTTCGATCCCCAGCTCCCGAGCAGGCTCGACAGCCTGTCCTTCTCCATGCAGTTCCGGCAGACCCCGATCCAGGTGACACTCACCGGCGGTCACCTGAAGCTGGCCGTCCACCCCGAGGGGGCGAGCCGGCCCGTCCGGGTCGCTGTCCGCGACGATGTCCGTGAGCTGTGCCCGGGCGACCAGACCGTGTTCGAGCTCATCCGGAACCCGGCGACCACTGGGCCCTCCGCCCGAGACTGAAAAGAAGGCCGCATGCCGAAGTTCCAAGGATCGATATTCGACGTCGACGGGGTGCTGGTCGACTCTCCGCACGAGAAGGCGTGGCGCGAATCGCTGCGCCAGCTGATGGAGTCCGGCTGGCGCGGCATCCGCGACCGCACGACGTGGTCGCCGGACGCCTTCACCCCCCACGTCTACCAGCAGTACGTATCCGGCAAGCCGCGCATGAGCGGCGCCCGCGCCGCCCTCGACTACTTCGGTGTCCCCGACGCCGAAAAGCGCGTCGCCGAGTACGCACAGCTCAAGCAGGAGATGGTCGTGCGCCTCATCCAGGCCGGTGACTTCACCGCCTATCCCGACGCGCTGCGGCTCGTCATCGCCACCAAGGACGCCGGGATGCTCATCGCGGACGCGTCGTCGTCGAAGAACGCGGGACTGTTCCTGCGCCAGATCCGGCTCGACACTTTCGCGCAGGAGCAAGGGATCTCCTCGCCGACGCTTCGGCCCGGCCTGACGCTGCTTGACTACTTCGACGTAGACGTGTCCGGACGCGATTTCGCCCACGGCAAACCCGACCCCGAGATCTTCCTGACCGCCGCGCACGAGCTCGGCGTCGAGCCAAGCCACGCGATGGTGATCGAGGATGCGTCCGCCGGGGTCCAAGCCGCCAAGGCCGGTGGTATGGCCGCGATCGGCATCGCCCGCGCCGACGACGCCGACCTGCTGGCCGCGGCCGGCGCGGACCTGGTAGTCACCACACTGGATGACGTCGACACCACTGCCCTCGCCGGCGGACGGCTGGCGATGCGAAAGGCTTAGCTCCGCAGGTCACACAGCGTGGTCAACCACTGGAACGGTATTACGGTGATACCGGAGGAGTGCATGGAGACGTTGCGGGCCTGGCGCACGGGCGTACAGCGCCGCCGCGGCCTGCGGTTGTCCGGGTTAGGTCCGGCGATGCCCCCGCTGAGCTGGATCGGCGAGGAGCGCATCGCGATCGGCGGCGTGCCGCCGGCCGGATCGGTTGCGGGCCTGGCTGAGCAAGGCGTGACCCACATTGTGAATTGCCGCTCACGGGTGCAGGTGCGATGGTCGGGAGACCTGGCCGCGGAGTGGGCGGCTTTCGGCCCTGCCCGCGTAGCGCATGCCCCGATGTGGGACTTCGGCCGCAGGCAACGGCCGCGATTGTGGGCGGACGCCGTCTGCTTTGCCGCCCGGGTACTTGCGGAAGATCCGCAGGCGCGAGTACTCATTCACTGCAGCGCGGGCCGGCGACGCTCGCCCATGCTCGCCTACGCAGTCCTGCGGCTACGCGGCCGGACCGCCGGCGAGGCAGCATCACTCGTACTGAGCTACCGCACAGAAGCAGAACTGGTCCCGGCCTACATGCACAGCGTCGAGCAGTGGCTCGCCGGTGCCCCCGCGCCGGCGCCGTAGACACCTGGCTGTCGTACCACTGTGCTACCGTCGGATTATGGCCGTCCGCAAGAAGCGTTCCATCTCGATCCCGCCTGAGCTCGACGCCGCGATCGCCGCCGCGGCTCAGGAAGCCGGCGTGAGTTACAGCGCCTGGGTTACCCAGACCGCACGGAAGGAATTTACTATCCGGGCAGGCCTGGAAGCGGTCAGCCAGTACGAGGCCGAGTACGGCTCGTTCACACCGGACGAGATCGCCGAGGCCGACGAATGGGCCGCCAGGATCACCCGGCCATCGGACGGCCGGCGGACCGCGTGACCGGGGTCACCTACGACTCCGGGGCACTGATCGCCGCCGAACGCAGCGAGCGACGGATTTGGGCCCGCCATCGCGCTCTGCTGCTCCGCCGGATCGTGCCGACAATCCCCGCTCCCGTGGTAGCCCAGTGCTGGCGGGGAACTCCCCGCCAGGCTCAGCTCGCACGGCTCCTGGCTGGATGCGAAATCGAGAGTCTCGACGGCACCAGGGCCCGGGCCACCGGAACCCTCGCCGGCCGCGCCCGCACCGCCGACATCGTTGACGCCACCGTCGTCGAGGGCGCCCTGCGGCGCGGCGACCTCATCATCAGCTCCGGCGAAGATGACCTTGCCGCCATCGCCGCAGCCGTCAGCCGTCGCGTCGACATCGACCACCCATAACACCCAGCCCTCGAGTGGTCACCCAGCACTTTCGGTGCCCGGTCGTCCGGGCTGCCTGGCAGCGGTGCATCCGGCGCATTGCCGTCACCCGCGTCGTCCGGCCGGGGACCGGCTAATCTGATGGCGGTGACCGTTGAGCTGGCCCTGCTGAGGCCGGTTAGTTATGGCGGCCTGGAGATTACCGGCTCCCGGCTGCAGGGCCTGCTTGCGCTCCTGGCCGAGGACCCGCACGTGGGGTGCAGCACCTCCCGGCTGGTGGACGGGCTGTGGCCAGACGAGCAACCCGAGCACCCGGTCAAGGCCCTCCAGGTCCTGGTGTCCCGGGCCCGGGCCCGGCTCGGCCCCGGGGTCATCGTCAGCACGCCGGGCGGATACCGCCTCTCGCTGCGCGCGGACCAGATCGACGCCTCCGCGGTCCTGCTCAGCGCGTCCGAGAGTGACAAGCGGTCCCGGGCCGGCGACCACCTCGCGGCGCTGCGGCACGCCGCGGCCGGGCTCGCGCTGTGCGAGGGCGCGGAGGGCTGGGACTCCGGGGACGGCCACCCGCTGTCGGCGCTGCGTGCGGCGCGGGTTCCGGTCTACCGGTCGCTGCTGCGGGCCCGCGCGCTGGCGCTGTCGCGGCTCGGGCGGCGGGCCGAGGCGGCCGCACCGCTCGGCGAGCTGATCC
>Ga0302181_10002395_pt1 | contig 13320 bp, 9 predicted proteins | sample I_Palsa_E3_3_FD_198786 | JGI IMG/M metagenome (GOLD analysis project Ga0302181, IMG submission 198786) | Peat permafrost microbial communities from Stordalen Mire near Abisko, Sweden - I_Palsa_E3_3 | ecosystem: Environmental > Terrestrial > Soil > Palsa > Peat permafrost | place: Sweden: Abisko... | reverse complement strand
CGCTGGGTGCACGAACACGGCGGCCGCCTGGCGATCGGCTTCGTCGTGCTCGCCACCGCCTTCTCGCTCAGCACCCAGGCCTACGTGCTCGGCCACACGCTCGCCGGCGTCTCCGGCTTCCTACACGTCTCGCCCGGCCTCCTACTGCTGGGCCTGCTCGCGCACGCGATCCTCGAGCTCACCGCCCTGTTCCTGCCCCTGGCCGCCTGGATCATCGCCAGCCGCCGCGGCGAGTGGGACCAGCTGCTGGCCGCGACCTTCGTGACCGTCGCGATCGCGGTGCCGATGCTCGTCGTCGCGGCCCTGATCGAGGTCTACATCTCGCCCCATCTGTTCACGACGCTGACCGGCATCCATCCCCCGATCGTCCGCTACTCCGAAGGCTGGCTCGTGACGATCCGCTGAGCGGGGCGCCACCCTGGGAGGGGTTACTACACTTTGTATAGTGTGTGTAGGTAAGAGGAACGGATCAGCGGAACGCGAGCAAGGAGACTCCCATGGCAGGCACGTTGAACGAAGTCACAGACACCAATTTCCAGGCCGAGGTGATCGAGTCCGAAGGCCCGGTGCTCGTCGACTTCTGGGCGCCCTGGTGCGGTCCCTGCCGGATGGTCGCACCCGTGCTTGAGGAGATCGCCTCCGAGCGCCCCGACCTGAGGATCGTAAAGCTGAACATCGACGAGAACCAGCAGACCGCGGCGAACTTCCAGGTGCTCTCGATCCCGACGATGATCCTCTTCAAGGGCGGCCAGCCGGTCAAGACCGTCGTCGGCGCGTACCCAAAGAAGAAGCTCGAGGCAGAGCTGGAGCCCGTCCTGGCGTAAGCAGTTTGCTGGTGGCGAGCGCCCTGGTCTAGGGGCGCTCGGTACGGCGCAGGGCGATCGTCAGCGCCAGGCCGTCGATCTCGATCTGCTCTGAGTAGTCCATCGCCTCGGCCGCGCTCGTCGCACCGGGGGTCAGGTCCAGCTCGACCGCGAGCGTCTCGCCGGCCAGGTAGTCGCGATGCGCCTCGGCCGCTTTGATCAGCGCGGGGTCGTCGCCGAGGGCGAGCTCGATCCGGTCCTCGACCTCTAGGCCCGCGGTCTTGCGCGCGTTCTGGACGGCGTGGACGATCTCGCGGGCGCGGCCCTCCTCGCGCAGGTCCGCGTCGATCGTGAGGTCGAGCGCCACTGCGTGAGCGCCCTCGCGCTCGACCGAGTAGCCATCGGGGGCCTTCATCGTCAGGATCACATCCTCGGCGGAGAGGGTGTGCTCGCGTCCGGCGACGGCGATCCCGATTGTGATGTCCTCGCCGCCCACGATGTCCTTCGCGCCGTCGTTATTGCCGCTGCCATCGCGCACTGCCACCGCCACGCGCGCGGGGTCGAGCGCGGCGATCGCCTCGGCCGCACGCGGCATGTCCTTGCCGAACAGCGGTCCGAGCGTGCGGTAGTTCGCCTTCACCTCGTAGCTGCCCAGCTCCTCGGCGGCCGCGACGAAGCGCACCCGCCGTACATTCAGCTCCTCGCGCACGACATCTGCAAACCGCTCGATCGCCACGCGCTCGCGCCCGGCTGCCACCACCACCGCCTCGCCCAGCGGTTGGCGCACCTTGATCTTCGCCTTCCCGCGCGCGCCGAGTCCGAGCCGCGCGGTCTCTCGTGCTAGCGCCATCGCCTCCTCCAGGCCCTCGTCACACGTCGGCAACGCCTCGCCTGTAGGGAACTCGCACAGGTGCACGCTCGCTCGCGTGCCGTCGAGGTTGTCGTAGATCTCATCAGCGATGAACGGGCACAACGGCGCGAGCAGCTTCGCGACCGTAAGCAGGCAGAGGCGCAGCGTCTCGAACGCGGCTGGATCGCCATCCCAGAAGCGCCGGCGTGAGCGGCGCACGTACCAGTTCGACAGCTCGTCGACCAGGGTCGCGATCGCCCGGCCGGCGGAGGTTACGTCGTAGGCGTCGAGCCGCTCGGAGACCAGTTGCGCGGTGCCCGCCGTACGTGACAGCGCCCAGCGGTCGAGGTCGTCCGTCGGCTCTGCTCCGGCCGCATGCTCAGGTGCCGCGCCGAGCGCCGCCGAATTGGCTTCGGCGTAGAGGGTGTAGAAAAAGTACGTGGACCACAGCTGCTTCAGGAACAGGCGCACTCCCTCGCCGATTGCCTCCTCGGAAAAGCGGTATCCGTCCCACGGTTGCTTCGAGGTAAAGAAGTACCACCTGAAAGCGTCGGCGCCGTATTTGTCCAGGACCTGCCACGGCTCGACCGCGTTGCCCTTCGACTTCGACATCTTCTGGCCGTCCTCGTCGAGGATCAACCCGAGGCACACCACGTTCCTGTACGGCGCCCGGTGCTCGAACGGCGCCTCTTGGCCCAGCAGCGTCGCGACCGCGAGCAGCGAGTAGAACCAGCCCCTGGTCTGGTCCTGGGCCTCGCAGATAAAGTCCGCCGGGAAGCGCTCGGCGAAGCGGTCGGGGTGCTCGAACGGGAAGTGATGCTGGGCGAACGGCATCGCGCCGGAGTCGAACCACACATCGATCACCTCCGGCACGCGCTGCATCGGCGCACCGCACTCGCCCGCGTCGCCTGCGGCCGCGTTGTGGTCGCCCGTGTGCGGGCACGGGAAGGAGATCTCGTCCACATACGGCCGGTGGTGGTCGTCGAGCTTCGCGCCCGAGCGCTCCGCCAGCTCCGCGAACGAGCCGACCACATGCACGTGCCCATTGCCGCAGCGCCATACCGGCAGCGGCGTGCCCCAGTAGCGCTCGCGCGAAAGCGCCCAGTCGACGTTGTTCGCGAGCCAGTCCCCGAAGCGACCATGCTTGACGCGTGGAGGGTGCCAGTTCACCGTCTCGTTCGCCGCCAGCAGCTCGTCGCGGAGCCGCGTCGTGGCGATGTACCACGACGGTTTCGCGTAGTACAGCAGCGGCGTGCCACAGCGCCAGCAATGGGGATAGGAGTGCTCGTAATCCTCCACGCGCAGCAGTAGCCCGCGCGCGTCCAGATCCGCGATCAGCTCCTTCGTCAGCTCGGGGTCCTTGACGAAGCGGCCCTCCCACGAGTTGCCGTCGCGGTCGCGCACGCGACCGTCGTAGGTGCCGTCCGGCCTGACCGGGTTGTACAGCGTGTGCGGTTCGTCGCCCCTAAAGATCCCCGCCGCCGACGCCACACGGTAGTCGTCCTCGCCAAACGCCGGGGCCAGGTGCACGATGCCCGTGCCTTCCTCCGTCGTGACGAAGTCATCCGCGAGGATCTCCGAACCGCCCGGCATGCGATCGTCGAGCGTAAAGATCGGGCTCCGGTAGCTGCCGTAGCGTTTCACCAGCTCCTCGCCGCTGAACTGCTCGATCACCTCCGCCTGCTCGCCCAGCACTGCGGCGACACGATCTGAGACGAGCACGAAGTGCTCATCGCCGAGGCGAGCCCTCGCGTAGCTCGTTGTGGGCGACACCGCGAGCGCCACGTTTCCGGGCAGCGTCCACGGCGTCGTCGTCCACACCAGCAACCTGTCCTCGCTAGCCGCTCCGCGGTCGTTTGTGACCGGCAGCTTCAGATAGACACTCGGATCGATGACGTCCCTGTAGCCCTGCGCCACCTCGTGCGAGGACAGCGTCGTCTCGCACCGCGGGCAGTACGGGCTGACCTTGTGACCTTCGTAGAGCAGCTCGCGGCGATCGATCTGCGCCAGTGCCCACCACACCGACTCGATGTAGCTCTCGTCCAACGTGCGGTAGGCGTCGTCGAGGTCCAGCCAGAAGCCGATTCGCTCGGTCAGCCGGTTCCACTCCTCCAGGTAGGTGAACACCGACTCGCGGCAGCGCGCGTTGAACTCGCCGATCCCGTACTCCTCGACTTCCGCCTTCGATTTGATCCCGAGCTCCTGTTCGACCGCGATCTCTACCGGCAGCCCGTGGCAGTCCCAGCCGCCCTTGCGCTCGACCCTGTAGCCACGCATCGTCTTGTAGCGCGGGTAGATGTCCTTGAACACCCGCGAAAGCACGTGATGTGACCCGGGAGGCCCGTTCGCGGTGGGGGGCCCCTCGTAGAAGACCCATTGCTTTGCCCCCTCGCGCAGGCGCAACGACTCCGCGAACACTTCCCGCTCGCGCCAGCGCTCCAGCACCTCCAGCTCCAGCTCCGGCAGCTCCCGGCGAGGATCGACCGCATGGCGCGGCAGCAACGGGTGTTTCGCGGAGGCGCTCACAGGGCGGCCCATTGTAGGTGCGGCCTACGATTGCCAGTGTGCGGCTGCGTCTCTACCACCACTCCGACGGCGCGCGCGTAGCCTACCGCGAGCTCGGCGCCGGTCCGCCGCTCGCGCTGCTGCACTCAGCGATGCTCTCCCACAAGGAGTTCGAACCAGCCGTCGAGCAGCTCGCCGACCGCTTTCGCGTGGTGCTGCCCGACCTGCCGCTGCACGGCGACTCCGAGGACCGCCCGCGCCATCCCTACACGCTCGACTGGTTCGCCGACGTGATGTCCGGCTTCGCCGCCGACGTGCTCGGACCGCGGCCCCTGATCGGCGGTCACGACGCCGGCGTGGAGATCCTGCTGCACGCGGTCGCGCGTGGGAGCCTGCGCCCCAAGCGGCTGGTGCTGATGGGCAGCCGCCTGCACGCCCCGCCGCAGAACGCGCGCCTGCGCACCGCCTGGCGCCTGGCCGCCACGGCCGGCGCCGTTCCTGGCCTGGACCGCCTGCTCACCCACGGCGCGCGCGCTGCCTTCACCCCCGAGCGCGGCCTGCGCCTGACCGCGCGCGCGGATCCCGCCGCGCGCGATCTGTTGCGCCACGCCTTCGCCGACGTCCCCGGCAACCCAAACCTCGCCCGCTCGTGGTCGCGCTGCGCACGCTCTTGGCCGCGTGGCGCGCAGACTGGGCTGCGCGAGCTATACCCGCAGCTCGACATGCCGGTGCTGCTGCTGTGGGCCGACCGCGACCGCCAGCACCCGCTTGCCGCTGCTGAAGAGGCGCTGGCGTTGCTGCCCAACGGCCAGCTGCGTGTGCTGCAGAGCACGGGTTTCCTGATGGCCTATGACGACCCCGTCGGGTTGGCGCGGGAGCTTGCCGCGTTCTGCGGGTAGGGTTCGATCGCCGATACGACCAAGGAGAGCCGATGCCGGAGAAGCAACTGTGGGGTGGAGAGACAACTAAGGCCGTGGAAAACTTCCCGATCTCGAGCGAGCGGGTGCCGGTGTCGGTCGTGCGCTGGCTCGCCCGCCTGAAGGGCGCCGCCGCGCTCGTCAACGGGGAGCTCGGCCTGCTCGACAAACGTCGCGCCTCGAGCATCGCCAAAGGCGCCGGCGAGATCGCTGCCGGCAAGCACGACGGGCAGTTCCCGATCGATGTCTTTCAGACCGGCTCCGGCACCTCGACGAACACGAACGCGAACGAGGTGATCGCCGCGCTCGCGGGCTCCAGCGTGCACCCGAACGACCACGTCAACATGGGCCAGTCCTCCAACGACGTGTTCCCCTCGGCCGTGCATCTGGCCGCGCTCGACGTCGCCCAGAACGAGCTGCTGCCGGCGCTCCGCCAGCTGGAACGCTCGTTCGCGAAGAAGTCCAAGAGCTTTCAGAACGTCGTCAAGTCAGGGCGCACGCATCTGATGGACGCCGTCCCCGTCACGCTCGGGCAGGAGTTCGGCGGCTATGCCGCGCAGATCGCGCTTGGCCAGGAGCGCGTGCGCTCAGCGCTCGTCCACGTCGGGCAGATCCCGCTCGGAGGCACAGCCACGGGCACCGGCCTGAACACGCACGCAAAGTTCGCCGAGAAGGTCCGCGCGCGGTTGAAGAAGGAATCCGGTTTGAAACAGATCGCCGCCCCGCTGGATCGCTTCGAGGCGCAGGGGAGCCGCGACGCGCTCGTCGAGCTCTCCGGCGCGCTGAAGGTCGTGGCGGTATCGCTGAGCAAGATTGCCGGCGACCTCGCGCTGATGGGCTCCGGCCCCCGTGCCGGCATCGGCGAGATCCGCCTGCCCGAGTTGCAGAAGGGCTCCTCGATCATGCCGGGGAAGGTCAATCCGGTGATCCCCGAGGTCGTGCTGCAGGTCGCCGCGCAGGTAATCGGCAACGACACCGCGATCACCGTGGGCGGCATGCAGGGCCAGTTCGAGCTCAACGTGCGGATTCCGCTGATCGCGCGCAACCTGTTGCAGTCGCTGTACCTGCTCGCCAGCACCTCGCGTGTGTTCGCCGAGAAGTGCGTTGATGGCATCGAGGCGAACAAGGAGGGCACCGCAGCTTCGGCGGGAGCGACGCTCGCCGCCGCTACCGCGCTGAACGGGGTGATCGGCTACGACAAGGGTACGACGATCGTCAAGAAGGCCACCGACTCCGGTCGCCCGCTACGTGAGGTCGCCTTGGAGGAGGGGATCGACGCAAAGCTGTATGACGCGACGATCGACCTACGTAAGATCGCGCGGGGGAATCAGTAAGCGCAACGTCCGCCGTGCAATCGGTAGACGGTCATTTCCGGGCCCGGTCGGTGGAAGGCGAGCGGGTAGTAGTCGAACGTCCAGTCGAAATTGAATTTGATCGGGCCCTTTCCCGAGCTGTATGGCGAGATGTGGTAGACGACTTCCCCCTGCTTTTCCAGTTCCCGGTAGTAATTGATCGCCTCCGGCACCACCTTCGGGTCGGCAAACGCGCGCCCGGCCTGGGTGGTGCCGCTCACCACCCAGCAGTAACCCTCCCGCTCGTAGTATCCGATCAGCGCCGGGCCGAGCGTGCTCTCGTAGTTTTCCAGCAGCACCGTCCGATGCGCCGGTTCGGGCGTGCCGGTCGTGGGGTTCAGCACCACGTGTAACGTCGGGTACTTGATCCAGCGCACGTGGGCGGCGCCAAGCCCGCCGGTGTCATTCAGCCATGCGTTCGGGACGACCGGCTCGACGACGATCTTTGCGCCCGCGGGTATGTGTTCCACAACCCACGCCCGCGTGAGGTTGCGCGTGTCGGCGCGGGAGAGGACCAGGCCCGAGTGGACGCTGTACAGGAGGCCCTGCGCGGCCAGCGCGATCACCGCCAGCGCGGTGAAAGCGGCCGAGGCGTCGCGCAGCTGTGGCGTGCGTCGCGACGCCCAGCCGGCCACTTCCAGCGCGAAGCTCGCGGCCAGCAGACAGGCGATCGGGAAGATCGGCAGTAGCCAGCGGCCGAAGTAGCGTCCCTGCAGGCTCAGGAACAACAGGTAGAGCACGGCGACTGGCACGAGCACCCAGCCGACCCGCCGCTGCTTGCGCCAGATCGTCACGGCTCCGCCGAGCGCCGCGAGCGAGGGAATCCAGCCGAGCCCCCACGTGAACGACCATAGGTAGTAGATGAAGCCACCCTGCCTTGGCCCGCCGATCCATGAGGCTCGCGACTGTTCGGTGTAGCTCGACTGGACTTCCAGTTCCGCTTTGAAGGAGTGGAAGTCGAGCAGTGAATACGGGTTGGCGACCAGGTACGCGGCGAGTGCGGCCGCCAGGGCGACCGCCATTCCGATCGCCACATCCCGGCGGCCGGCCGGCCTTGCGCGGCAGTCTGTCCGAGCCTCGTCAGTCCCCTCTTCGGTCTCGCCTCTCCCGTCGCGGTATTGCGCCGCCGCCGCGGCCAGCAGCGCCAAGATCATCACGCCCGCCGTGTACTTCGTTGCTGTGGCCAACCCCAGGCCGATCCCCGCCAGCAGGTAGTCCACCATCCGTCCTCGTCGCAGAACGCCGGCGGTGCCCAGCAGCGAGAGCGTCAGCCCCACCAGCGTCGGCGCGTCGTTGAGCGCGAGGTGTCCGTAGAAGACCGGTAGGAAAGCCACCGCCATCACCGCGCTCGCGAGCAGGCCGACGGCACGATCGAACAGGCGCGCGCCGAGGAGATAGAGCAGCCACACCGAAACCGTCCCGAGCAGCGCGACCGTGATCCGGGCCAGCAGAAACAGGCGATCGGGGTGCAGCGCGAATTCGCGTGTGACCGAGGAGCGTGAGCCCAATCCGATGAGGCCGAACCAGACGCCGAAGATGACGTGCAGCAGGTAGGTCAACGCAGGCGGGTTGACGAAGTAGTGGGGGTTCAGCCCGTGGTCGAACATCGCCACGGCCTCCGGCACGAAGTGCCCGTACTCGTCGACGTCGTACACGTACGGCAACCCCTGCTTTATGCCCCACAGGCGCAGCGCAAAGGCCACCACGAGCACGACCGACAGCGGACCCCAGTAGCGCCATCGCCCGTTGCGCATCGCCTGCCATCCTATGCGCCCGCGGCTCTCCGCGCGGGCGCAGGGAAACGCAACTTTGCGGCGTATAGGCTGTTTCGATGGCCGTGTTCACGACTCTGCGTATCACGACCTCCCGCCCCCGCCTCGTTTTCGCCGCTGCGCTGCTGCTCTGCGTCTGCTCGCTCGCGCTCGGCGCCGCCGTCGGCGTCCCCGCGGCGCTGTCGGCGGGCTCGAAGAGCCGGTCCCATGCGCCCAGGGCCCACGCCGCCGCCTCCTTCCAGACCGGCATCGCCGACGAGGGCACCGAGATGTTCTCCGACCCCCTGTGGCAGCAACTGCACACCCACATCACCCGCTATATCGCCCCCTACGACACGGCGGTGCGCGGCTACTCGCTGATGAAGGCGACCGCCTGGATCCACGCCGCCGAAGCCCAGCACCAGCAGGTGCTCGTGGCCTTCTACCACTCCGAGTACACGCCCACACGGATGCCGAGCATCGGGACCTACGAACAGGACACGAAGAAGTTCATGCAGCTGTTCCCGCGCGTCCACCTGTACCAGCCGTGGAACGAGACCAACCGGGGCAACGTCCGCTACACGTACGAGAAGTTCAACAGCCCGACGGCCGTCGAATCGGCCAAGTACTACCAGGCGCTGCGGCACGTCTGCCCCAAGTGTACGATCCTCGGCCTCGACATCCTCGACCAGAACCAGGTCGGCCCGACGCTAGCCTACGTCGCTGAATTCAAAGCCGAGCTGCGTCACCTGCGCGTGCCGACGCCGACGTTGTGGGGCCTGCACAACTACTCCGACACGAACCGTTTCTCGAGCGAACGCACCCGCGCGATCCTCGGCGCGGTGCCCGGCGATGTGTGGCTGACCGAGACCGGCGGGATCGTGAAATTCGGCGGCGCCTTCCCCAACTACCGCGGCTCCGGCCTCGCGCGCGCGGCGAAAGCGCTCGGCTTCATGTTCGCGATCGCCTCCTCGCAGCCGCGGATCAAGCGCCTGTACATCTACGACTGGACCGGCGGCACCTCCTCGACGATCTTCGACTCGGGGCTGACCGACGCCCATCACCGGCCGCGGCCGGGCTACGTGATCGTGTGTGCGCACCTGCATGGGGCGCACTGCAAGGTTAAGGTCAGCTCGCAGTAATCACCCGTCCCGCAAGCAACGATTGAATCGAGGCCCATGTCGCGCATCCGCATCCTTCTTACAGTTTCGCTCATTTCGGCGTTCGCCTGCGGCGCGATCGGCGCCGGCACGGTGCAGGCCTCGCCCAGTCAGAAGCTCTACTTCGAGGGTTCGAGCGACCTGCTGGAACCTGCCACCCGCCCCGCGGCGCTTGTGCAACTGCAGACGCTCGGCGTGAAGGCCCTGCGGGTGGAGCTCAACTGGTACTCGGTCGCCCCCGCCCCCACCAGCGCGACGAAGCCGAGCTTCGAAGCGACTAACCCTGGCAACTACAACTGGGGCCAGTACGACGTGCTGCTCTCCGAAGCCAAGCGGCTGGGCTGGCAGGTGCTCCTGACCGTGACCGCGCCGGCGCCGAGCTGGGCCACGGCGAACCACAAAGCCCCTTACACCTACCGACCCGACCCCCTCGATTTTCAGGAATTCATGACCGCCGTCGCGCGCCACTACGGCTCGGAGGTCTCGCTCTACTCGATCTGGAACGAGCCCAACGAGCCCGCCTACCTGACGCCGCAGTGGAGCTCCAGCGGCAAGCCCGTCTCGGGCCGCATCTATCGCGGCCTCTACCAGGCCGGCTACGCCGGGCTGCAGGCGGCGGGACTGGCGCACCCGCGGGTGCTGTTCGGCGAGACGGCGCCTGTCGGCTACGACACCGTCAACGTCCGCAAGGAAAAATCGAAAGCGCTGTTGCACCCGGTGGCGCCGCTGGCCTTCATGCGCGAAGCGCTGTGCCTGAACGCTAAGTACCGGAAATCGGGCTCCTGCAGCGAGCTGCAGATGACCGGCTACGCCCACCACGCCTACTTCCCGGCGGCCGGTCCTAAATATGTCTGGCCGCAGAAGGACAGCGTGACGATCGCCTCGCTCTCGCGGCTGTCGAACGCGCTGAACCTGGCCGCGCGGGCGCACGCAATCCCAGGGGGCGTACCGATCTACCTGACCGAGTTCGGGGTCAACAGCAAGCCGAACAAGTACGAAGGTGTCTCGGCCGCCAAGCAGGCCGAATACGACGCGATCTCCGAGCACATGGCCTACTCCAACCCGCGCGTGGCGGCCTTCTCGCAGTATCTGCTCAAAGACGACCCGCTCGGCGGCCCCTTCTCGGCCAGCGCGGTTGGCGGCTTCGTCGGCTTCCAGACCGGCCTGGAGTACGTGAGCGGCGCGCGCAAGCCGCTCTACTATGGCTTCCCGGTGCCGCTGACGGTCTCAAAGCGCGGGCACGGCTTTTCGTTGTGGGGGCTCGTGCGGCCGAGCACCGGCTCGACGAAAGTGACGGTGCTCGTGAAGCTGAAGGGCGCGCACAGCTACCGCATGCTGAAGACGGTCACGACCAACGGCGCCGGCTACTGGTCCTTCAACTCCTCCAGCAAGGGAACCGCCTGGCGCGTGCGCTGGGTGAGCCCGGCGGGCGTCAAGTACGAAGGTCCGCCGATCGGCGCCTACTGATCGTCGTCCCGATGAAGCACCCGAATTCGGGCAAGATGCCGCGGTCCGGGCAAGCGGGCATACTGAACTTCGCTTGAGCGCGTCTGAACAGGTCCGGGCCCGACGAGAATCGCCGCGCCTGCCGCGGCGCTCGCGGCTGTTGATCAACACGGTAACGGTCGCGGTCACCGTGCTCTTCTCATACATCGCGCTCAGCGGCATCAACCTCGGTGAGGTGTCCCGTGCGCTGCGCACGAGCAACTACCTGTGGTTGATCCCGGCGTTGATCGCCTTCGGGCTCGGCGACGTGGCCCGGGGCCTGCGCTGGCGCTCACTGTTCGCCCCCGGTCGTCGGCCCCCGCGCGGGTCGGTCGTGAACGCGACGATGATCGGCTACTTCTACAACTCGATCCTCCCGGCGCGCGCCGGCGAAGCAGCGCGCGTGCTGGTGCTCAACCAGCGCAGCTCGACGCCGGCGATCGAGATCATCGGGACGGTCGTGATCGAGCGGCTGTATGACGTGATCGCGATCCTCGTGATCTTCTTCGCGGCCGAGCACTGGCTGCCGCACGTCAGCTGGTTCGGAGCGGCGGCGCTCGCCGCGATCGTGCTGGCGGGGCTGATCGTCGCCGCCGTGGTCGTGCTGGCTGTCTATGGCGACCGGCCGCTGCGGCTGCTGCTGCGTCCGCTCCGCCGGTTCTCGCTGTTCTCAGGTGAGCGGTTAGAGCGCACGATCGATGAGCTCAACCACGGCCTGTCCGGGCTGCGGCACGGTACGGTCGCGCTGGAAGCCTTTCTCTGGACGATCGCCGCCTGGATGCTCTCGGCGCTGTGCGCCTACTTAGTCAGCGTCGCCTTCCACCTGCACCTGCCTTTCGCCTGCGGGGTGCTCGTCGCCGTGGCGATCGGCTTGAGCATGATCCTGCCCTCGCCGCCGGGCGCGATCGGCGTGTTCGAGGGGGCGGCGTTGATCGCGCTGAAAGCCTACGGCGTGCCCCATTCGCAGGCGCTGCCCTACGCGCTCGTCCTGCACGCGGTCAACTTCATCCCGTTCATCGTCGTCGGTGCGCTGCTGCTGCAGTACAACGCGCGTCACCCCGGTCCGAAAGGGGCCTGGCGGCTGGAGGTACCGGACGACGAGCTCGCGGGGAGGGAAAACGTCGCTGGCTAGAAGGAGGCGGGCGTAGCCGTCTGAATCTGCCGGTGCAGCGCTTTCGCGACGGCAAAGAGCGCCGGGCGCGCAACACCGCTGGCCGTGACGAGCCCTGCGTCCCAGGTGGACTTCCTCGCGCTTTGGGGGGTCCCGGGCGAGCGCCAGTGGTAGTAGTAGACGCGCGTGATCCGGGGGCTGATCGACGCGAGCTTGAAGATGTTTTTGGTGGACCGCACCGCGTAGGCCTCGCCGTGATAGATCAGCCGGCCGTGGAAGCGCCACCAGACGATGCCTCCGACCTCGCTGAACCAGACCTGGCCGTGGACGAAGGACAGCAGCCGTCTGATCGGGCGCGAGTTGTCGGTAGAGACGCTGATGTACGGGTTCAGCGGCCAGACCTTCGGATACGGGTGGGCTGTGCGCAGGAACTGGCCGATCCAGGCCTCGATGTTGCCGTCGGCGTCGAGCGTGTCCGGCGCCGTGACCTCGCAGCCGGCGCAGTGAGAGCTCATCGCGTTGTAGTACTCGGCGGCAAGCTTGGGATGGCGCGCGGTCGGCTGTCCGGCGTGGGTCGCCTCGTCCCAGGGGCAGAACTCTGTGACCCACGGGAAGAGCGCGCGGAAGCGGAGGAAGTCCTTTAGGAACTGGGCCTGGGTCGGGGCGCGGTCGTTGTCGTCGGCGTGCTGGAAGGTGATCAGGGGAGCGATGCCGGCGCGTTTGACGGCTTCCAGCCAGGTGGTCACGGCCGCGAGGTCGCGCGGGCTCGCGACGACGTTCCAGGGGACGACGTCGCGGGCGATGTGGACGCCGAGCTCGGCGATGCGAGGGTCGGAGAACGTGGCCGGTTCGTAGTCGGCGAGGCCGAACTGAAAGCCGGCGGCTGAGGCCGGGGTCGGTGCGAGGGCAGTTGCGACCAGGCCGATCAGCGCGAGGCAGGCCGCCAGGACCGCGAGCGCCGCCTTCGAGGGGATGCAGAGCATGGCTATGCCTTCAACAACGGCGCGTCGCGTTCGGAGCGGTGCACCTCCTCGGCGGACTCGCCGCCGCCGGCGGCAAGCATCCGCTCCAGCAACAGGTGGGCCCCTGCCTTGGAGAGCGGTTCGTTGAGGTTGCCACACTTCGGCGACTGCACGCACGAGGGGCAGCCCGAGGCGCAGGGACACTCGGCGATCAGGCGGTGTGCGTCGCGGCATAGCTCCTCGAAGCGGTGAAACGCGGTGCGCGTGATGCCGATCCCGCCGGGGTGGCCGTCGTAGATGAAGATCGTCGCGCCGCCGGTCTGGGGATGGAGGTTGGTGGACAGCCCGCCGATGTCCCAGCGGTCGCACATCGCGATCAGGGGCAGCACTGCGATCTGGGCGTGCTCGGTTGCGTGCAGCGCGC
>Ga0302181_10002394_pt1 | contig 13325 bp, 13 predicted proteins | sample I_Palsa_E3_3_FD_198786 | JGI IMG/M metagenome (GOLD analysis project Ga0302181, IMG submission 198786) | Peat permafrost microbial communities from Stordalen Mire near Abisko, Sweden - I_Palsa_E3_3 | ecosystem: Environmental > Terrestrial > Soil > Palsa > Peat permafrost | place: Sweden... | reverse complement strand
GCGGTGCCGTCCTGGCCGAACCCGGCCCCGGAGATGTCGCCGGCGGTGAGTTCCTCGCCCGCGGCCGCGGCGGCCATCAGCTCCCCCAGGTAGGCCGCGCCGTCCTCCTCATCGGACCAGGAGGGCTCCGGGGACTCGGGGTCGCCGTCGTTCCCGCCCGCCGGGACCGGCCGCGGCCCGGACCCGGCGGACCCCGAGCCGGAGCCGGAGCCGGAGGGCTCGGGGGCGTCCGGGTCGGGGGCGGTGGGCGGGGCCGGGGGCATGAACCACCTCTCGTTCGGGAGAAAGGAGGAAGGGGGCTTGGGAACAAGGATACCATCTTTCGAGTTTTTGTTCGACCCATCACCGGATCTTTTTTCGATTACATGACCGGGTGCGGCGGCTAAGAGGACTGTGGAGCGTTAAGGTCGGCCCGATCAGCGGGCATGGATTGTCACTAGTGCGGTGCAGTATGTGGACGACCTGCTGCACCAATCCGGGAGGCTCTGTGGCTGCTGATTTCCAGCTCGTGATCGACTGTGCCGACCCTGAGCCGCTGGCCCGGTTCTGGGCCGCCGCGCTGGGTTATGTCTTCGAGCCTCCCCCGGCCGGCGTCGCCGACTGGGATGAGTACTGGCGCGACGTCGGAGTACCCGAGGACGAACTGGGACTGGGTGCGGAACTCATCGTCGATCCGGACCGCCACGGCCCGCGGATCTGGTTCCAGGTAGTACCCGAACGCAAGACGCTCAAGAACCGGCTGCACCTCGACATCCACGCCAGCGGCGGGCGGGCCGTCCCGTTCGAGGTCCGCAGGCAGCGGGTCGACGCCGAGGCCCGGCGGCTGACTGGTCTAGGCGCCACCATGGCCGCAGCGCTCTTCGAAGAGGGGATCGATCACTACGGCGTCGCGTTGCGGGACCCGGAGGGCAACGAGTTCGATATCAACTGACGGGTGAGAGCCGGCTCAGCCGGCGGTGCCGGGAGCGGGGACGCCGATAGGGCTCGGATAGGGGAGCACGCTCGCGCACGCCAGCGCCACCGGAGTGAGGACCTTGACGACTTCGGCCGTGGTCCCGGCGTCGAGGTGAGCCCAGGGCCGCGCCGCGGCGCGGTCGGTGGCATCCTCTACGGCCGCGTGCGCGTTCCGGCCGGCGCTGGTCGGGATACCGTCCGCGCTAACCCAGCCGCGGTCGGCCAGCCTGCTCAGCGCGCTTGCCCACGCCTGATCGGTCCAGCCCCGGACCGGCTGCAAATCCTCCCGGCGCAGGTCCAGGCAGGACCGAAGGACGACGGCCTCGCAGCCGTCGATGTCGGCCGCCGCCAGAGCGGCGAAATGCCCGTCGCCGCGATGCTCCCGCAGCAGCGTGGCCGCCTGCCAGAGCCGGGCCGGACCCGAAAGGCCTCCGGATTTGTCCTCGATGAGGGCGGCGTTCGCCGCGGCCAGCACCCGGCCCGAGCAGTCCAACTCGCCGACCACCTGCCAGAGCAGGTCGGCGGCCGCCGCCGCTTCGGATTCCCGCCCGGCGAGCAGGCCGCCGAGCGCCTCGGCCGCACCCGCCAGCCTGATCCGCAGTGCCTCCTCCGGCGTGATCAGCTCCCAGATCCCGGGGACCGCACGGGCCACGAAGGCGGGAGCGAAGGTGAAGAACGAGGCGGTGACGACCGCCGCGCCTACGGGACCAAGCGGCGCCGCCCGGCCGGCGAAGTACCCCCGCCAAAACCCGCGCAGCCCGGCCTGCTCGAACGCCGAACGGGCCTCGGGCGCGAAGTAAGTTACCGCGTGAATGGGCTCGAACAGGGTCCACATTGACCGCGTCGTCTGTGCCGTGGTCGTCACGACCGCCCCTTTCGCTGGGAATATTTTGGGTTCTTTCCTGGGCAGGATAGCCTTGGGCAGGCCGTTACACATGTGGCGGCGTTCTTGCCCCCAAGCCGGGTAGGGGGTTAGTTATGCGGACTGACCCGGCAAACGCCGACCGGAAGCCCGGCTCGGACACCGGCACGAGCGGCACGTGGCTCAGCTGGTGGCGAGGCTGGCGCACCTGGCTGCCCTTCTTGATCAAGCCCTTGCGCCGCGGCATCGTCCTGTTCGTCATAGCGCTGGTCATCGAGTACCTGGTGGTGCCTGAGCTAGTGGGTGCCAGCAAGGACCTATCCCTGCTCGGGCGGGTGAACGTCGGCTGGCTGGTGGCGGGCCTGGTCACCGAGTGCCTCTCGCTGTTCTGCTATGGCCTGCTGACCCGGGCCGTGCTGTCGCCTCCCGGGCCGGACGATCCGCCCAGGCCGGGCCTGTCCAGGCTGTTCCGCATCGACCTGGCCGCCGCGGCGATCGCGCACGTCATCCCGGCCGGGACGCTGGGCAGCGCCGGGATCGGCTACCGCCTGTTCACCGCGGAAGGCATTAAGGGCAACGACGCCGCGGTCATGATGGCGACTAAGGGCCTGGGTTCCACCGTGGTGCTGAACGTGCTGCTGTGGCTGTCCCTCGTCGTCTCCATCCCGCTGGCGGGCTTTCACCCGATCTACGTGACCGTCGCCGTCATCGGCGCCGTGCTGCTGTTCGCGATCGCGGCCCTGGCGTTCGGCATCACCCGCGGGGTCGGGCGCGCTTCCCGCATCCTGCACGCGGTCGGCAACCGGATTCCCGGCCTGACCGGTGAGCGGCTCGAGCAGGGCCTGCGCGAGGCTGGGGCGTCGTTGTCCGCGCTTGCCCGCGACCGGCGCACCATGTTCTGGTCGCTGACCTGGGCCTCGCTCAACTGGCTGCTGGATGCCGCGTCGCTGTGGTGCTTCGTGGCCGCCTTCGGCCGTTTCGTCAATCCGGTCGAGCTGTTCGCCGCCTACGGGATCGCCAACATAGCGGGCGTCCTGCCCATCACGCCTGCCGGGCTTGGCGTCGTCGATTCGGTGGCTCCGTTGCTGCTGGTCAGCTTCGGCGTCACCCGAAGCGTGGCCACGCTCGGCGTCCTGGGCTGGCGGCTAGTGAACTTCTGGCTGCCCATCCCGGCCGGCGCCGCCGCGTACGTATCCCTCAAGGTGCCGCGGGGATCGGGCCTGAAAGCCATGCGCGCCGCCGTGGCCACCATGACTTCGCACGGCGATCAGCCCCATGAGACCCACCCGCCCGGAACCCAGCCGCCGGAGTCTCAGCCGCCGGAGTCTCAGCCGCCGGAGACCCAGCTGCCCGAGACGGGCTCGCCCGAGGCTCCTGAGCCACCCGCGCTCGCTAGTGACAGGTGAGCTTGGGGTTCCCGCCGACGTAATTGACCGGCCCGAAAAGCAAGGTCACCGCGATCGTGCCCGCTCCCGCGCAATCCGCGGACGACGTGGTGTAGTAGTGCCTTTGCCCGGCGGCGATGGCACCGATAAGCAGCCAGACGAGGATCAGCACCCAGACTAGGCGCATGGTCACCTCCGGGGTGCGCGTTGATAAAGCCGTCACCGGCGGTGCTTTAGTGATATCAGGCCGTGCAACTCAGCGGTAGGCTCGCGCCTGCATCTCATAGAGCTCGGCATAAAGGCCGCCCGCCCGGACCAGGGACGCGTGATTCCCGGTCGCGGCGATCCGGCCATGATCCAGGACGACGATCAGGTCGGCCATCCGGACCGTAGAGAACCGGTGCGAGACAAGCAGCGTGATCGCGCCCGCCTGGCGGCCCAGCTTCCGCGCGGCCAGGTAACGCTCGAACAGCGCGGCCTCGGTGATCGCGTCGAGACTAGCGGTGGGCTCGTCCAGGATGAGCAGCAGCGGTAGGTCGCGCATCATGCCGCGGGCCAGGGCCAGCCGCTGCCACTGGCCGCCGGAGAGCTCATGCCCGCCGGTGAAGGAACGGCCCAGCCGGGTGTTCAGGCCGTCGGGCAGGGCATCGGTGACCGCGGTGGCGTCGGCCCGGTGAAGCGCCGCGTGGAGTGCCGGAACCTGGTCCAGGCGCGCCAGGTCGCCCACCCCGACCGTCTCCCCGGCCAGCAGCTCGAACCGCACGAAGTCCTGGAACGTGGCCGCGGTCCGCCGGCGCCAGGCGCCCAGGTCGATGTCGGTCAGGGGTGTCCCGTCGAGCAGCACTTCGCCCGCTGTGGGCTGGTACATGCCGGTCAGCAGTTTGACCAAGGTGGTCTTGCCGGCGCCGTTCTCCCCGACCAGGGCCACGGCCGCCCCGGCCGGCAGCTGCAGGTCAATCCCGTCAAGCACGGTGCTGCCGTCCGGCGGGTAGCCAAAGCTGACGCCGCGTAGCGTGATACCGCGGCTCAGCGTCGCCGGAGGAGCCGGCCGAGACGCCGGTGACCCAGCGGCAGGATTCTGAACGGCGCGGGCCTCCTGCCCCCGGTAGCCGTCGGCCGCGGCGTAGTCCTCAAGCCAACGCAGCCTCCGGGCGGTCCGCGTCGTCGTGAGCAACTGGCCGATGGCGGCCGCGGCCTGGCCCACCTGGAGCTGAGCCCGCTGGATCAGCGTGACGGCGAGCACGACCTCGCCGACGGTGGCGGTGCCGTGCGCGGCCCGCACCACGACCGCCGCGATCCCGGCGACGAACCCGCCCGCGAACACCAGCCAGCCGGCCGCGCCGAGGATGCCGCCGAGAACAGCCGCCCGGGTGGTGCCCGAGGTCACCCGCCTGGCCAGGGCCCGGTGCCGGTCCAGGATCGGAGCTGCGGCCCCGAATACACGCAGCTCCTTGGCTGGTCCGGCCGAGGTGGCCAGTTCGAAAAGCTCGTTGGCGAGCCGGCGGTCCGGCGCCAGCCGCTCATCGCTGCGCTGCCGCAGCCAGACCGAGAGGCGTTCCCCGGCGACCGGGGCGATCGCGCTCAGCGGCAGCGCGGCCAGCGGCGGGAAGATCACGGCGAGGATCACCACGATGCCGGCCGTCCGGACCAGGACCTGGATGACCAGGAGGATCTGACGCGGGCCGTTCCCCAGCAGCCGCAGGTTCTGCTGGAGCAAGTCGAGCTCGGTCAGGTACGCCGGCCGCTCCAGGTGATCGACCCCGCTGACCGCGTTGATCTGCTCGGCGATCCTGGCCGTCAGGTAGAAGGTCACCCGGTCCGACATCACGGAGCCTGCGGTGCCCGCGAGCATGGCGAGCGCCCAGGTCGCCGTGTACAGGACGACGATGCTGACCACGCCGAGCACCACGCCCCCGGGCTGATGCCGCAGCGAGGCGTCGATGACCAGCGCCAGGCCCACCGGGTAAAGCACCGACGTGATCGCGCCCGCCATCAGGAGGACCGCGGTGTAGACGGTCCAGCCGGGCGCGGCCCGCCAGCCCCAGCTGGACAGGGACCCGAGCACCCCGGCGGCCCGGATCGCCCGCCGCCGGAGACGGCCGCCCAATGTGCCCCCGCCTTTCATTCTTCGGCCTCGCCGAATCGCGCCGCCTGCAAGCCGAACAGCTGGGCGTAACGGTTCCCGGCCGCCAGCAGCGACTCGTGGCTGCCCTGCTCGAGGACCTGACCGCCGTCCAGCACGCAGATGTGGTCGGCCCGGCGGACGGTGGAGAACCGGTGCGAGATGATCACCGTGGTGGTGCCCGCGGTGATGTCAAGGAACCGGTCGAAGAAATCGGCCTCACCCCGGGCGTCCAGCCACGCGGTCGGCTCGTCCAGGACCAGGATCCTGGCCCCGTGGCGGACGGCGAACAGGGCGCGGGCGAGCGCGATCCGCTGCCATTGCCCCCCGGACAGGTCAACTCCGCCCTGGTAATGCCGGGACAAGACGGTCTGCCAGCCGTTTTCCAGCGACGTGAGCGTGCCGAGGGCTCCGGCCCGCGCGGCGGCGGCGGTGAGCCCCTCGGTGTCTTCGGCAAATCCGGGCGCCCCGAATCCGATGTTCTCGGCGAAACTGAGCGGGTAATGCGCGAAGTCCTGGAAAACCACCGCCACCTGACGCTGCCACTGCGCCGGGCTGAGCCGGGCCAGGTCGACCCCGTCGACCAGGATCCGCCCTGCCACCGGATCGTGCAGCCGGGCGAGCAGCTTCACCAGCGTCGTCTTCCCCGCGCCGTTGATGCCGACCACGGCCGTAGCCCGGCCGGCCGGCAGGACGAGATCCAGGCCCTCGAACACGTCCCGTTCGGCCCCCGGATAGCGGAAGCGCACCCGCTCGAAGCGGACTTCACGCGCGGGCCGCCCGGCCGCGGGCTGGTCGCCGGACAGGTCGGGGCCGGCCGGCCTGAGCGAGGCCTCAAGCTGGCTGACCCGGGGCAGCCCCTGCAGCATCCAGGCCAGGGCTACGTCGTCCCAGGAGATGTCGCCGAGCGGCGTGGTCGCCGCCAGCATCGGCAGCATGACGGCCAGGGTGCCCAGGGAGATCTGCCTGTGGTACGCGGCCAGGCCGAGGTACCCGGCCGCCGCCGCGAAGGCGGCCAGCACCGGCGCGCACAACAGCAGGACCTTACGGTCCAGCCGCCGCAGCGCCGCCCAGGGGGCGGCCATGCCGAGAAGCCATTGCGACCGGTAACGCTCGACCAGCCAGCCGCCCAGGCCGAACACCCGGGACTCTTTGGCGACCGGCGGGAGCGCCGCCAGCCGTTGCAGGTACCAGGCGCGGCGCAGCACCTCAGAGCCGCCCGCGTACAGGGCCCCCTGTTCCCTGATCAGCTTGAGCTGCGGGCGCCGGATGATCACCCAGAGCGCCAGCATCCCCAGGCCCAGCCACCAGCGCCACGACGCGAGCACGGCGCACGCGATCAGGCCGCTGGCCCGGTTGCTCACCACGAGCGCGAGCGTCATCGGTGCGTCGGCCGGCATCTGGCCGGTCAGCTGCCCCTGCGCGAGCGCCAGGTCGTCGAGCACCCGGGGATCCTCCAGGTGCGAGATGCCGGCTGGTCCCGATACCGCCGTCATCAGCCGGTCCTCGGTCCGGTAGACCAGGCGCCACTTCACCACCGAACTCAGGGCCGACTGCACCGGGCCCAGCAGCAGCGCCGCCGCGTAGGCGATCCCGGTAACCGTCAGGGCCTCGATCAAGCTGTGCCCGGCCTGCGACCGCAGCCCGCCGCGGGCGGCGGCCGGAATGTCGCCGACCAGCCGGCCGGCCGCGATAAGGACTAGGTTGGGCAGGACGGAGGCTGCGGCCGCGTAGCCGGCGACGGCGAGCGAAAGCGGGCGGCTGGTCTCCCACAGAAGCCGGATCGCCGAGCCGTAGCCGGGCCCCGTGAGCGCGGGAAAGATCCGTTTGCGGACATTCTTGCCCCGCTCTCCCACCGCCCCAGGCTACAGCGGATCGAATTAATTAAGCTAAATTTTGTTCCCCGCCCATCCGATCTGACCCCGGCTCCGAAGGTGGCATATGAACCCGAGTGACTCGGATGCGTCCCGGTTCAGATCTGTGTCCACCGATAGGAGGGGAGAGCGGGACCTAGACGACCTGCTCATCCACGTGGCGCGCGGTGACCAGATGGCGTTCGAGACGCTGTACGACCGTTTGGCCGGGCCCGTTTACGGCGTGATCCGCAGGGTTCTGAAGGATCCGTCCCAGTCCGAGGAAGTGGCTCAAGAGGTTCTCCTCGAAGTGTGGCGGACCGCGGCCCGGTTCAACCCGGCGCTCGGTGGTGCGGCGACGTGGGTGATGACCATCGCCCACCGCCGCGCCATCGACCGGGTCCGGTCCATAACGGCGGCGGCCGAGCGTGAGCACAAGCTAGCCGATGTCGGTACACCACATGATGAGGTCGCTGAGGCGGTGGAAGCGAGCCTGGACGCCGAGCGGGTCCAGCGCTGCCTGGGCGGGCTCACCGAGATTCAGCGCGAGTCGATCACCCTGGCCTATTACGGCGGGCACAGTTACCGGCAGGTAGCCGAGTTGCTCAACGTCACGCTGGGCGCCGTCAAGACGAGGATCCGCGATGGGCTGATCCGGATGCGCGATTGCCTGGCGGTGAACTGATGAAGCTGTTCCGCCGTGATCTGCACTCCCTCAGCGGCGCCTACGCGCTGGACTCCCTTGAGCAGGGCGCCGAGTCCGAGCGGTTCGCCCGCCACCTGAACCGATGCCCGTCCTGCGCCGGCGAGGTCCGCGAGTTCCGTGAGGTGGCGACCGCGCTGGCCTTCGCCGCGACCACCGCGCCGCCGCCTGAGCTTCGCGACCAGGTGCTGGCGGCCGCGGCGCTTACCCGCCAGCTACCGCCCGAGGTCCAGTCCCGCGCACGCTCGCACCGGGCTCGCGCGCGCGCCAGGGCCAGGGTGCCCTGGGTACCGTGGCTGTCCGGTGTTGTCGCCGCCGCCGCCGCCGTCGTCGCGGTGCTTTTCGGCTTCGCCCGGGCCCACACCGAGCAGGAACTGAATCAGGTCCGGGCGCAGAACCAGGCGATCGCCCTGGTCTTGTCGGCGCCGCAGGTCAAGCTGCTTACTCACGCCACGACCAAGGGCGGCGTGGCCACCGTGGTGCTGGCCGCGGACCGGCATGAGCTGGTGGTGACCACCAACGGTCTGCCCGCGCTGCCCGCGGGCCAGGTCTACCAGCTCTGGCTGATCGGCACGACGAAGACCGTGTCGGCGGGCCTGCTGCCTTCGGCCAGGTCGGGGCAGACCGGGCCGGTGCTGGCGTCCGGGGTGGTCCAGGGTGACCGCCTCGGCCTGACCATCGAGCCAGCCCCCGGAACGACCAAGCCCACCACCACACCCATCCTGGCCCTGCCACTACCCGTCTGAGAGCGCTACCCGTCTGAGAGCGCTACCCGTCTGAGAGCGCTACCCGTCTAAGGCTCAGACCGGCCAGCGGCAGCTGGTGACCTGCCCCCCGGTGATGGTGGCGGTGGCCGCCGGGCTGTGCTCGTCACGCCAGATCGTGTACTGCCCCGCGGTCAGGCTCGGGTAGACGGCAGCGTACCTGGTCTTGTTCGCCATCGGCCGCTGCCGAACCTGTGAGTGCGTGCGATGCGCACCGGGCTCATCGTCCCGGCTAATCTCGATCTCCGCGCCGTCCATTTCGGCCGGCGTGTACAGGATCAGGGCGCCGACGTCAGCGCCGAGATCCAGGACGACGGTGCCGGGGCCGGTAGGACCGGCTGCTCCCTCGGTCATGATGTACTCCTTCGCAGAACAAGAACCGCAAAACAAATCGCTAACCATAAGCCACACAAGTCACAGCGCCCCGGTGAGACCACCAGACCGGTGGTCTCACCGGGGCGATGATGCGATCAGAAGCCAGCCGGCGGGGTGGGCGGGGTGGCGTCCGGAGTGTAGTAGCCGCTGTACGGAACCCCGAGATAGGGAAACTCGGTCAGATACGGGGAGCTGACGTCTGACGGGGTGAGCCCGTCGCTGACCTCGCCTGCGGCCGCGTCGGGCGTGTAGGACTTGTCGACCAGCCCGTAGATCACTCCGGCGATCGCCCGGATTTCGATCGTAACGACGTCGTCAAAGACCCGGCGCCCGTTCGGGAAACCGGCCGCGTCGCCGCCGATCAGGCCGAGGATGTTCGGGCTGGCCGTCGGCTTGATGGTCGTGTTCAGCCGCAGCATGTCCGCCTGAACCGCCCCGGTGTAGTTGGTGAATCCGGTAACGATGCCGGCGGGGATACCGGTGAGCAAGATCGCCTCGAGGTCGGCGCGTGCCGTACCGGCCTTGTCCAGCGCGGCCAGCTGGGGGAACACGCCGGGGTACAGGGCCGGCAACAGCGATGCCAGCTCGGGATGGGCGACGTACTGCGCGAACTGCTTGTCCGCCGAAGGCGGCAGCGAGTTCCACAGATCCTTCTTGCCCATCGGGTTAATGACCTCATTGAACAGCGGGTTGCCCAGCCTCGACACCTGCCGCCACGGCCCGCTGTACACGTTCCTGCCCTGGTCCTCGTCCCACATCGTGGCCGACTGGCGGTACGCCGCCGTCCACACGCCGATAGTCGGGTGACCGTGGGAGGTCAGCAGGGAGATCGGCACCTGGATCGCGATCGAGTGCACGTTCAGGTCGTTGGTGTCGTTGACGCCGGCCGTCGAGGCCAGAACGACCGGCAGCCCGAAGGTGGTGTGCAGCTGCTCGAACGGGCGCAGGTCGGCCAGGTCGAATATCGCGCCCAGGTCGACGTAGAAGCCCTCGGCCCGCTGGCCGGCGAACACCTTAATGCCGTCGACCAGGCTGTGGACGGCCTCGGCCGTCAGCGCCGGGTAGTCCGGCGTGGACAGCGGCCCGATGTTGCACGGCGGGCTGGCCAGTTTGCTGCCGATGGTCTTCTGCGCGTCGCCGTCTACCACGGTGACGCTGTAGTACTGGCGGCGGTTGAAGGTCGAGTCGCTGATGGACGTGATCGGGCCCGTGTTGTACAGGAAGGTGTCCTCGTCCTGCACCTCGGTCGTGAAGCGGAACTCATAGGAGATGTCCGCGTAGCCGTCGCCGTTGTTGTCGATGTGGATGGCGTAGAGCACGTCGTCGCCGAACTCATAGAAGTTCGGGCCGCCGGACGGCTCCTGCAGCGGGATGTAGTTGGCGATCAGCGTGACCGTGTCGGGCTTATCGGGGCTCACGAACGCGTACACGTCGGTACTGTCGGCCACCGGGTCCTTGGAGATCTCCGGCGCCTCGCGATGCGATGACATTCATTACCTCACTGGATCGAAACTGGTTCGAAACTGACTCGAATGGGCAGATGGCAGGCGTTGCCCGGCGGCCGTTATCCGACCGCCCGGGCGATCCGGGCGGCCAGGTCCTTGTCGCGCAGCCGGGTCTTTCTCGTTCCCGAGAACACCTCGATGTCGCCGGACTTGGCGTCGCGCACGTGCACCATGAGCGGCCCGTCGTGCTGAGACGCACCGTGGCTCTGAGTCTGATCGGTGGCGGCAAAGGCCGGGCTGGCCGCCGATCCGATGGCGGTGATGGCGAGACCAGCGGCCCCCGCGGTCGCGGCTCCCCGGAGCATGGAACGCCGTGACAGGCGGCGCGCCTGCTCTGATGGACGATTGGCATCCTGGCTGGGCATGACAAATCCTTTCCATGGCTGGTTGGCATGCTCGTCGCCGACGGCGAAGGCCACGCCGGGCAGTTTGACGGATTGTAAGCGAACGCTTACTTAGAGTATTTTAAAGCCGAGCATATCGCTTTTTGTGGCGCAAGGGAATACCTTCGGCTGCAGGTGCGCGTGTGATACATGTGACGCCTGTGATAGACCGAACGCAAGCACACTTCGCCCATGCTGATTTCCCTACCCCAAACCGGATCCCGTGGCCTTCGTCGGCTACGGATCTCCGTCACGCGTTTGTTTCGCAGCGGATGAGCTGACGGATGGCCCTGGAAGTGAAAAACGTTCGGTAACGTTTTGGCTTCACCGGACATCAGGGGGTGCCTTCGGCGATTCGGCTGCGAAGGCCACCCAAGCCCATTAAACCTACGCCTGGCCGCGCGGCCTCATGGCGCCCATCCGGTGATGACCAGGAGATAGAGGCCGAACCACGTGGACACGACGGTCAGCACGGCGATGAGGCCCACCAGGACCGGCGTCCGCAGCGGGGCCGCCAGACGGGCCAGCGGCAGCGCCAGCAGCGCGGCCGGGAGCAGGAAGCGCGGTTTGGAGCTGATCCAGTTGGCGCTCGTCGTCAGGGCCATGACGACCACCACGAGCGTGTAGGCGTGCAGGTAGAGGGGGATGCGCTCGGTCAGGCTCCAGAGCGTGAGCACGGCCGCGGCGACGATGGCCAGCACCACGAGGACCTGCGCGACCGAAGGCCCTTCCAGGAAGATGTTCTTCGCCACCCGCAGCATGCTCACGCCCCAGTCGAAGGTCATGTGGCAGGTGTGATTCTCGACCCAGAACCATCCGTCCAGCCGGTGCGTCGCCAGGGCCACGTATCCGAGGTAACCCAGGAGTCCCAGCGGGGCCAGGACGGCCGCCACCAGGGGCCGCCACCACGCCGCGATGGGCTGGCGGGTGCGTCCGGCCTGGACCAGGGCGACCAGTGCCGCGACCGCGATCACCGCGACCAGGGCCGCGGCGGTGCTGCGCACAGTACCGGCCGCGATCGTCAGCCCCGCGGCGGTCAGCCACCGCCGGTCGACCAGCGCGACCAGAGCCCAGAAGGCCAGAGCGCAGAACAGCGTCTCGGCATACACCATAGACAACACCAGCGAACCGGGTGCGATCGCCCAGAGCGCGACCATGAGCACGCTGACCCGCGGATCGCCGGTCAGCTTCAGGCCCAGCGTGGTGAGGCCCCACGCCGCCGCGGTCCCGGCGACCGCCGTCACGATGAGGCCGGCCGCGATCAGGCTCACCCCGGGGAGCCAGGCGATCGCGTCGATGGCCGCCGGGTAGCCGGGAAACCAGGCAAAGACCGAGGCGTGGGCCAGCTGGCCGGCCGGATAGGTGTAACCGTGCGCGGCAATGGCCCGGTAATGGCCGGCGTCGGATGCACTAAGCAACCGCAATAGCGTCCAGTGCCGCAGCTGGTATTTACCGCGCCGCAGTACGAAGGCGCTGATGGCCAGGCCAAGCGCGCGAATGCCCGCGTAGCTGAGGACCCCGATCACCGGCAGCGGAAACCGGGGCGGTTCCGGAACTGGCCGGCCGCTGTCCGCTGCGGCCGGATCTGACGACGCCGGTGCCGCCGCACCAGCCGTGCCCGAAATCAACCCAAATCTTGACATTCTCAAACCAGGCCCTTAGTTGATAAAGATCCGCCGGGTGCGACACCTCCCGGTACGTAAACGCATGCCACGCGAGCATAGTTGCTAGCCATATGCCACGGATCGGAAAGGAACTAATCACGCCCGGCTGCACGCACCCGTCATCCGGACATAAATTCTTATACCGAACGAGCCCTGGCTCGTCCCCCCGGCACCGGTCATGCCCGCCCGCGCGGCGTACCGTCTCCTTGTGGTTCGCTATCGGGTGCTGATCTCCGGCCGGGTCCAGGGCGTTTTCTTCCGCGATACCTGCCATCGGCTGGCCGAGCGCAGCGGCGTGGCCGGATGGGTGCGCAACCTCCCGGACGGCCGGGTCGAAGCGGTCTTCGAGGGGCCAGACGAGGACGTCCGCCGTCTCGTGGCCTGGGCGCACAGCGGCCCCCGCCTGGCCGAGGTGGCCGACGTCGCCGTCCAGCCCGAACCGCCCGAGGGACTCACCGCGTTCCAGGTCAAGTAGCAAGACGCCGCCCCGCCCCGTTCGCGCGCCCCGCTCCCGGCTGTGACCCACGCCATATTCGATTAAACAGATCGGTTTAGTATATTTAACCTATGACCACGACTTCGATCGGAACCAGGCTCGGCCTCCGCAAGATCACCGCGCGGATCGGGGCGGAGGTCTCCGGCGTCAGCCCGTCGCTGGAGCTGGACCCGGACACGGTGACCGCGATCCGCGCCGCGCTCAATGAGCACAAGGCGCTCGTGTTCCGCGGCATCAGCGTCGATGACGACGGCCAGCA
>Ga0302181_10002392_pt1 | contig 13344 bp, 16 predicted proteins | sample I_Palsa_E3_3_FD_198786 | JGI IMG/M metagenome (GOLD analysis project Ga0302181, IMG submission 198786) | Peat permafrost microbial communities from Stordalen Mire near Abisko, Sweden - I_Palsa_E3_3 | ecosystem: Environmental > Terrestrial > Soil > Palsa > Peat permafrost | place: Sweden... | reverse complement strand
CCCGAGCCCACGATTGCCGCGAGCAAGAGTGCCGTGCCGACTGCTTCCGCTGCAGCGCGGCGCGCGAGCGTCATGCTAGCAGCATGCCGCGGACGCCGGTGATGCGTCCGTTTGGCAGCACGCCAACGTCTCGCCTTGACGCTCCTCGCTCTCGGCAATAACGACGTACGTCTCCCAGCGCCGTCCATCGGGGTCCGCCGTCCAAACCTTTGTCTGGACAGCGTAGCAGCACGTTTCATCGCGCTCGACGTCGACCGGAAATCCGGCCGCTTCGAAGCGCGCGATCGTTGCTTCGACCTCCTCTGCGCTCTCGACGACGACACCATAATGAGCGCTCTCGTGGACGTTCACGCGTGCATCGAGGTCGAGCGCGAGCTCAAGGCCGGGCTGGTCGGTAACGAACAACGCGTAGTCGGCATAGTGCTTCGCCGGCTGCGCGACCAGCAGCGTACGGTAGAAGGCAACGCTTGCGTCGATGTCGCGCGTCACGAAGTTGAGGTGCATCTTCATGCGAGGACCTTTATCGGCATGACCAGTGCGAGCGCGGTTTCGAGCCGCTCCCGCGCGTCAGGCGCGAGGGAGTAATAGCCCCACGTGCCGCGACGTACCGACGTCACGAGGCCCGACTCTTTGAGGAGCTTTAAGTGATGCGAGACGCTGGACTGGTTGAGTTCGAGTCCGGCGGTAAAGTCGCAGACACAGACCTCATGCTCGCTTCGAGCGAGCGTGGCGAGGATCGTGAGCCGCGCTGGGTCCGCAAGGGCTTTGAAGATGTCCGCCTCTGCAGACATTTCGCGACCGTACACCGAGGCTTCGGGGCAGCAGCGTTGCATCGACATATTTCGATTCTATGCGATTGAATCGGTTTCTGTCAATCCAACCCGGGCGTCCCACCGGCCCCCGGCGTCGTTGCGGGGGGTCGGGGGCGTATGGTAAGCTGTCGCGGCTATGTTCCGGTTTGACCTTCAGCTGTTCGCGTCCAAGAAGGGCGCAGGTTCCACTCGCAACGGGCGTGATTCGAACGCCCAGCGCCTGGGCGTGAAGCGCTTTGGCGGCGAGGCGGTCATACCGGGCAACATCATCGTCCGCCAGCGCGGGACCCACTTTCACCCTGGCCAGGGCGTCATGATCGGCAAGGATCACACGATCTTCGCCGTCGTGAGCGGTCAGGTCACGTTCACGAATTCGAAGAAACGCAAGCACGTCAACGTCGTGCCGGCTGCCGTCTGAGGGCCTTCCGCCCCAGGTCCGGCGAGCGGCGCGTGCCTCGGTGATGCGCGCCGCCTAACGCATGCAGTTCATCGATGAAGCGAGCATCACCGTCGCGGCCGGCAAGGGCGGCGACGGAATCGTCGCGTGGCGACGCGAGAAATACGTGCCCAAAGGCGGTCCGGCGGGCGGGGACGGCGGCCGCGGCGGCGATGTGCTGCTGGTGGCCGACCCGGAACTCGGCACGCTGGTCGACTTCCGTTACAAGAAGCAGTTCGGCGCCGAGTCCGGCAAGGCGGGCCAGACCTCCAATAAGTCGGGGAAAGCCGGCGACGACCTCGTCGTGCGCGTCCCGGTCGGCACGCTCGTCACCCGCACCGAACTTGACGCGGAAGGCAATCGCGGCGCAGGCCGGCTCTTCGCCGACTTGAGCGTGCCGTTCGAACAGGTTCGCGTCGCCAAAGGCGGCCGCGGCGGCTTGGGCAACCAGCACTTCGCGACGGCCGCGCGCCAGGCACCGCGCATCGCCTATAACGGCGAGCCCGGCGAGCGCTGCGAGCTCAAGCTCGAATTGAAGCTGCTCGCCGACGCCGGTATCATCGGACTCCCGAATGCCGGCAAGTCGACGTTGCTCAGCGTCGTCTCCGCGGCGCGGCCTAAGATCGCCGACTATCCGTTCACGACGCTCGAGCCGCAGCTCGGCGTCGTGCGCGTCGCCGAATACGAGTCGTTCGTGATGGTCGACGTCCCCGGTTTGATCGCCGGAGCGCACGAAGGTGCCGGGCTCGGCGACCGCTTCTTGCGTCATGTCGAGCGCACGCGCGTCCTCGTCCACCTCATCGCCGGCGACAAATCTCCCGATGCAGTCCTCATCGACAAAGCGACGATCGAAAACGAATTGGGCGCGTGGAATCCCATGCTGCTCGAGCGGCCGGTCATCACCGTCGTCACGAAACTCGATCTACCCGATGCGCGCGCGACGTTCGAGGAGCTGCGCGAGACGATCCCCGGCCTGCGCGGGATCTCCGCCGCCACCGGCGAGGGCGTGCAAGACCTCGTCTACGCGACGTGGGAAACGATCCGCTCGACGCCGATCCCGGAGCTGACAAAGCCGGAGCCGGCGCAGATTCAGCTGGTCGCCGACGAACCGTTCGAGATCCGCGTCGAGGCGGGGACGTACATCGTCAGCGGCGCGCGCGTCGAACGGCTCGCGCAGATGACCGACTTCGATTCCGACGAAGCGCTGGTGCGTTTCGAGCAGATCCTCGCCAAGATGGGCGTCGACAAGAAACTGCGTGAACTCGGCGTCCGCGAAGGCGACACGGTGCGTATCGCGGGCGTCGAGTTCGACTACAGCTAGCTGATCTCAGGCGTTGGCTACGGCTGCGTAGAGTTGCAGAATGTGCGTCCATGCGTTGTCGCCGTCGTAGATCTTGCGCTCCTCTTCAGCCCGCTCGCCATACGCCTCTAAGTTGCGATGCACGAGTTCCACGCGTGTGCGCGTCGCACTCTCGGGGATGAAGCGCAGCTCGATCTCCGTTCGCAGCGTCGGATCGTAGGTCCAATCATGGCTGATCGACCAGGTCAGCACGAGTCGCTGCGGCGGCTCATAGGCAAGGACCTCACCGATCATCGTCTCGCCACCGGTGCGGCCGATGTCGTACCAGCGTCCACCGGCGTGCGGTTCGATGATCGACGCGCGCGCCGGCGCTTCGCCGATCGTGTGCGTGGCGAGAGGCCACCAAGACGTCATGTCGACGAACACGTCGAAGGCACGCGCTTGCGGCACGTTGACGACGATCGATCGCTCGACTGAGATGCCGGTCGACTCCGTTGGCGCTGGTGACATGATTACTTCTCCCCTTCGGCGGCGTTCTTGAAGGCGACGAGCGCGTTGCGCCACAGCTGTTCGAAATAGGACCGCAGCAGCGCGATGCCGTCGGGGTCCGCGACGTAGACGTGGCGCGTCCCCTCGGTGCGGACGCTCAACAGCCCGGCGCTCTTGAGGACACGCAGGTGCTGGGAGACGGCCGGCCGGCTCACCGGCAGTTCGTCGGCGAGCTCGCCGACCGCGCGCGGTTCGCGCACGATCAACTCGAAGATCGTCCGCCGGGTGGGATCGGAGAGCGCGTGCAGCTTCGTCGCTTGGTTCGTTTTCACTTACCGTAAGCATACACTTACCGATCCCCGCCGTCAAGCCGTCGGGAGAGCGCGCGCAAGGTCAGCCTCGCGATGCCGCGAACGCGCGGGCCATCATGCGGGTCGGCGTCTTCGGCGGGTCGTTCGATCCGGTGCATAACGGCCATCTGTTCGTCGCGGAAGCCGTGCGCGAAGCGTCGCAGCTCGATCGCGTGCTGTTCGTTCCGACCCGCGAGGGGAAGCATTATCGCGACGGGGCGATGAGCGCGCCGGCACCGGTTCGTGCCGAGATGATCCGGCTGGCGATCGCCGCCAACGAAGCGTTCGCGCTCGACGAGAGCGACTTGGCGCCCGAGGCCAGCGGTTTCACGGCGGACCTGTTGCCGCGGCTGCAGGCGCGGTATCCCGATGCGACGTTGACGTTCATCGTCGGTGGCGATTCGCTCGCGCGTTCGCGCTGGCAGCGGCTCGATGAGGTGATCGATGCGGTCGAGGCCTTCGTCGTCGCACCGCGCGGCGACGTGAGCGAGACCGACCTCGAGGATGCCCTCGCTGAGATCGACGCCGCACGCCGCGCAAAAATTCGCTTCCTCGATTTGCCGCTCGTCGCCGAGTCGGCGACGCTCATTCGCGAGCGGCTCGGGAGCGGGAAGAGCGTGCGCTATCTCATCCCCGAGCCGGTCTGTCGCTACATCGCCGAACGCGGGCTCTACCAGTGACGAAGAAGGCCGCGCTGGAACGCGCAATCGCCGGCATTCCGGCGCGCGAACTCGCCGAGACCTACGGCACGCCGTTGTTTCTTATCGATCTCGACGTGCTCGATCTGGAGATCGACCGTTTCGCGCGCGCCTGTGCGCCGCACGGCATTGCGGTCGCCTACGCGGGCAAGGCGTTTCTGTGCACGGCGCTCGCCGAGCATCTTGCCGGGACCCCGTTGCGGCTCGACGTGTGCTCGCTCGGCGAACTCGTCACGGCCGAGCGTGGCGGCTTCCCCGCCGGACGCATGTACTTTCATGGCTGCGGAAAGACGGATGCCGAATTGCAAGCCATCGTCGACCGTCGCGTGGCGTTCGATGTGATCGACAATCACGAAGAACTCGAGCGCCTCGCAGCGCTCGCGCCGGCCGCTGCGCCCGTCGACGTGATGCTGCGCGTCAACACCGGCATCGAAGCGCACACGCACGCGTTCATCCGTACCGGCGGCGAGAACACGAAGTTCGGTTTCGCGCGTTCCGAGCTCGGCGCCGTCCTCGCCCGTGTCGCCGAACTTCCGATGTTGCGCCTCATCGGTTTGCACGCGCACATCGGCTCGCAGATCGAAGAGCCCGCACCGTTTCTCGCCAACCTCGACGAGCTCGTCGCCGGCGCTGCCGAGGCGCGCGCCCTCGGCTTGCCGGTCGCCGAACTGATTTGCGGCGGCGGGATCGCGGTCGCCGAGGGCTTCGACGATCCCCATCCGCTCGAACTCGAACCACTGGCAGCGGCGCTTGCGGCGCGCACCGGCAACCTCGGCGTGCGGCTGATGCTCGAGCCCGGCCGTGCGCTGATCGCCCGGGCCGGGACGTCGCTGTACCGCATCATGGCGGTCAAGGTGCAGGGCGGCCGCCGCTTCGTCATCGTCGACGGCGGGATGGCCGACAACCCGCGTCCCATCATCTACGGCGCGCGCCACCGGCCCGAGGTGATGTCGGCCCGCGACGCAGGGGTGCCGGAGGCCGCGACGCTCGTCGGACGCTCGTGTGAAAATGACGAGATGGGCGACTATGCGTTGCCGCGCGGGCTGGCGGCGGGCGATCTGCTCGCGCTGCGGACCACCGGCGCCTACACCTACAGCATGGCCAGCAACTACAACCGTTTCGGCCGTCCGCCGGTCGTCTTCGTCCGGGACGGCCATCACCGCCGGGTCGTGCGCGGCGAATCGCCGGAGGATGTCGCGGCCCGCGACTTGGTGTGATCCGAAACTGAGTTCGCGAAATTCTGCGTTTGCACGTTGTCAGCGCGCGCGCCGCACCGTAGACTAGACGCATCGCTTCGCTTGAAATTCTGACCGCCGTCGCGCTCGCGAGTGTTTCACCCCGTCGCCGCAGCTTGTTGGCGTCGCTGGGTTTGCGCGTCACGGTCGTTCCCAGCACCTACCGCGAGCGAGCGCTGCCCGGCGTCGCCCCGGTCGAGGTGGCACTGCGGCACGCGCGCGGCAAAGCCGACGCGGCGGCGCCCGCCCACAGCCTGATCGTCGCCGCCGACACGGTGGTCGATCTCGACGGTGAGTCGCTCGGCAAACCGGCCGACGTCGCGGCCGCGCGCGGCATGCTGCGGCAGCTCTCGGGGCGCTGGCACACGGTCCATACCGCGTTCGCCCTGCGCGACGACCGCACGGGGTCCCGGTTCGACGAGGTCGTCTCGACGCGCGTCCGCTTCGCCGACCTCAGCGACGCGACGATCGCGGCCTATGCCGCCAGCGGCGACGGGCTGGACAAGGCCGGCGCCTACGGCATTCAGGGCTTCGCCGCGACGCTGGTCGAGCGCATCGAGGGCGACTACTTCACCGTCGTGGGCTTCCCGCTGGCGGCGTTCGCGCGCGCGCTCCCGCGCATCGGCCTCGTGCTGACTCCCCCGGCGGCCGATATTCCGGTTGAGGTACCGGCATGAGTTTTACCGGAACGTTGCGGGCGACGTTCAGCCCCGACATCGGGATCGATCTCGGCACCGCCAACACGGTCGTCTACTCGCGCGACGAGGGCATCCTCATCAGCGAACCGTCGATCGTCGCGTATCGCACGACCGACGATACGATCGTCGCGGTCGGCACCGGCGCCAAAGAGATGGACGGCCGCGCGCCGGGCCGCGTGCGAGTGGTCCACCCGCTGCGCGGCGGGACGATCTCCGATTTCCGCGGCGCGCACGCGCTGGTGAAGACGGTCGTGGACCGGGCGATGTCGTCGCGGGCCCGGATCGCGCCGCGCGTGGTCGCGTGCGTCCCCGGCTGTGCGACCGACATCGAGTGCAAAGCGGTCGAGGAAGCGATCCGGGCCGCCGGTCCGCGTTCGACGACCTTCGTTCCGCAAGCGGTCGCCGCCGCGATCGGCGCCGGCCTCGACGTGATGGGGACGACGCCGCGCATGGTGATCGACATCGGCGGCGGCACGACCGAGATCGCGGTGCTGATCCTGGGCGGCGTCGTGGCGATGCACTCGATCAAGATCGGCGGCGACACCTTCGACGAGGCGATCGCGGCGCGTCTGCGGCGCGAGTCCTTCGGCGTCGGGCCGCTAACCGCGGAACGGCTCAAGATCGAGCGCGGCTACGCCGGCCGGCCGCTGCAGCGTGACGCCTTGCTCGCTTCCGGAACCGACATGGCACGCCGCACGCCCGCCAAGCGGCTCATCGAGGAGACGCTCGTCGGTGAGGCGATGCGTGACGGCATCGACAAGATCGTGCGCGCCGCCTGGTTCATCCTCGAAGCGATGCCGCCGGATCTTGCCGGCGAACTGCTCGAGTCGGGGATCATGCTGACCGGCGGCGGAGCGCTCGTGCCGGGACTCGCAGGCGAGATCGGTGTCCGGACGAACGTGCCGACGACGGTCGCCGACGATCCGTTGGGTTGCGTCGCGCGCGGCGCCGGTGAGATTCTCGCGTCGCCCGGACTCCACGAACGGCTCCGGCCGCACGCGGACCGGCTGACGAGGTGGTATCAATCTTTACGTATCGGGATGAAAGAAGGCTATTCGCGGTAGTCGGGGCGGTCATCGTGGCCGCCCTCATCGCGCTCTTGCAGCTTGACTTCGCCCGCGCGGGCCGCTCGTCGCCGCTCTCGCTCACCGTCACGACGGTGACGACGTACGTGCAGGTCGCGGTCGCAGCGGTCGTCGACGCCGTGCGCGGTGCATCCGCGTCGGTCGCACGCACGCCGCGACTCAGCGAAGACAACCAGCGCTTGCGCGCCGAGAACGCATCGCTGCGCGCGCAGAACGACGAGTATCAGGAACGCTTGGCGCGCGTCCCCGATGCGCTCGGGTTGGCGCGCGCGCAGTTCGCGCATCCCGACGGCATCGCCGCGACCGTGATCGGTTTCGATCCCGAAGCAGCGCTGCACGACGTGACGATCGATCGCGGTCTCAAAGACGGCGTACACCTCGACGACGGCGTGATCACCGGCGACGGCGTGGTCGGCCGCGTCGTTGAAGTCGACCCGCTCTCGTCGCACGTGCTGCTGGTCAGCGATGCGACGTCACGCTTGCCGGCGGTGGTGCAGCGCGGTCGCTGGTGGGCGATCGCCGTCGGCACCTCGGCGCACGTGAAGCTGCAGTACGTCTCGCAAGACGCCAAGCTGCGTATCGGCGACCGCGTCGTGACCGGCGAAGGCCGTTCGTTTCACGCCGGCGTGCTGATCGGCCGCATCTCGCAGCTCGAACCCGTCTCGGCCGGCGCGCTCGACCAGAGTGCGATCGTGCAACCGGCCGTTGATCTCGGGGCGCTCACACGTGTCATCGTTCTACCGCAGAAGTAGTTACCGCAGCCTCGAACGCGCCGTCGGACCCGCCTATTGGCCGATCCTGGGCTGGACGTCGCTGCTGGTGCTCGCGCAAACCACGATCGTCCCGCTGTTTGCGTTCCGCGGCGCGGTGCCGTCGCTGGTCACGATCGCCGTCGTGCTGTACGCGCTGCGTGCCGGCGCCCGCCGCGGCGCCATGCTGGCGATCCCAGCCGGCTTGCTCGAAGACATCTTCGCCGGCACGGGAGGCGGCTGGACCATCGCGACCACGCTCGTCGCGCTGCTCGTCGGCGGTTTCTCGCGGCGCATCTTCGCCGAAGGCGCGTTCGCGCCGGCCGTGCTGTGCGGCGCGGCCGTCCTCGTGCGCGAGCTCGCCTTCTGGTCGGTGATGCGGATGGAAGGCTATCCGGCGGGCTATGCGACCGCGCACCTGCATGCCGCGCTGTGGAGCGCGCTGCTGACCGCGCTCGTCGCACTGCTGTGGCTCTCGGCGCGCCATCGTCTCGTGCACGACAAGACCACGGTCGAGCGCATAGGATGAGCGCCGAGCGTTTGGGTGCACCGCAGCCGCTGGCGCGCATCTTCGGCTTCGTCGCTATCCTGGCGCTGGCGCTCGCCGCAATCGTTGCGCGGCTCGTCCAAGTGCAGCTGCTGCAAGGCGAGACGTTTGCGGCGGCCGCGCGGGCGAATCAAGTGCAGACGATCCCGGTCGCTGCGCCGCGCGGATTGATCGTCGACCGGCACGGCGTTATCCTCGTCCGCTCGCGGCCCTCGTTCGTCTGCGCGCTGGTTCCGTCCGAGATCGCGAACATCGACAAGACGCTGGCGGCGCTCTCGAGCGTGCTCGGCATCCCCGTCGGGAAGCTCGAGCACCGGCTCTATCACCATCACGGCAAGAACTATCGCAACTTCGATGAGGTCGTGGCGTACGAGCCGTATGGTCCCGTGATCCTCGCCTCCGATCTCAACGCCGTGCAGACGGCGCGGCTCGCGGAGGTGCAGAGCGATCTCCCCGGCGTCGACATGGAAGAGCAGCCGGTGCGCAACTATCGCTATGGAACGACCGGCGCGCACCTGTTCGGCTACGTCGGCGTGATCGACGAAGACGAATATCAGGCGCGCAAGCGCGACGGCTACTCACCCAACGACGTCGTCGGTCAGGACGGCCTCGAATACGCCTACGATCGCTGGCTGCACGGGCGTGCCGGCGGCGAACAGGTCGTCGTTAACGCCTCGGGCGCCCTGGTGCAGCGTCTCGCCTCGCTCGACCCGACGCCCGGCGACACGCTCGTCACGACGATCGACTGGCGCCTCCAGCGGATCGTCGAGAAAAATCTGCGCGCGGAGCTCATTAAATGGGGTCACGCGCGGCATCAGCGGCTCGCCGGCGCGGTGATCGTGCTGGACCCGCAGACCGGCGGCGTGCTCGCCCTCGCCTCGATGCCGGAGTTCGATCCGAACAAGTTCGCGACGCCGATCGACGTGCCGTCGTACGCGAAGCTGCTCGCGGACAAGCTGAATCCGCTCTACGACCGGGCGATCGGGGCCGCATCGCCGACCGGCTCGACCTTCAAGATGGTCACCGGCTCGGGCGCAATCTCAAGCGGCGCGATCCAGCCCAACCAGGTTCTTTACGATTCCGGCGCGTGGAACTGTCACGGTGTGCTGTTCCGCGACATCGCCGCGGGCGGTCTCGGCACGGTGGGGTTCGTGCGCGCGCTCGCAGCGTCGTCCGACGGCTACTTCTATCAGCTCGGTTACCGGCTCGGCAACGAGCGGCTCCGCTATTACGCGACGCAGTACGGCCTCGGCTCGCGGCTGGGCATCGACTTACCCGGCGAGTACGCGGGGAATTGGCCGACCGAAGCGTGGACGCAGAAAACGTTCGGACCGGGCTATCACCTCGAACCGAGCGATGCGTGTCAGCTGGCGATCGGACAAGGCGCGATGCAAGCGACGCCGCTGCAGATCGCCAACGTCGCCGCGACCGTCGTCAACGGCGGGCGGCTCTACCAGCCGCACATCGTCAGCGAAATCCGCTCGCCGCACGGCCGCGTCATCGCGACCTTTCCGCCGCACGTGATTCGCAAAGTGAACGTGACCGCTGAATCGCTGCGCGAAGTGCGCTCCGGCATGTCGCAAGTCACCGAGCCGTGGGGAACCGCCTACGGCATGGCGGTCCCCGGCCTACCGTTCGGCGGGAAGACGGGAACGGCGGAAACCGAGGGAGGGCACGGCGCCAACACGACCTGGTTCGTTGCGTACGCGCCGGCCGATCATCCGAAGCTCGCGCTCGCCGTGTTCATGGAAAAGTCGGGGAGTTACGGCGCCGTGGTTGCCGCGCCGGTGGCGCAGCACATCATCGCCGAATACTTCGGCAAGAAGATCGCACCGCTCTGACGCGGAATCCGTTGAACGTGACCGCGATTTCCCACCACGCCGACTATCTGTGCGAAGCCGTCAGCCGCCTCGGCAGCGAGAGCGCATTTGAAGTCCTCGCCCGCGCGAAGGCGCTCGAAGCGCAGGGCCGCCGCATCGTGCACATGGAGGTCGGCGAGCCCGACTTCGACACGCCCGAACACATCAAGCAGGCCGGCATCGATGCGATCCGCGACAATGCGACGCACTACACGCCATCGGCCGGCATTCCCGAACTGCGCGATGCGATCGCCGAGTACGCGAGCCGCTTCCGCGGCCTGCAGCCGGCCTATCAGCGCGAGAACGTCGTCGTCGGCGCCGGCGCGAAGCCGATCATCTGGAACTTGCTCTCGGCGATTCTCGATCCCGGCGACGAGCTCGTCTACGCGGACCCCGCCTACCCCGCCTATGCCTCGGCGGCTACGTACCTCGGCGCGCGGACCGTCCCCGTGCATCTGCTCGAGAAGCGCGATTGGCGGCTCGATCTCGATGAGCTCGCCGCCAAGGTCGGACCGAAGACGAAAGCGCTCGTCATCAACTCGCCGCACAATCCCACCGGCGGGGTGCTCACGCGCAGCGACCTCGAGACGATCGCCGAGCTCGCGCATCGCCACAACTTTCTCGTCGTCGCCGACGAGATCTATTCGCGCAACATCTACGTCCCGAACTTCGTCTCGATCAGCCAGATCGACGGGATGCGCGACCGCACCATCATCATCGACGGTTTCTCGAAAGCGTATGCGATGACGGGCTGGCGGCTCGGGTACTGCATCGCGCCGCAGCCCATCGCCGAAACCGTGACGCTCTTCAACAACAACACCTTTTCGTGCGTCGCGACGTTCGTCCAACGCGCCGGCGTCGCCGCGTTGTTGGGTGACGACACGCCCGTGCAGCGCATGAACGCGATCTTCCGCGAACGGCGCGACGCGATCGTCGCCGGCTTGAACCGGCTGCCGGGCGTCTCGTGCACAACGCCCGAAGGCGCGTTCTACGCCTTCCCCAACGTCTCGCAGATCGCCAAGGACGACCGCCACCTCGCGCAGTGGCTGCTCCAAGAAGCCGGCGTCGCATGCCTCGGCGGCCGCAGCTTCGGCCCTGCAGGCGCAGGCTATCTGCGCTTCTCCTACGCCGCCTCGATCGACGACATCAACTGGGCCCTCGACCAGCTCGCCGACGCTCTACCTCGCTACCGCGGCTAAAGCGCAGCGCGTTTCACGGGACGGTGGCGGCCGCCGGCGCGGCGTCCGCTGGATCCGGCCCGTGGCGGAGCTGCCGGTATTCCTCGAGGATCTGTTTGGTGACGCCGCTGGATACGGCGCCGAAGATCTCGTGCTCCTCGCACCATGCTCGCGTGTCTCGTTCCAGCTGCTCGAAGTTGATCCACGGGCGGCCAAGAACCTCACGCTGGATCGCGACGACTTCCTCGAGCAGCGCCCACATCACGAGAACGCGCCCGGAAGCGACGTTGTAAAACACGTCCGGATCGACGTAGCCCTTCTTCAGGTAGTACGCGAAGCGTTCGAAACAGCGCAGCACTTGAAGTTCGGGATGGGCCGTCTCATCGACGGCGCCGACTCGCGCGATCTCGGCGCGGAACTTCGGGTCGCGCATCCGTACCGCGAGCTGGGTGATCACGAACCGGCGTGCTTCCACCTGCTGCGGCGAATCGAGCTCGTCGAAGACGGCGCGCACGCCTTCGAATTGGGTCGCGAGCTGCAGCTGCTTGAGATGATCTCGGGAAGCCGCCGCATGTTCGGCAGAAAGCCGCAGTTCGCGAAACGCTGCGAAGGCCGTGACGGCGATGACGAGACCCGTGAAGGCCGTGCTGAGTGCAGTGACCGCTTCCCAATTCATCGCTGACGCTCGCGTTACTCAGCCGTCGGTGAGGCGCATCGCGCGGCGGACGTCGACCATGGTGGTTTCAGCAACCACGCGCGCGCGCGCGCTGCCCGCGGCGAGAATCGCCTCGATGCGATCCGCATCGAAAATCGCACGACGCGCGCGAATCGGGCGTAAGTAGGCGTTCAGCGTTTCGGCGAGCTCCGACTTGCAATCGACGCAGCCCAACGCACCCGCAGCGCAGGCCTCGCGGATCTCCTCCACCCGGCCGGCGTTCGAATAATGGTGGAGGGCGAACACCGGGCAGATCTCGGGCCGGCCGGGATCGTTGCGGCGGATTTTCTGCGGGTCAGTAATGTACGAGCGAACTTTTTTCGTGGTCGTCGCTTCGTCGTCGGCGATATCGATCGTGTTGTGATACGACTTCGACATCTTGCGCCCGTCCGTGCCGGGGACGGCCGGAAATTGCGACAACAGCCCCTGCGGTTCGACCAGTGTCGGCCCGTACAGGTAGTTGAACCGGCGCACCACTTCGCGCCCGAACTCGAGATGCGAGAGCTGGTCGCGGCCGACGGGGACGGTGTCGGCGCGAAAGACGGCGATGTCGCACAATTGCAGCAGCGGATAGCCGAGAAAACCATAGGTGGCGATCTCGGCGCCTAAGGCTTCGATCTGCTCCTTGAAGGTCGGCACGCGCTGCAGCCACGAGATCGGCGTGATCATCGCAAGCAGCCCGTTGAGCTCGCTGATCTGCGGCACGGCCGACTGCAGAAAGACGACCGAACGCTCCGGATCGATCCCGGCGGCGAGCCAATCGCGCACCATCTCATCGCGCGAATCGCGGATCAGCTGCGGGTCTTCGAAATCGGTCGTGAGCGCATGCAGGTCGGCAACTTCGAAGAAGGCCTCGTACTGCTGACCCAAGCGGGCCCAATTCTCGAGCACGCCGATCAGGTGGCCGAGGTGCAGCCGCCCCGTCGGCCGGCTGCCCGACATCACGCGCGTTGGGACGCGCTCCGGCATCTCGGCGTCCGGCACAAAATCGACTTCGACCGTTTCGTTCCTCATCTCACTTCCGATGCAAGCCGCAACGGTTGTCTGCCGCCCGAGCGGCACCCTCTGTCGACGTCACGCCTCGTCGTCTTCAGGCATTTCCCCGCGCACCCGCGCGACGCGCGTTCTGGCGAACGGCACGCCGAGTTCGATCGCGTGCGCGACGCGCGCGCGGGCACGTCCGATCGCATCGT